>ENA-ORSY01001840-ORSY01001840.1-human-gut-metagenome-genome-assembly--contig:-NODE-1840-length-13651-cov-5.318476_pt1 | contig 13651 bp, 10 predicted proteins | sample MGYA00242193_ERZ509160 | MGnify/ENA primary metagenome ERZ509160 (study PRJEB26280, sample SAMEA2338670) | human gut metagenome | biome: human gut; feature: human-associated habitat; material: faeces...
AACCTTATTGCAAAAGACGGCCTTTCGCATTGCGAAAGGCCGTCTTTTATGCTGTAAAAGGCCACCTTTTGCGATGCAAAAGGTGGCCTTTTACAAAGTGCCTTTATGCCAACCGTTTATTTCTTTGGCGTTTCAGATAATGAGAAGTCAAGCTGTTTCTTCTCCACATTGGCTTTTGCCACTACGATGCGGACAGGGTCTCCTAACTGGTAACGGTGGTGATGGCGCCGCCCTATGAGGCAGTAGTTGCGCTCGTCGAACTCGTAATAGTCGTCGTCAAGGTCGTGCAGGGGCACCATTCCCTCGCAGTGGTTCTCGTCAATCTCGCAGTATATGCCGTAAGATGTTATGCCGCTGATGTGCGCGTCGTATTCGTTGCCGATTTTGTCGGCCATGAATTCCACCATCTTATACTTGATTGAGTCGCGCTCGGCCTGTGCTGCCACCTGCTCCATGTCGCTCGCGTGCTCGCACAACTCTTCGTAATATTCCTTGTTCGCGCTGCGTCCGCCGTTCTGGTAGCGCGTCAGCAGGCGATGAACCATTGTGTCGGGATAGCGCCGGATGGGGCTTGTGAAGTGGGTATAGTAGTCGAACGCCAGTCCGTAGTGCCCTATGTTGTGCACGCTGTACTTTGCTTTCATCATGGCGCGGAGGGCAACCATCTCGATAAGGTTCTGCTCGCGGCGGCCCTGGCAGTCGTCCATCAGCTTGTTGAGGCTGCGCGTTATCTCGCCCTTTGTGCCTGCGGTCTTTAGCTTGTAGCCGAACTTCACGGCGAACTCACGCAGCGTTTCCAGCTTCGTGGGGTCGGGTTGGTCGTGTATTCGGTAAGGCAGCGTCTTGGCCTTCTGCCCCTTTTTCACCTTGCCCACGCTCTCGGCGACATACCGGTTGGCAAGGAGCATGAACTCCTCGATGAGCTTGTTGGCGTCTTTCGACTTCTTGAAGTAGCAGCGTATGGGCTTGCCTTTCTCGTCAACGTCGAACCGCATCTCTTCACGGTCGAACTTAACGGAGCCGTTCTTGAACCTTGCGGCGCGCAGCTTCTTGGCTATGCGGTCGAGCGTTATAAGCTCGTCGGCGTATTCGCCGCGGTAACCGCCGGGTCCGGCAGGCGGCGCAGGCTCGCCCGTTCCTTCCTTCACGCCGTTGTCTTCGAGTATCTGCTGCACCTCCTCGTAGGCGAAGCGGCGGTTGCTTTTTATCACGGCGTGAACCAGCCGCCATGACTTCACCTCGCCGTCGCCGTCGATATTGAACACGGCACTGTACGTAAGCTTCTCTTCGTCGGGGCGTAGCGAGCAGATGAAGTTGCACAGCCGTTCGGGCAACATTGGTATAGTGCGGTCTACGAGGTAGACGCTCGTGGCGCGTTTCTGCGCCTCCTTGTCTATGATAGAGCCTTCGGTGACGTAGTGTGACACGTCGGCGATGTGTACTCCCACCTCCCACAGGTTGTCGGCCAGCCGCCTGATGGAGAGCGCGTCGTCAAAGTCTTTCGCGTCATGTGGGTCAATCGTGAATGTGGTTACATCGCGGAAGTCCTCGCGCTCGCGGTAATCCTGCTCGGTGATTTCGGCCGGTATTTTCTCGGCGGCTTCCTCGACGCGCTTCGGGTACTTGTAAGGCAGGCCGTATTGCGCCAGTATTGAGTGCATCTCCACGTCGTTGTCGCCCTGCTGTCCGAGCACGTCGACCACCTCGCCTATGATGTTCTTGTTGTCTTCGTCGGGCCAGCGTGTCACCTTCACCACGGCTTTCTCGCCGGTCTTGCCGCCCTTCAGTCGGTTCTTGGGTATGATGATGTTGTTGGCGAAGACGTTGCCGTCGGGCACAAGGTAGGCGAAGTCGCGCTCCACCTTGAGCCGCCCTACGAACTGGTCGCGTGCGCGTTCAAGTATTTCGGTCACCATGGCCTCCTTGATGTGCTTCTGCCGGCGTGCCATGAAGGTTACGCGGACGCGGTCGCCCGTCAGCGCCGACAGCGAGTTGCGCTCCGCTACGAACACCGGCTGCGTGCCGTCGTCGGGCACAAAGCTGTTCTTACCGTTGGGCTTGCGTATGAACCTGCCCTCCTGCACCTGGCCTTTCAGGTTGAGCTTGTACGAGTTTTCTCCCGTCTTCACAAGGATGTCGTCCCACGCCATGTCCTCGGTCATCTCTACGGCCTGCATCTTTGCCGGGTGTGTGTTCAGTCTCAGTTCCTTGAATATCTGTTTGAAGCTGAACTGTTTGCCGGGATTTCTCATGAACAGGCTTTGCAGCATGTCGGCCAGCTTGTTTTTTGTCAGCCTTTTCTTGTCTTTCTTTTCTTTCATAAATTATATGTGTTTCTTTTGTTTTGGAGGGCTGCCTGCGGTGCGGAAGGCCTCCGCATTTTCTGCGAAGATACGAAAATAATTGTATATAAGGGTAGTATGTTATGATTATTTTGCAAAAAATCGGCATGGCACTAACACCCGACGACCCACCCCAACCAAAGGGATAACCCACCCCAGCCCTCCCGAAGGGAGGGGGCCTGGTTGCCTGTCGCGGTTTTGAATTATAGGTCTTATAAGCCCTATATGGCCTATTCAGCCGGTGAAAGGGCATGGCTTAGGTTATTCTCGATTTCCGGTGGTATTCCAAAAGATGCCCTTTTGGAAGGTAAAAGGCCACCTTTTAGCGTGCAAAAGACGGCCTTTTGCAGCCTAAAAGACGGCCTTTTGGAATGCCGTTTGTAACTTGTTGGTTTTCAGTAAGTTGTGGATTTCTTAAAAAAGGACGCACTTGTTGCCGAAAATTTACTATCTTTGCAAACTGTAAATGTGATTTCTGAAAACCTAAACCTAAATAACACACATTATGGCATACAAACGCATGACGGCGGCCGAGGCTGCCGCATTGATACAGAACGGCCAAAACATAGGTATTAGCGGCTTCACGCCGGCCGGTACGGCGAAGGCGGTTACACACGAGCTGGCCAAGAAGGCGCAGGCCGAGCACGAGGCCGGACGCGAGTTCAAAATAGGTCTCTTCACGGGAGCGTCGACAGGGCAGAGCGCCGACGGCGACCTCTCGAACGCGCAGGCCATAAAGTACCGCGCGCCGTACACCACCAACCCCGACTTCCGCCGCCACGTCAATGCCGGCGAGATAGCTTATAACGACATACATCTTAGCCAGATGGCGCAGGAGCTTCGCTACGGCTTCATGGGTCAGGTGGACTGGGCCATTCTCGAAGTGTGCGACATCGACGAGGGCGCCGACACCTGCCGTGCATACCTTACGGCGGCAGGCGGCATCAGCCCCACCGTGGCGCGGCTGGCCAAGCACGTAATACTGGAGCTTAACTCCTTCCACTGCAAGGACGCCAAGCTGCTGCACGACGTGTACGAACCGCTCGACCCACCCATGCGCCAGCCAATACCCATCACCCGTGTGAGCGACCGCATAGGTACGCCTTACGTCGAAATAGACGCAAAGAAAATAGTTGGTGTGGTGGAATGCGACATCGCCGACGAGGCGCGCGCCTTCAAGGCGTCAGACCCTGTGACCGACCAAATAGGCCATAACGTGGCGCAGTTCCTGCTCGCCGACATGAAGCGCGGCGTCATCCCGTCGTCGTTCCTGCCGTTGCAGAGCGGCGTGGGCAGCACGGCCAACGCCATACTCGGCGCACTGGGACACGAGAAGAGCGTGCCCGACTTCAACGTCTACACCGAGGTTCTTCAGGACAGCGTGGTCGGCATGATGCTCGAAGGCCGCGTGAAGGATGCCTCCTCGTGCTCGCTGACCGTCTCCAACGAGTGCCTGAAGCAGATTTACGACAACATTGACTACTTCAAGCAGCACCTGACGCTGCGCCCCAGCGAGATATCCAACTCTCCCGAGGTTATCCGCAGGCTTGGAGTAATCGCCATCAACACCGCCATCGAGGTTGACATCTACGGCAACGCCAACTCTACCCACATATCGGGCACGAAGATGATGAACGGCATCGGCGGCTCGGGCGACTTCGAGCGCAACGCCTACATCAGCATATTCACCTGCCCGTCGACGGCCAAGAACGGCCTGATTAGCTCCATCGTGCCTTTCGTGAGCCATCAGGACAGCTCCGAGCACGACGTCAACGTAATCGTTACGGAGCAGGGAGTGGCCGACCTGCGCGGCAAGTCGCCGGCGCAGCGCGCCCAGCTCATCATTGAGAACTGCGCCCATCCCGACTACCGTCCGCTGCTGCGCGACTACCTCGCGCTGACCAAGGGCGGGCACACGCGCCACAGCCTGACCGCCGCCTTTGCAATGCACGACACGCTGGCACGCAAGGGCGACATGCACTTGACCGACTTCTCGGAATATATTAAATAAGGTGAGAGGGTGAGAAAGTGAGAAGGTGAGAAAACATAATACTTCAAATTAAAACTGAAGTCCTGTTTTCTCACCTTCTCACTTTCTCACCCTCTTGCTTTCATCCCGTTTTTGCTGTTGCCGAAAAACAGGAAATCAATAGGTAAAAACAGGAAAACTTTATATGTATTTTAAGTTTTCTAAGTTTTTATTACGTTACCCGTAAACAGGTGTTCATAGCGTTTTTGTTAATTTTGTGGCGACAAACCATATCAACGGAACGCTTATGATGAAACTTGTACGCACCTTGGCGAAGGTGTTGCTCACACTGACCTGCAACACTGTGACTGCCGCTGCGCATACAGAAAAAGACACTTTGCTCATCGACGACAGAACCGAGACGTGCGACACCGTGCCCGACAGCCTGGCATTGGCCGCCAAGCCACGGGCTAACATCTATGACCTGCCTTATTCAACCAGGACAAGCTGCCCCGACTGGAAGCGCCTGTGGCTCAACACGGGTGTGCTTTTCGCCGGCGGAGTGGCTACGCTGGGAGTGCTGCAGCTGCTGCCCGAGAACGCAACGGCGTGGAACAAGGAGCGCATAACGTCGATACCTTTCTGGAAACGGTGGAGCTACCACGTGAGCCGCGGCCCCGTGTGGGACGGCGACAACTTTGTTTTCAACTACATACTGCATCCGTATGCCGGTGCGGTTTACTACATGGGAGCGCGCAGCCTGGGCTTCAACAGGCTCGGCTCGTTCCTGTATTGCACGGCCATATCCACCGTTTTCTGGGAGTACGGGATAGAGGCTTTCATGGAAAAGCCGTCGATACAGGACCTCATATTGACTCCGCTGTCGGGTCTCCTGTTGGGAGAGGTGTTTTATAAGCTTAAACGCAGGATTGTGAGCGACGGCTACCGGCTGTGGGGTTCGCGCGCATGGGGCAACATTGTGGCCTTCCTCATCGACCCCGTGAACGAGGTTATAGGCCTGTTTGCCGGCAATCCGTGCCGTGAGGCGTTGAAGCGCAAGAGCCGTGTGACGGTAAGTTGCACGCCGTGGGCGGTGCCTATGGACGGCGGCTCGTTCGGCCTTACGGTGAGCGTGATGATGTGAGGCTTTGCAAAAGGCCGTCTTTCGCCTTGTAAAAGGTGGCATATTGCGCGGTAAAAGACGGCCTTTTGGAATGCGAAAGACGGCCTTTTGCAAGGCACCCTGTTTCCGGGCGGCGTGAAGCAGGCTGCCGGCTGTGGGCTGACCGGCGTTGTAATAAAATTGAAACAATTATCCATTAATCTTTACAATATCGGCTAATGTCGAATATTTTACTTAACTTTGCGCCCGTTTTACAGACGTTCAAGACAGAATGAAGAAGTTATTGGTTACAGGTGCAAGCGGCTTTATAGGCAGTTTTATCGTCGAGGAGGCTCTCAATCGGGGCTTTGAGACGTGGGCGGCTGTGCGCAAGGGCAGTTCGAGGCGTTACCTTCAGGATGGGAGGATACGCTTCGTCGAACTCGACTTCGACAACCCCGACGGCCTGCGCGAGCGGCTTTCAGGCATCGGTTTCAACTATGTAGTACACGCGGCGGGCGCAACCAAGTGCCTGCACGCTGACGACTTTTTCCGTACCAACACGCAAGGCACCGTAAACCTGGCTTCTGCCTTGATGGACGTCTGCCCCCGGCTGGAGCGCTTTGTGTTCATAAGCAGCCTCAGTGTGTGCGGCCCTGTAAGGGAAAAGCAGCCTTACACCGACATCACCGCTGCCGACACGCCGCGTCCCGACACTGCTTACGGGCGCAGCAAGCTCGAGGCCGAGCGTGCCCTTGACGCCCTTGAGGGCTTCCCTTTCATAGTGTTGAGGCCCACGGGAGTGTACGGACCGCGTGAGAAAGACTACTTCATGATGGCCGAGAGCATAAAGAAGCATGTTGATTTTGCCACAGGGCTGCGTCCGCAAGACCTCACTTTCATATATGTGAAGGACCTTGTGGATGCCGTCTTCCTGGCTCTTGACCGTGGCAAAATAGGCTCGCGATACCTTTTGAGCGACGGCAATGTATATTCGTCGCGTGCATTCAGCGACCTTATACGCCGCGAACTCGGCAACCCCTGGCTGCTGCGCATCAAGGCTCCGCTGTGGCTTCTGCGCGTGATAACAGCCTTGGGAGAGGCCGCAGGTAGGCTTACGGGGAGCATGACCGCGCTCAACAACGACAAGTATAAAATAATGAAGCAGCGCAACTGGCGGTGCGACATCAGCCCGGCAACCGCCGAACTTGGGTTCAGTCCGCGTTACGGACTGGCCGAAGGGGTGCATGAGGCCATCGCATGGTACAGGGAAAACGGCTGGCTTTGAGGCTTTTACGGTTATGGGGTCATGCGGTTTTACGGTCATACGGTGCATAAACATCATGCCAATAGCCGTAAAACCCCATAATTCCGAAACCTCATAACCCAACAACCTCATAACCTCATAACCGTAAAACCTCACAACCGTAAAACCATATAACCCCAAAACCTTACAACCGTATAACCTCATAACCCAACAACCGTATAACCTCATAACCCTAAAACCTCACAACCGTATAACCGAATAATAACAATGATAAAGTTCATCAAGCAGCTTTTCGCCGTAGAAAAGCATCCGCACAAGGGCCTGCTGGCCATGGAGTGGGTGATGGTAGGATACTTGGTGCTTACCCTGCTGATAGTCTTCTTCACATATACAAAGGCCGAAAACCCCAACGAAATGATTTGGGGGCGTGTCCGTGTGGCGGCGATTACAGCCGGCATGTGGGCGGTCTACCGCATGATGCCGTGCCGGTTGACGCTGTTCTTGCGCATAACGGTGCAGCTGGCGTTGCTCGGATGGTGGTATCCTGACACTTACGAAATAAACCGCATGCTGCCCAACCTTGACCATGTGTTCGCCCGGTGGGAGCAGGACTTGTTCGGATGCCAGCCTGCCTTGCTGTTCTGCGAGGCCATGCCGTGGCCTTTTTTCAGCGAGCTTATGAGCATGGGATATGCCGTTTATTATCCCATGATTGTAGTGGTGGTGATATTTTATTTCCTGTACAGGTACAAGGACTACGAGCGTGCGGCGTTTGTAGTGCTTGCGTCGTTCTTCGCCTATTATCTTGTTTACATCGTACTGCCGGTCACAGGGCCTACGTTTTATTACAATGCGGTGGGCATTGACAACATAGTCAACGGCGTTTTCCCCGACGTGGGGTATCATTTCAACTACATCCAGGACTGCCTCGCCACGCCGGGATATACTGACGGAGTGTTCTATCAGATGGTTGAGAGCGCCAAGGCGGCCGGCGAGCGTCCTACGGCGGCGTTCCCTTCGAGCCATGTAGGCATAAGCACGGTGCTCATGCTGCTGGCCTGGCGCACCGGCAACCGCCGTTTCTTCTACATCCTGTTGCCGTTCTATGTCCTGCTGTGCCTGTCTACCGTGTACATACAGGCTCACTATGCCATCGACGTGTTGGCAGGATGGGTTACCGGAGTGGCGCTCTATTTCGCACTGATGTGGGTGGGGAAGAAGGTGTGCCGTTGAAGTCTTTTGGGGAAGTTAGAGAATTTAGAGAAGTTAAAGAAGTTATAGCCAAATGCCTTGTTGCTTAACCTGGCACAGGTAATGGCTATAACTTCTTTAACTTCTCTAACTTCTTTAACTCCCTAAAAAGGCATCTTTAACTACAAAAATGAACTATATAAGGCCAAAATCCATTATTTTTGCAGCCATGACAACGCTTAAATCATTCATCATATCCGTGCTTGCCGTGCTGCTGCCGGCAGCCGCCTGCGCGCAGAAAGGCGGCGAGGCTGACGGCGTGAAGCCCGAAGACAGGGAGGTGGACATGGACAGTCCGACCTTCGTGCCTAACATAAAGGTGGGCAAAGTGCTCGTTGACGGCGACAGCATACAGTACGTCGAGCTGAACAACGTGTACGTATATCCGCAGCCAACGTTCAAGAACGCCAAGCGGCGCGCGGCCTACAACCGGCTGGTGTACAACGTGAAGAAGGTGCTGCCGATAGCCAAGGAGGTGAACAAAATCATCATCGAGACTTACGAATACCTACAGACGCTGCCCGACAAGCGTGCGCGCGACGAGCACATGAAGCGCGTCGAGGCCGACATCATGCGCCGATACAAGCCGAGGATGAAGAAACTGTCGTATTCGCAGGGCAAGCTCCTCATCAAGCTTGTCTACCGCGAGTGCGACTCTTCGGCGTATGACTTGATACGGGCGTTCATCAGTCCCGTGCGCGCAGGCTTCTACCAGGCCTTCGCCTGGGCGTTCGGCGCAAGCCTGATGAAGAAGTACGACCCGGAAAAGACCGACCGCCTGACCGAGCGAGTGGTGCTAATGGTGGAGTCGGGGCAGCTCTGACGGCAGCGGCATCGGCACCAGCCACAATACCGTAGGCGACCTTTCGCAAAACGAAAGGCCGCCTTTTGCGTTTCAAAAGGCCATCTTTTACAATGTAAAAGGCCGTCTTTTGGAAGCTAAAAGGTTACCTCTTTATAACTCGTTGGCAATCAGCTTGTTACTAATGGCTTTGCGGCTGTTGGCTGGATAGGCCGTATAAGCCTTATAAGACCTGTACTCACGTATCGGCAAAAAGCCCGGCATTTACTTTAAAAACTGCGTTTTTCGTTTGTCATTGCGCTCGCCTTTCACTATCTTTGCCGCATGATTATGACTCAGAAAGACTATATTGAACGGGCTGTAGGCCTGCTACGGCGGCTCATTGCCACTCCTTCGGTGAGCCGTGACGAGGCTGCCGCTGCGTCAATCGTTGAGGACGAGCTGCGCGGTTACGGCTTCGAGCCGCGGCGCGAGGGTAACAACGTGTGGGCGGTAAGTCCGCATTACGACGGCGGCAAACCCACGCTGCTGCTCAACGCGCACGTGGACACGGTGAAGCCTGTTGCCTCATGGACGCGTGACCCCTTCTCGCCCGACATCTCGGAAGGCCGCCTTTACGGTCTCGGCAGCAACGACTGCGGCGGCGGACTTGTGGCTCTCATGCAGGCGTTCAGCCACCTTTCGCGGTCGGAACAGCCGTACAACCTTGTATATCTCGCCTCCGCCGAAGAGGAGGTTTCAGGACAGAACGGCATCAGCCGCGCCCTGCCGATGTTGCCGGAAATCGACATGGCGGTGGTCGGCGAGCCGACAGGCATGCAGCCGTCGGTGGCCGAAAAGGGACTGATGGTTGTCGATGCGGTGGCTCGCGGACGGTCGGGTCACGCCGCGAGGGGCGAGGGGGTGAACGCCATTTACATAGCGTTGGACGACATCGCGTGGCTGCGCTCGTACAGGTTCGACAAGGTAAGCCCCCTGCTTGGCCCCACGCTGATGACCGTAACCATAGTGAACGCGGGTACGCAGCACAACGTCGTGCCCGACGAATGCCGCTTCACGATAGACATAAGGACTAATGAGTTTTATCGGAACGAGGACGTTTTCAACTTCCTGAAAACCAAAATGAAGAGCGAAATCAAGGCGCGCTCGTTCCGCCTGTCGTCGTCCGGCGTGCCGACGGGCAATCCCGTGGTGCGCCGTTGTACGGAAATGGGGATGACGCCGTTCGGCTCTCCCACGCTGTCAGACCAGGCCCTGATGCCTTTCCCGTCGCTGAAGCTCGGGCCGGGGGAGTCGTCGCGCTCGCACTCCGCCGACGAGTATATCCGCATCAGCGAAATAGACGACGCCATAAAGACTTATATCCGGCTGCTCGACGGCCTCGAGCTTTGACGTGGTCGGTTGTCTGAAAAATGTTTGCCGGGAGCTGGCCTTGCGCCAACTCCCGGCAAATGTCGTTTTAACCGTCAGCCGTTGGCGGCGGTTAAAGTGAAATCTTTATTGTTTCAAAGCTGTTGCCCGTCTTTACCTTTACGATGTATATGCCGTGCTGAAGCCCTTTGAGCGAGGTCGATGTGCCGCCGTTGCGCACGTCCATGACCGTCCGCCCCGACATGTCGAGCACTGTCACGCCATCGTTTCCGCCGGGGGTTATTATGCTTTCGCCGTCAAACGACGCTTCTGCCATGCCTCCGCCGGCTTCCGTGACTGATATTCCTGAAGCCAGGTCGGGCGCGATGCGCGCCACGGCCGAGTTCAGCACGTTGCACCGCAGACGGTCGTCGGGGTCGTAGTATGCCACGAACGCCACCACGCGGAGCATGCCCATGTCCCACTCTTCGGGCAAATCGGCCGTGTAGCTTGCGCTGAATCCGTTGTCGGTGTCAATCTCGTCGCCCCATGTCGGCGTGAGGCTGCGGCGCGCAACGTGGCGGTGGTAGAAGCTGCCTGCCGCCCCTGACTGTGTGGTTGAGAACACGCTGTCTTCTGTCAGGAACACGTAGAGCCTCGGCTTGTCCGTCCTGTTCTGTTGTATCAGCGTCTTTCCGTCCACCGTTACTTCAAGTCGGCGCGCCTCGCGGTCGAGGTTGTGGCTGATGTTCACTTCCGCCATGGCGGGCACGTTGTTGGCTTCGTTGTATGCTGCGCGCAGGTATGCCTCGCCTATTCCTGCCACGGGGCTTTCATCTGTGTACAGTGTCGGCAGGTTGTCGGCAAAGCTTGTGCGGTCAAGCATCATCGCCGGGGTGTACAGTCTTGTAGGTGGGTAAAACCATTCGTACTCCTTGCTCTCGTCAATAGTAAATCCGTCTTGGTAAAATCCGGCGTGATGCCCAATCTCGATGACGTTCTCCTTGTCGCCGAAAGCCCTGTGAATGGCCTCGTGGGCGTTAGGACAGTTGGAGCAAAGCTCGGTGGAGAACACTTCGAAAAGCACGTTGCGCTGCACAAATTCGTCAAGAGCCATGATGCTTCTTGCTTCCGATGTGTTGTCTGACGGGTCGGCATCGGCCTCGCCGTTAACGGCCGACAGGACGAGCTGCACGTTCTTTTCGCCGGTAGTGTTGAGGCTTATTCCGTTAAGGTTGAATGTTCCCTCCGTGCGGTATGCTGTGTTTTCCACGTCCACTGTCTCTTCGCCTGCCGCCTCGCCGTCAACCATGTAGGTTACGGTGAGCCTGTCAACATTGTCAAGTCCGAGGTTGCTGAACTCGCCGCTGGCAGCCAGCGGCTCTCCCGTCAACGTGTAGCCGGGCAACGTTATGTGCCCTATGCTGACGTTGTTGTGCGGCAGATTTCCGCCTGTTACCGTCGCATAGAGTGACGCGCTGTATATGTTTGTGTATTCGTTCCAGCCTCCGTCCCCTTGAAGGATGTACTCTTCGCCGTCAATGAAGGCGTTGCTGTAGCTTAGGTAGTTCTGCCCCGTCATCTCGTATCCTATGTAAACGGCGCTTCCGTCAATCTCGAACGGTGTGTCGAGGGTTATCTTGTTCCATCCTCTTGACACGCCTTTGACGTCCTGCTGGTAAAGAGGTTCGGCGTCGAGGCTGGTGGTTATGAACACTTTTACTTCCGTTTCTTCAGACCTGTTGAAGAAACTTACGTTGATGTCGGTAATCTCGCAGCCTGCATAAGCCTGCATCGTGGTGGCCGGGAAGTAGAGTGCCGAGCCGCCCGTGGCGCCTTCTTTTACTTGTATGAACGTGACGCTGTTGCCTTCGTAGAAGCCAAGCTGCATGCTCTCGTCGGCCGATGAGGGCAGAGATGCAAAGACCGCAAGCATCAGGCTTACGGTCTTTGTCGTTATGTTGCATAAAAAACTCATGTCTCCAAGTCTGAATTTTACCGTGCAACCTTGAATGTCTTTGTTCCGTCGGCTGTCGTGACTTTCACTATGTATGCGCCTGCCGGCTGGCTGCCAAGGTTGAACGCTTTGCCCTGTCCGCCCGTGTAGATGAGCGAGCCTTGTGCGCTGTAGATGTCGGCGCGGGTGTATTCGCCGTTCACATACAGCATTCCGCCTGTGTAGTCAATGTCAACGGTGCCCCTGATGGCGTCGATGCGGTCAACGCCTGACGGCGTAACGTCTACGAGCAGTGCAGGAGCGTTGGCCGTTCCGAAGCCCATTGCTACCATGCTTCCGCCCACAATTACCTTGCCGTCTTCGCTGCAGTCGAGCGTATAGGGCAGCGAGCCTGTGCTCTGCGAGTACCTGTTGCCGTTGATGTCGCCGCAGATGAGCTGTGTGGATACGTACTCCAGCTTGCCGTCGGCAGTGTAGACAAAGTATTTTGTGTTCATGTCGTCATCCTGGAAGTAGCCGTATATGTTGCCATTGCCGTCGATGCTGTTGCATATTCCGCCGTTGAACGTGTATGTGTTGTCGTTCGCGCAGTCGAACAGCTGCATCAGTTTGCCGTCACGTATGAACGCGGGGTTCTGCCCACCGGTGGCCGCCGTGTTGACGCCTGCTATGGTGTTGCCGTCGTTGCTGATGTCCCATACGAAGAATGTTGTGTATTCCACTTCGCCTTCAACGGTCTCGAACTGGCCTGTCTCCTCGTTGAACAGCATGCTTTGGCCTGCCGCTCCGAGGTCGCGGTATTCGTCTGTGAGGCTGTACATGAAGCCGTTGAGCGTCCAGCGTACAGGAAGCAGCTGCACTCTCTCAATCGTTCCGCCGAGCGGAGACTCCACTTCGCCGAGCGAAATGTACACATGTCCGACTATGTACTTGCCGTCCGGCGTGATGGCACGTGCGTTGTCGATGCCCATTCCGCCCTGTGAGTAGCTTTCAGAGAAATCATCGGGTACCGGGAGTACTGAAAATTCGCCTTCCTGCATGTACGCCGGGCGCATGCCGTTTGTCATGCTGCTTTCATAACTGCCAACGGCCGTGCCGTCGTTTGCAACGTCGTGCAGGAAGATTTTTCTGTTATAATCGGTATTTACGAGTGTGATGGTGCTTGGGTTGCTTTTGTCCCACATGAAAGTAGTGTACATTATCTGGTCATCATATCCAACGGCATACTGCCCGTTGGCCGAGACTTTGTTGAAAGCTCCGAACAACACCTCGTTGTCATACCCGTCAGCGTCAGTCCATTTTGTGTCGGCGAAGTTGTAATAAGTGTGGTTTGTTAAATCTTGGGCGTAAACTTTGCCCCCACCAATGGCTGCCAATGCCAAAGCGACAATAAGTAGATTTTTTTTCATGATACGTGGTCTTCGTCCCTGTTTTTTACTTTTCACCGCGGGCGGAGCGGGACTTTTTAACTTCGTCCGACGGTGTTTCCCGTCGCAGCTTGTATATGTTTGGCTGTTGTTTGACGTTTGCTTGCAAAAGTAACGTTTTTTGTAGGAAACCTAAATTCCGCAGCATTTTAGTTTAACTTATTTTATAAGTACCTGAGCAACA
>ENA-ORSY01001841-ORSY01001841.1-human-gut-metagenome-genome-assembly--contig:-NODE-1841-length-13648-cov-3.004340_pt1 | contig 13648 bp, 8 predicted proteins | sample MGYA00242193_ERZ509160 | MGnify/ENA primary metagenome ERZ509160 (study PRJEB26280, sample SAMEA2338670) | human gut metagenome | biome: human gut; feature: human-associated habitat; material: faeces...
AGGGTCTGTCCATTTAAGTATGCTTTGACCTGTGGGTCGTCACTCTCTAAATTGCACACATGCTTTACCTGATCCGGTCTTAACGCTAACGCCAGTGCATGGGACGGCTCGAAACGGTTCTTTTTTAAGGTTCCCAGATGCAGTCCCGGGCGGAGCACTTTCAGATTCCGGATGGACGGCATTCCCTCCGGCATCCGATAAAGCTGGTCGCCGAATTTCAGGAAACTGCCTGTTATATTTTTCACAAGGTTTTCCTCTGCAAATGCAAAAAATTCCCTGCACTCTTTCTCATTGATTCCCTTCTCCACACCGTTTCTGCAATAGCCCTGACAGGTTCTGGATAAAACACCCGCTTTCTGTAAGACAGCGAGGTAATGCCCTTCACCTTTTAAATGGTGCGGCCACAGACGGATGGTGTGTTCTAAACCATCCGCCGGATGCTCTGTCCACGCCGGCACACCCGGCATCATACCGTCTTTTTTCTCCACCGGTAATATTGAAAATTCCGGGTGACGCTCTAAAAAACGGCTGATACTGCCTTCATTCTCCGCCGGGGCAAATGTGCAGGTCGAATACACAAGCCGTCCGCCCGGCTTTAACATCTCCGCTGCGCAGTCTAAGATCTCCGCCTGTCTTGCGGCACAGTTTTCTACATTTTCCGGACTCCACTCATCACAGGCATCCTCGTTCTTGCGGAACATTCCCTCACCGGAACACGGTGCATCCACTAAAATACGGTCAAAATATTCGCGGAAATTATCCGAAAGTTTCTGTGGTGTCTCATTTGTCACAAGCGCATTGCACACGCCCATGCGCTCGATGTTCTCAGACAGGATCTTTGCTCTCGCCGGATGGATTTCATTGCAGACGATCAGTCCTTCCCCCTGCATGGAACATGCAATCTGCGTGCTCTTACCTCCAGGTGCGGCGCACAGATCCAAAATGCGCTCTCCCGGTTCCGCCATCAGATACTCCGCCGGAGCCATCGCACTCGGCTCCTGGATATAGTAAACACCCGCCTCATGATGCGGATGTCTGCCGGGATGATCATTCCCACTGTAATAATAGCCATTCGTTGTCCACGGCACTCTGTTTAAAGAAAACGGCGCCTGCTGCAAAAAAGTATCCCGCTCTGTTTTCAGTGGATTGATTCTGAGTGCCTGATATTTCGGCAGATCATAGCTTGCATAGAATGCTGCGTACTCCTCCCCGAGCATTTCTTTCATACGCACACAAAATTGTTCTGGTAACATAATTTCTCTCCGTCCTGTTTTTCCTGTGATTGATTCATTTTCATAATTCCGTTTTTATGAATTTTACAATTGTATTTTCTCATCGGTTAATTGTTTCAGTGCATCTCCCAGAATGTGATTGGATGATTTTTCCCTCATTCCGTCGATTGCTTCCCGAAGCGTCTGGTTTGCTGCCTCTACCTCACGCTCAAACTCTCTTGCAGAGAGCAGATGACAACCCTGCCCGGTGATGATGATCTGCTCAAGACCATCCGAAGTCGCCACTGTCACATGGTATTTTCTTCCGTTTTCATGTGCAAACTTTTCAATATAAGCATCGGCAGTCTCTGCTTCTTTTGTATACACGACATGGATATTATGGTGATCGAGCATTTCCGTCTGGTGTCCTTTTACGCGGTACGCATCAAACACCACGATCAGATTGCATTTTTTTATGCCCTGATAATTGCACAAAATGTCTAAAAGCTTTCCTCTTGCTCCGTCGATATTGACTGCCGCAAGCTCTTTTAAGCTCTCCCATGCAAAAATGATATTATATCCGTCCACCAGCAGATATTCCTCTTTGGAAACTGCCTTTACAGGTGCATAGCGTGGCGCATTGTCTCCCGAGATCACTTTTTTCGCAGTGCGCCACTGCTTTGTCGCTCCCTTCTCATGTTTATTTGCATGATAGGTACGTGCTAAGATCGCATCGATCTCCTCAATGTCGATCCAGTGATCCGGATCATAGGTTTTTGTCTTTTTACCGGAAGGTGCTTCCTCCTGCTGTTCTTTCTTTTTTAACAGCCTGCCCTCCACATGCATGTGATCCGGCACTTCATTCCATGGAACGATAAATCCTGCTCCGTGCGCACAGAAAACAGAATCCGCCGGGTGCGAAAGATCCCGCTCCGGATCATAACCGGTCTGTGCGACCACCTCTTCCGTGTTGTGACATGGGTAATATCCCGCAAACCGGAACGTTACTTTTCCAAGTCCTTTCGTGTAGGCAGTCACTTCCTTCTGGTAATTTGCCATGCACGCCACCGGAGCAATGCCGCGCAGAACCTGTGCATCGCCCTCCTGATAAGGACCTTCAAACTTTCCATGCATTTTTTCAATATCCGTCATAGCACGTCCTACCATATTCTGCGGAACAGCTATGTGAAATTCATAATACGGCTCCAGCAGCACAGACTGCGCCTGTTTTAAGCCCTGGCGCACTGCCCGGTAAGTCGCCTGTCTGAAATCGCCGCCCTCCGTGTGTTTCGTGTGTGCCCTTCCACCGATCACTGTGATTTTCATATCTGTGATCACCGAACCGGTCAACACTCCGATATGCTCCCGCTCTTTTAAATGTGTCACGATCAGCCGCTGCCAGTTTTTATCCAGCACATCCTCACTGCAGATCGTATCGATCGAGATTCCACTTCCCGGCTCTCCCGGTTCCAGTATCAGATGCACTTCCGCATAATGACGCAGTGGCTCAAAATGCCCTACTCCTTCAACTGTATTTTTAATCGTTTCTTTGTAAACAATATTCCCGCTTCCAAAGGAAATATCCACGTCAAACCGTTCTTTTACAAGGCTTTGCAGAATCTCCGTCTGCACTTCGCCCATCAGCTGGACCTGGATCTCTCCTGCCTCTTCATTCCAGACTACACGGAGCATCGGATCTTCTTCCTCCAGTTGCCTGAAATTCTGCAGCATCCGGTGTACATCACAGCCTTCCGGCAGCTCCACCCGATAATTCAGAACCGGCTCCAGTATCGGTGCCGAAGAACCTTGCTGCATCCCAATCCCCTGTCCCGGATAAGTCCGGGTAAGTCCTGTCACAGCACAGATACAGCCTTTTTCTGCTTCCTGCACCATCTCGTACTTGTCCCCGGAATAAATCCGGATCTGATTAACTTTCTCCTGCATAGGCTCTTCCTCTGCCATATATTCCAGGATCTCTTTAACCTTCAGTACTCCGTTTGTGATCTTCACATGTGTCAGACGGCTGCCCTGTGAATCTCTGGATATCTTATATACCTTCGCTCCAAATGCTTCTTCAGCATGCGTCCCGCTTACCGGTCCGTCCATGTATTTTTCCAATCCGTCCAGTAATTCCTGCACACCTTCCAGCTTCAGTGCCGAACCGAAATAGCATGGAAATACCTTTCGTTCCCGGATCAGCGTCTGAATCTGGCTCGCCGTGATCTCTCCATTTTCCAGATAGCTTTCCATTACCGTCTCGTCGCACATAGACAGCTCTTCCAGAAATTCTTCACCCGCTTCTGTAAAATCCACACACTCTCCGCTGAGCTTCCGCTTTAATTCAGTAAGTCTGTCCTGTCTGTCCGTCCCGTCCTGATCCATCTTATTTATGAAAATAAAGGTCGGAACCTGATACCTTGCAAGAAGATTCCACAAGGTTCGTGTATGTCCCTGCACACCGTCCGCTCCGCTGACAACCAGGATTGCATAATCAAGAACCTGCAGGGTACGCTCCATTTCTGCTGAAAAGTCCACATGCCCCGGTGTATCAAGAAGAGTCACCTGCTTGTCTCCAAGCACAAAATTCGCCTGCTTGGAAAAAATGGTAATCCCCCGGCTTCTCTCCAGCGTATACGTGTCCAGAAATGCATCTCCATGGTCAACTCTTCCAAGCTTTCTGATCTGACCGGTAAGATAAAGGATTCCTTCCGAAAGCGTCGTCTTTCCGGCATCCACATGCGCCAGGATCCCGACAGACATATATTGTTTTGGCTTATTTTCAGATGTTGCTGCCATCGAAAAAATGCCCCTTTCTGCTCATAATAATCTCTTGATTATCATATCACAGAAAGGGGCATAAGTCGACACGCGAATCTTTTTATCTGTCCTGCTTTTCATTTGACATTTTCTGCGGTAAGATACAATCAGAACAAATTTCTAAAAAAGGAGAGTGCCATTTACTCATGAAAAATACTGACTTAACCAATACTTACCGCGAACTTGACAGAGAACTTGCCATTTTGCATGACCAACTCGAAAGCCACCGTTCTTTTGAAAATATCCTTTTTCTCCCGACTCCCGAAAAGATCAGATCGGTCCGCGAAAAATGGAACGATTTAAAAACACAGGTTGAAAACCTGGATACACCTGACAATGTCTATCGTCTGGTGAAGCATCATCTGAATGACTTCCTGGATTCTCTTAAATTTACTATCGAAGAAAAAGAACACAATCCGGAAGCACCTCTCCTGGATTTTGTCTATTATCTTCAGGAAATCGCTCGCTGTGACAGGCGTTCTAATGAAGTACGTCTCGATGTCCTGACCAGAAAATTACAGGCATTTCATGAAAATCAGGATTTGATCCTTAATCTGATCCACACACAATACGGAGAAAATGAAGCTTCCCTTTCTTCTGCCTTTGCCCGCGCAAGGCTGGATATGCAGCGCGACCAGAAACTGTTAAATGAATATTTCCCGGATTTCACAGAAGAACAGATTGCATCTTTATCACAGTCCTTCCGGATTTTTATCGATCAGCTTCAGGAAATGGCAGATTTACTCGGTTCTGACTGCCAGTCTGACTCTGAAGAATTGTTAAAGGATGATCTCTCAAAGACCATCAAGATGGATCCGGAAGCTTACCGCAGCCTTCTGAAAAACCGTCTTGGTGTATCTCTCGACGAACTGCTTGCATGGCATAAAGAAGAAATTGAAAAGACCCGTGCTGAAGTATTCGAAATCGCCTCCAAATTAGAGCTTCCGGAAGGAACTCCGAAGACAATGAAAGAAGTCAGCGATGTGCTTTTCCGCTATGCCGGTCCTTGTGACAGTGCCGAGGAAATGTATACACGTGCCAGAAATTATCTAAAACGTACCCGTGCTGTCGCTCATGAATATGTACGTCTTCCGGAAGATGAAACCTGTCTGTGCGTTCCTCTTCCGCCTTGCTATAAGGATTCTTACCCTTGGGGCGGTTATGAGGGTGGTGATTTCCGTGTCAAACCGCTCCGCGGCCAGATGTTCCTGAATCAGTATAATTATCAGAACATTACCGATGGCTGGATCAAGATGAATACCATGCACGAAACTTATCCGGGACACCATGTCCAGTTTATCCGCGCAGCGATCGATCCAACACCGGAAACTGTAAAAATAGGAGCAAAAAGTGTACCTCTGGAAGAGGGAACCTGTATTCGGACTGAACGCGCATTTACCTTTATCTTTGCGGAAGACCCGTTCTTCCCTCTGTTCGTTGCATTCCGCCGTCATCATGCCTCTGTCCGTATCCTGGTTGATCTGCAGCTGTATTATTTTGGAGTGACACTGGAGGATGCTGTAAAAATCTACGAAGAAGAGCTTGGCTTTGACCGCGTAACTGCCCGCGCCCAGATACAGGCACACCAGAATGCGCCGGGATATTTCACCTGCTATTATTATGGAATGAAGAAAATCTGCGACTGGGAAAAAGAGTATGGATATACGAAATGGGATTATACGGAACTGCTGTTCTCAGCCGGGCGGATCAGTATGGAAAGCCTGGAGATGCTGGTTAAGATGACCAAAGAAGAGCAGGGACGTTTCTTTACGGAGTTCCGGAGCTTGCTGATGGATGAATAGGGTTTAGGTTGTTGAAGGGATACGAAAAAACGGATAAATAAATGGATCGGGTCTGCTTCCCACGCACTGGGCATTCCGATGAGCCTCTGAAAGCGTATATTGTGTCAGCAATGGCTTCCACAATATACTGAGTCTCATCTCCATAGTGCTCAAGGGAATCTGACCCGATCCATTTATTTATCCGTTTTTTCTGGTACTCCTGCAACTTGAAAATTTTCCCTTGTGGAGCATCAGCTCGCTGCGCATGGCTGATGGTGATTTGTTTGTCTAGGGTTTTAACCATATTCATAAATTTGAGTATAATGATTTGTTTTAGTTTTTAAAAATTTGTATCTTTAAAATATTTCCAACAACACATTATTATAAAGATATAAGTCTACCAAGTTCTTCACGTTTCTTTTCAGTTATGCCATAGATATTTATGTGGTTCAGGTCACCGCTGCGGTCTGTAAAGGCGGGGAAGAGGAAGCCGGATGTTGGGGATCCGGGTTCGTATTCGCCGACAAGGGGACAGATGGCGCAGATGAGGTAAGGGAACATCTCTTCGGATTCTCCGAGGCGTTCTTTGTCGGTGGCTTTGGATGGGATATCGTAGTTATCATGGAAAACATAGATCGCATAAGGGGTGGTGATCCGGATGTTTTCCATGATGATATCATAAAGAGTATCCATCAGGGCATCGTTTTTGAGTTCACAGTCTCTGAGCGCCATTAAAAGTTGCCACATACTTCCGGCTTTCTGATTTTCCGGCTGGATCTCGTATTTCTTCAGTTTTGTGTTTGTCTCTGCAAATGGAATCGTTTTGGCGATTGCGAGATTTTTTGTTTTTTCTGACGGAGAGAGTTTAAGGAAGTTGATGTTAAAGCTTCCTTCAAAATCTCCGTCTGCATCTACATAACAGCCTGCTATTCTTGTGAATGATGTTCTTGCAGGCGTCATCCGCCGCGTCAATTCCAGCATATCTTCTCGGTTGATCATTTGTATTTGTTCCTCTCTTTGAATATCAATTGAGTCTCACTCCGTTGACCTGTTTCTATTTTCTAAGTTCTCATATCATCCATTGCTAAAATTCTTCTATTTCAGCAACACGGTCCCCCTGCTTTTCTTTCCAAATCATCAGGTACACTTTGAAATCTACCGAATCTCTCGCCGCAGCAAATGGCTCCTCACGTACAAGTGTAACTTTCTGTCCATTTGACTCCAGCTCTGCTTTTCTTTTTTCGGCTTTTTTCAAAATGTTCTGATATTTCTGATTAAATTTCTCTCCAAAATCCCTCCGTGGATAATTTTCCGCTTCTTTGGCAAGTTTTTTATTTAGCAAGTCTACAACCGCCACATGTTTCTCCCGATGTAATAGTCGGGCAATCCATCTGCTCATTCTTTTTCCATGATATCTCCGGTATCTTTGCAGCCACCACAACAGACTTTTATCCCCTGCTTCTTTAACAAGCTCTTCCATTACATCCATTGCCTCTTCGGTCGGATTCCACGGATCTTCCATCGGGACAATATATTTTGCCGGAACTGCCGGATAACAGGTATAGTTCAGCGGAGGAAAATGTACCAGTTTTGCAAGTTTCCGTTCTGTATCACTTGTTGCCTTTTCTCCAAGATATTCACATTTATCACTCAGAATCGCCAGACGATATTCCAGAATCCGCAGATACTCATACCCTTTCACCCAGAAATGTCCTATATCTCCGTAATTATAGAGATTCATCTCCAGCGAAAGATCCTGGAAGAAAATGGTCACAACCGTTTCGCCCTGATATACGACAAGTACATATTCTCCATCCTCCTGGCTTAAAGTTGCGTCCAGCTCTCCTTCATAATCTTTCTGATAATGTCCGGTCATTCTTGCACCAGAGAATACCAGAAAGCTTTCCACTGCATCATTCATCAGATACACCAGACGCATTTCATCCTGGTTTTCCACATCTTTGTCTGGAAACAGAAGTTCAAACTGATCCTGACCGAGTAACTGGGCAAGCTTCTGGAAGGCCTCCGGAATTTCTTCATATGCACTTTCTGTATCCATGAACGCTTCCTCTGCTGACATATTTTCCTGTATTTCCAGTTCACTCATCTATTCCTTTTCTCCTTCATTTGCCTCTTCCATATCCACACAGGCAAGTCCTCTGTCCTCCACATAACTGACACGGATCACTGCCTGCGACCAGTTGAGGCTGATCCTGGCGGCCTTCTGCTTCTCTTCTCCGGCTTTCCGGAGCAGATCCAAAAGTTTCTCCAAAACTTCTCTTGTCAGATATCCACCTCTCCACTGAAAGGTCAATGTCCTGCCCTTCTTAGCCGCCTGCAGCGACCGTTTATAGACATCTTCTTCTTTTGTAAAGGAAAGTTTCTTCTCCCGATAATAAAAATGATCCCCATTCGTACAGACCGGTGCCGGTGCGATCAGCGGTTCATGATCCCGGAAAATCTTCTTGTCGTCCAGATTGAAATAATCATAGCGGATCTCCTGTCCTGCCGCACTGTGCTTACCAAGCGTATTGTCAAAAGTTGCATCCAGATGATAATATGTACCACCAATTTTTACGATATTCCAAGTATGACGGTACTTGATCCCTTTTTCCGGATTGTTACCACAGACTGCGATCATGCACCAGATTCCAAGCGCATCACAGAGTATTTTCACAGATTTTGCAATCCCTTCACATACGCCAACTCCATGTCCAAGTGGACCGATGATCTCATGGGAATACGCCTTTTTAAGCTTATCGTAATGTACATTCTGACAGATAAAGTCATGTACATATTTTTCTTTTTCCCACTCGGAAAGGCTTTGTGCCGGACGAACCAGCTTCTCGACTCTGGATTTCATTGCTTTCTGATGTTCTTTTATTTTTCCTTTATCAAACAGATATTCCGGGATAAAAATAATGTTCGGTGAATCTTTATAATAACGATATTTATATCCTGTCGCCCAGAAAATCTCCGGATGATCCAGCCGGAGCTGAAAGAAAACATTGTATAAATCTTCTCCGTCCAGTGCCGGAATCTGGAATTCATCTGCCAGGCTGGTAATTCCCTGGAGGATGCCATGATAAGCAGCCTGTTTCTGTTTATCCATGTGGTTGTAGTAATACTGCTCCATTGTACTTCTCCTGGGGTTATTTCATACTATACTGCATCATTTCATAATGTAAGATACAGCCCTCGTAGATTTCTATCGGAAGAAGTGCCCTCGCAACCAGCTTCAGTTCCTCCTCTGGGCGGTCGATTCTCTGCAGATGTGCATAATCTCCATCAATCTGTTTCACTTCATAATCACATTTTAACATCGGTATTTTCCTTTCTCGTAATCTTGATTTTGTTACATTCTTAATTTCTTCCTGAATTCTCTCAAGGTATCCTTTTTCTGAAAGATAAACATCCCTGCTAAAGTCAGAAAACTGATACCTGTGCACAGTACAGACGGCAGCGTATAATGCACGATTCCGATCCAGATAAGGATTGCCGGTATGCATCCGATCATCGCTGCCTGCAACAGATAATACAGGTATTCTTCTGTTTCCAGGTGGCTGACTCCGGCAATTACAGGGATCGAACCCAGAACTGTCAGCGTCCCAAACGGAAAGACAAAGTCAATCGACCAGCCCTTCCATCCGGTAAAATGATCCCACAAAACACATAAAATAGTTATGATCAGAAGCTGCCAGGTCAGATTTTTCAGTATATTTCTCCGCTTGAAATATGCCACATTTACAACCAGCCATGCACAGGCACATCCTGCTGCCGCGAACCAGAACCAGTTCAGCGTTTCCAGCATAAGATAATTGATCATGCCACAGATCACTGCCACCGCAAGGCACAGAAACGTAAAAGTCTGCAAAATTTTTATTTCTTCTTTTTTATTCTGTTCACCGCATCCGGGGAAATCATTTTTCTCTTCTTTATATGGAATCTCCTCTTCACGAAGCATACGCATAAAGTTTTTCTGGATACTGTCATCCGGTATCTTGGACGTAAATCCAAGCACCATCTGGTCTCCATAAGAACAGGAACAAAGCTGCAGAGAATTCGTACTTGCAAAGATTCCAAACCGATCGATATATGCTTTGTACTCCTCCGGAAATTTCAGAATTCCTATATTTGAATAAACCGCTGTTACACTTCTGCTGCCAAGATTTGCACCTGCCATCATGAAATATTTCTTAATTTCCAGAGGAACCGCACGCACCAGAGGATTCTTCTCCAAACGTACATAACCATTCATATCCATGGCAACTTTTTCTTTGTCCAGCTTATCTTTAAACTGATTTTTTACAGATTCCAGCACATCCTGAAATACCGTTTCATCCGCAAAGGTATACCCAACTTCAATCCATCCAAAGAAATTTCCCATGGACTGTGATGGAAAATAATTTCTCAGATTTACTGGAATCATCAGAGCAATCGGCCTCTTCTGACGGTTCTTCGGTATCTCCTCATGTATTGAACAGAGCAGCATCGCCGTGAGAAATACAGTAATCGACACACCATAAGAACGTGCCTTCGTCAGTGTTTCTTTTACCGGTATAATGACCTCTGTGATCTGCATATCTGCATGCAGCAATTTCTCACCTTTCAGCTTCACTGCTGCCGGTTTTTTCTCTTTATTTTTTGGAATATCCGAGGAATAATACTGTGAAAAGCTGTCCTCTTCCTGTGCACCCGGAGTCGTTTCTTCTATCTGTTCAACCCACGGAAGATCTGCAGATGGGTGCGCCAGGATCAGATAATTCTGCACCAGTTCACTTAAGAAATTCATTGCTCCTGTGCCATCTGTCAGGGCATGATATACCTCAAAATTAATTCGATTTTTATAGTAGCTCACCTGAAAAAGCAACGTCTTTTGATCTGGTATATAAAGACTGCTGCAAGGCGGTCTTTTTTCTTTTTTTACGATAGCATGTATATCCCTTCTCTCCAGATAAAACCAGAACAGTCCCTTACGCAGAACCGCCTGGAACAATGGATATTTCTCCATCGTCTGATCCAGAGACTGCTGCAGGATCTCACTGTTTACTTCTTCTTTCAGCTGACAATAAAATCGAAATACCCTGGTGTCATTTTTGTCTGTGACAAGAGGAAATGCCAGTGCCGCGTTATCTAGTTTTCGCCATTTTGAATATCCTGTTTCCACGTTTTATTCGCTTCCTTTATTCAACTTTTGTTCAAAAAACGATTCATGATCTCAAAACTTTCCTGTACATGCAGAAACCGGATCCCAAGTGCAAAATATCCATGAAGCGCATCCGGAATCCTATGTATTTCCACATAATTATTTGCTTCTTTCAGACGTTTCCCATACTCTTCGCCTTCATCCCGAAGTGGGTCAAATTCCGCTGTAAGAATCAGTGTTTCCGGCATATGTGAAAGGTCTTTTTCAAGGATCGGTGCGAAGTAAGGATTCTGTCTGTCCTCAGGACTGCTCTCATATAATTTAAGATAGTCCTCCATTTTTACTGCTGTGAGAAGGTATCCTTCGCCGTTTTCCTGTACGGATTTATAAGGAGATCCTTCTGTATAGCAGTTGTTCAGTGCCGGATAGATCAGTATCTGCTTCTTCGGTATAAACTCTCCGGTATCCCGTGCTTTAAGACATACTGCCGCTGCCAGATTACCCCCGGCACTGTCTCCAATGATCGTGATCCGGTCCGGGTCAGCGGGAAGAACCAGATGTCCCATATAAAGTGCTTTTGCCGCCGCATAACAGTCTTCCAGCGGAACCGGAAAACGATATTCCGGTGCAAGGCGATACTCCACAGACATCACGATATGACCTGTAGACTGCGCCATTCTGCTGCACACGCGATCATAATTCTCCACACTTTCCGTCACCCAGCCACCACCATGAAAAAAGAGCAGCACAGGATATTTTTCTCCCTCTACAGGCTTGCCGCTGATGGCTTCCTCGCTCGGGAAATACAGCCGCACAGGCACTTCATAAGTTCCATTATATACTTTCGTATCCAGCTTTTTCACAAATATCCTCATCGCATCCAGCCTCTTGATATCTGCCAGCCGTCGCGATGCCTCCACCTCTATATTTCCATAAGATAATGCGTGCAGAATTGTCTGCATTGTCTTTGAAATCAAATGTTTACTCCTTGTCTGTATAGATTAATTCCGTCCTTTGAGTTTCTTTTTATTCAACACACTTTTATTATAGCAGAAATATCTGTATCACGAAATCGCAAAGTAATTTTCTCTGATTTTTCATAAAAAAAACCAACGGCAAACCGCTGGTTTTTTTATGAAAAATTAAAGAAAATTATTTATTTCTTCCGCAGCATTTTTTATATTTTTTACCACTTCCACACGGACATGGATCATTCGGGTAAATTTTCTTTTTCGGCTGCATATTTACTATATTGTTTGTCGGAAGATTTCCCATCGGAACAAAAGACTGCATTGCCGGTGCTACCGGTGTTGTCTTCTGCTCAGATACACGGTTGATCTCATTTGGCGTATATCCACGGAAATCAAGCATTCTTGTGTTATTGTTTACTTCCATCATAATTGGAGCAAAACGTTCCATCTGGCGATCAGAATCAAAAACAATATCACGTTTATTGAATTCTTCCATGATATCAGAAAGCATTCCGTCCATAGAAAACTCTTTGTATACAATGTAAAGAAGTTCTTCTGTCTTTTCTTCCTCAAGATGGAGTTCATCTCTCAGGAAGGACGATAATTTGCGATAAGAAACATCCTGAGAAGGATATCCATGTTTTGCATAATCCAGAATTTCATCTACTGTCGGAATATAGAAATCTCTTTCTCCCTGAAATTCTTCAATTCTCTCATAAAGATTATCCTGTAACACAGCTTTCCAGATCAGTTTATCTCCTTTTACGATACACATACCATCTTTTTCAGCAAGTTCGTTCAGAATATCCATAAATTCTTCATAGCTCACTCTGAAGCCATCACGTTTACGGTACATGCGATACACGATCTTAAGCGGCGCGATTGCATAAATCAGTCCCATCATACTTTCACAGGAACGCATCCAGCTGAGTTTGCGGCATTTTTCCTGTAATTCAGGGGTATTCACCTGTTTATAAACAGAAATTACCTCCTGCGGCACTTCTGCATGATTATCACTATAAGCTACGATATATCCTTTATTACTGAACCATTCCAGTTCTTTCCAGTCTTTATGAGTAGCCGGAAAACATTTTCTCTCAGTTGCACGATCAAATGCTTCAATTTCCCATTCATCTGCCTGAAGAAAAATCTCCTTCATGATTTCCGGATTCAAAACTTTTTCTGTAATGTTTTCTGCAAGTTCTTCTTTACTTAAACCATCAATTTCAATATCCAGCTCAATTGCACTGGCAATAAGATCTTCCTTATTATAAGAATTCAGGTAATCTCTGACTTTTGGATTTCTACTGAACGAATTTTCCTGCTGTTCAGGTTCCATCTTCTTTTCCATTTCGGCAACCTTTTTGGCAACTATATCAGCAATTCCAAGAGCACCATATTTCTTTTCCAGCTCTGTATTCTTCGTCTGCATATCTGCTGTCCAGAAATCATCTTCTGCACTTCTGGTTTCTTTAAGAATCTCAGGAGTTCCTGCTTTTTCTTCATCTGTTATTTTCTTTTCAATATCAGTACGATATTCCGGAAGCTCCATTCCTTTTACTCTGAAAGTAAACCATGCCTCTGTATCCAGAAGTTCTGCTATCTGTCTGCCTTTTGCTTCTGCATATTCATAACTGCCTTTTGTAGCCTCTACAGTCTGTGCCTCCAGGTTCTGCAGTCTGAGTTTTTTCTGGAAAAATTCAAATTCATAGTTCTCAGTGT
>ENA-ORSY01001842-ORSY01001842.1-human-gut-metagenome-genome-assembly--contig:-NODE-1842-length-13647-cov-7.596969_pt1 | contig 13647 bp, 10 predicted proteins | sample MGYA00242193_ERZ509160 | MGnify/ENA primary metagenome ERZ509160 (study PRJEB26280, sample SAMEA2338670) | human gut metagenome | biome: human gut; feature: human-associated habitat; material: faeces...
AAGCCGTAAGGCGGGAATTGTGCGGTGTTGCCTGAATAAAACTCTGATTACTTTTTCTCAATCAGTGCCACGGCGTGGGCGGCAATGCCAAGCCCCTCGCCGGTAAAGCCAAGGTGTTCTTCCGTGGTAGCTTTCACGCTCACATCGTCCAGAGCAAGGCCCAAAGCATTGGCAATGTTCTGCCGCATGGCCGGGATATGCGGTGCCAGCTTGGGTGCCTGACACAAAACAGTGGCGTCAATGTTGCCAACAGTATAACCGGTTTCATCCAGCAGACGGCCAACCTCCCGCAGCAGCATCAGGGAATCTGCTCCCTCGTACCGCGGATCGGTATCCGGAAAATGCTTGCCGATATCCCCCAGCGCCGCCGCGCCAAGCAGTGCATCCGAAACTGCGTGCAGCAGCACATCTGCATCGGAATGGCCCAGCAGGCCTTTTTCATATGGGATCGTCACGCCGCCCATAATCAGCTTGCGGCCCTCCACCAAGCGGTGAACATCATAACCATGACCAATGCGCATATCATTTCCTTCTTTCTGTTCGGCGCGGGGCAGATCCTCCCGCGTTGTGATCTTCAGATTGGCGTAATCCCCCTGGGTCAGCTGCACCGGGCGGCCGGTCAGTTCAAACAGGCTGCAGTCATCGGTGACCAGGCGGGCTTTTTCCGCATCCAGCTCGTCCAGCGCGGCCAGATACGCCGCACGGTCGAAGCACTGGGGGGTCTGCACCGCATACAGGGTGCTGCGGTCAGGGGTATCAGCGACCATGCACTGCTCCGGCACAGTCTTGCCGTCGCCCCGCACAGCCCGCTTGACGGTATCCTTTACCGGCACGGCGGGGGCGGCAGCACCACAGGCAGCGGCTGCTTCCAGCGCCGCCGTGATGACAGCCTGACTGACAAAGGGACGGGCGGCATCATGGACAGCCACCAGCTCTCCGTGGGCGGCCAGCACGCCGTTCTTCGCGCTCTCGGCACGGGTCGCGCCACCCTGTACCACCTGCACCGGCTTTGTGCAGGCCCCGGCCTGCTGTTCCAGAAATGCCCGGTTCTTCCCGGCCACCAGAACGATCTCGCTGACCAGCGGACACTCCGCAAAGGCCCGGATGCTCCGCTGCACCACGGTCTCCCCGCCCAGATCAAAGCTGAGCTTGTCAAACCCCATGCGAGTGGAGGACCCTGCCGCCACCAGACCGGCTGATACTTTCTTTTCCAATTTCTGCACCTGCCCTGCTCTTATTCTCCCGGGAAATACCACCCGGGGCACAGATAGAATAAACCATATTTTATTATACCGTATCGCCCGGCAAACTGCAACCGATTTTATACAGCAAAAATGCCCCTCTGCGGCAGAGCAGAGGGGCAAAAACGCTTCTTTTTTCAGGAGATCACTTCAGAATGGGCTCGATGGCGGCAGCCAAAGCATCCTTCTGTGCCTGCGCCTCGGCCAGATCCTTGCCCAGTGTGGTGAAGTAGGTCTTGATTTTCGGCTCGGTGCCGGAGGGACGCACCACCACGGTAGCGCCGTTTTCCAGCGTGTAGATCAGCACGTTGGCAGCGGGCAAGCCGGTCTCTTCCGGCTTCTTGTAGTCGGTCACCTTGACCACCTTGTGGCCGGCCAGCTCCACGGGGGGCTGGTCGCGCAGCTTCTGCATAATAGAAGCCATCTTCTCCATGCCGGTCAGGCCGGGGAATTCGAAGCTGTCCACCTTGTTCAGGTAGCGGCCGTACTGAGCGTAGATCTCTTCCAGACGCTGCTTGATGGAGGAACCGATGCTGCGGTAGTAAGCAGCCATCTCGCAGATGAGCATGGAGCCGATGACGGCGTCCTTATCGCGGACGTAGGGGCCAGCCAGATAGCCGTAGCTCTCCTCAAAGCCGAAGATGAAGCGATCCACCTCACCGGCAGCCTCGAGGTTGGCGATCTGGTCACCGATCCACTTGAAGCCGGTCAGCACATTGCGCATCTCCACGCCGTAGTGCTTTGCCACAGCGTCTGCCAGCGGGGTGGACACGATGGACTTGACTGCCACGGGGTTCTTGGGCATGGTGCCCTTCTCAATGCGGCCAGCGCAGATGTAGTCCAGCAGCAGAACGCCCATCTCGTTGCCGGACACCAGCTCATAGCTGCCGTCCGGGCACTTCATGGCGATGCCCACGCGGTCGGCGTCGGGGTCGGTAGCCAGCATCAGGTCGGCACCGGTCTTGGTGGCCAGCTCCAGACCCAGCTTCAGTGCCTCGAAGATCTCGGGGTTGGGGTAGGAGCAGGTGGTAAAGTAGCCGTTGGGGTACTCCTGCTCGGGCACGATGGTGATATCGGTGATGCCCATATCGTTGAGCACATGGGTGACGGGCACAAGGCCGGAGCCGTTCAGCGGGCTGTACACCAGCTTCAGGCCGGCAGTCTTGCACAGACCCGGGCGCACCTGACGTGCTTCAATGGCATCGTACAGGGCCTTTTTGCAGTCATCGCCCACAAAGCGGATCATGCCGTTCTCCACGCCCTCGGCAAAGGAGATGTACTTTGCGCCGGTGAGCACATCAGTCTTCTGGATCTCGTCGTAGACGATGGCGGCGGCGTCATCGGTCATCTGGCAGCCGTCCGGGCCGTAGGCCTTGTAGCCATTGTACTTAGCCGGGTTGTGGGAGGCGGTGACCACGATACCGGCGTTGCAGTTATAGTAACGGGTAGCAAAGCTCAGGGCAGGCACAGGCATCAGGGCATCATAGATGCGCACTTTGATGCCGTTGGCTGCCAGAACGCCTGCGGCGGTCTTGGCAAAGACATCGCTCTTCAGGCGGCTGTCGTAGCTGATGGCCACGGTCTGGGTACCGCCCTGGGTCAGCACCCAGTTTGCCAGACCCTGCGTTGCCTGACGGACAACGTAGATGTTCATGCGGTTGGTACCGGCACCCAGCACGCCGCGCAGACCTGCGGTGCCAAACTTCAGCGCCACAGCAAAGCGATCCTTGATCTCATCGTCATTGCCTTCGACCTTTGCCAGCTCCGGCTTCAGGTCTGCATCCTCCAGATCCGCTGCCAGCCAGCGCTTATATTCATCCAGATACATCTTGTACACCTTACCTTTGTTTAAAATCTTTTTCCCCGGATCGAAACGGTTTGTATAAACCTACTTATACTATAAACTCTTGCTCCGCTTATGTCAATTGCGTAAAATGGCCGAAGTTTGTGCCCTTAAAACCGACAAATGCCACAAAAAACCGGTTCTTCTGCTATATTCATTGCGTTTTTTGATGTATCCAGCAGCTGGTAGGGCTGGTGTACATCCTCCAGCACCTCCAGCCACTGCTCCGGCCCCACGCCGTTTTCACACAGGTAGCGTAGCAGCTGCATCACCCGGCCAAAGCTGTCCGCCGGGGCAAGCACCGTGCTGCTGCGTACCTTGCCGCCCTGCTCCCGGCGCAGCTGTGCCAGCACCCCCTGCGGGGTGGATGCGGCGCAGTACACCAGCGTACAGGCGTGCTGCAAACCCTCCAGTTCTGAATAAGTACGGATATAACGGCAGCATTCCCCATTTGTCATGATCTCTCGTTCTCCTTTCTGCTGCATTGACAACTTTCCTGTGCTTTACTATAATGATTTTAAACAGAAAAAACTGTCGAAGCATGGCAAATATATCCATTATTTTCCACTTTTGGCATTTTTGACAAACCATGCGCCATGCAGGGAGGGACACCATGTATTCTGTGACCAACAGCTTTGGCCTGAACGGGCTGCGCGGCTTTGCCGTTGCGGTGGAAGCCGATGTTTCCGGCGGGCTGCCCGCGTTTTCCATCGTCGGCCTGCCGGACTCTGCCGTGCGGGAAAGCGCCGACCGGGTGCGCGCCGCCATCAAAAACCTTGGCTTCCGCTTCCCGGACCGGCGCATCACCATCAATCTTGCCCCCGCCGATGTGCGCAAGACCGGCCCGGTGTACGACCTGCCGCTGCTTCTGGCGCTGCTGACCGCCAGCGGGCAGCTGGAAGAGGTACCTGCCGATGCTGCCTTTCTGGGTGAGCTTGCACTGGACGGCAGTCTGCGCCCGGTATCCGGCGTGCTGCCCATGGCGCTTGCCGCTGCCGAGCACGGCATCCGGGCGCTGTACGTTCCTGCAGAGAACGCCGCCGAGGCAGCCGAGGCCTGTGCCGACACCATGACCGTCTATCCCGCCCACACCGCCCGGGAGGTAGTGGAGGCGCTGAAGGGCATCCGCCCCCTCTCCCCTGCCGCCGCCATCCCCTTTGACCCGGAGGACGCATGGCAGCAGGTGCCGGATTTCGCGGACGTAATGGGGCAATCGCTGGCGCGGCGCGCCATGGTCATTGCGGCCGCAGGCGGGCACAACGTGCTTTTGACCGGCGCACCCGGCACCGGCAAATCCATGCTGGCAAAGCGCCTGCCGGGCATCCTGCCGCCCCTGACCCGGGAGGAAGCGGTGGAGACGACCAAAATCTACTCCATTGCCGGGCAGCTGCCGCAGGGACGCGGGCTGATCTCTGCCCGCCCCTTCCGCAGCCCGCACCACTCGGCCAGCGCTGCCGCCCTTGCCGGCGGCGGAGCGCAGTTCCGCCCGGGCGAGTGTAGTCTGGCCAACTGCGGCGTGCTGTTTTTGGACGAACTGCCGGAGTTTTCCCGCGAGAGCTTAGAGGTGCTGCGCCAGCCGCTGGAGGACGGCCAGATCACCGTGAGCCGCGCCGCCGGAAGCGCCACCTACCCCAGCCACTTCCAGCTGGTAGCCGCCATGAACCCCTGCAAATGCGGCTACTACGGCCACCCCACCCGCGCCTGCACCTGCTCGCCCAGTGCGGTGCGGCAGTACCGCAGCCGGGTGTCCGGCCCGCTTTTGGACCGCATCGACCTGTGCGTGGAGATGGACCCCATCGCCTTTGACGAGCTGCACACCGCCGCCCCCTCCGAGAGCAGCGCAGAGCTGCGCAAGCAGGTGCTGGCTGCCCGCGCCATTCAGGCCAAGCGCTATGCTGCGCCGGGCTTTAAGGGAGTGCACTGCAACGCCCAGCTGAACGCCGGACAGGTGCGGCGCATCTGCCGCATGACCCCCGGTGCCGAGCAGCTGCTGCGCAGTTCCTACGATGCACTGGGACTTTCCGCCCGGGCGCATGACCGCATTTTGCGGGTAGCCCGCACTGTGGCCGACCTTGCCGGTAAGACTCTGCTGGACGAGGATTCTCTGCTGGAGGCGCTGCAATACCGGGCGCAGGAGAAATTGGACGGATAAGGCAGTCTGCACTCTAAAAATACAACGGAAAGAGGATGGAACACATGAAGCGCGCATACACAAACGGTATTCTTCTGGACGGTACCGAGCAGATGGAACCGGTACAGGGCAAGGTGCTGCTGACCGAAAACGATAAGATCACCGCCATTGCAGATGCGAGTGTAAGCCTTGACGGCTACGAGGTCATCGACCTGCACGGCGGGTATCTGTGCCCGGGGCTCATCAACCTGCACGTCCATCTGGCGGGCAACGGCAAACCCAGCGCAAAGCCCCGGGACAATGCAGCGCTGGTACGTAAGATCCTGAGCAACAGGCTGACCCGCGCCATCGCATACCGGCTGGTGTGCAGTTATGCCAAGCTGGAGCTGCTGGGCGGTGTGACCACCGTGCGCACCGTGGGCGGCATTGCGGACTTTGACACCCGCTGCCGGGACGACAGCGCCGCCGGAAAGGTGCTGGCACCCCGCATTCTGGCCGCCAACGAGGGCATCTCGGTGCCGGGCGGGCACATGGCAGGCTCGGTAGCAGTAGCGGCACACAACAACGCCGAGGCGCTGGCGCAGCTGGAAAAGGCCAGCGCACAGAAGGTAGACCTTGTCAAGCTGATGATCACCGGCGGCGTGCTGGATGCCACCGAAAAGGGCACGCCCGGCGAGATGAAGATGCCGCCGGAGATGATCAAAGCCGTCTGCGATGCAGCCCACAAGCTGGGCTACACTGTTGCCGCTCATACCGAATCTCCTGCGGGCGTGAAGGCTGCGCTGGAAAACGGTGTAGATTCCATTGAGCACGGCGCAAAAATGGACGAGGAGACGGTTCGTCTGTACAAGGAGCGGGGCGCATTTCTGTGCACGACCATCTCCCCCGCACTGCCCTATGCGCTGTTTGACACTACCGTTTCGGGCGCGTCGGAAAAAGACCAGTATAACGGAAAGATCGTCTTTGACGGCGTGATTGAAAGCGCAAAAACCGCGCTGGCAAACGGCATCCCGGTGGGCTTGGGCAACGATGTAGGCTGCCCCTACATTACCCAGTACGATTTCTGGCGGGAGCTGTGCTACTTCCACAAATACTGCAGTGTGAGCAACCGTTTTGCCCTCTACACGGCCACCCTGCGCAACGCGCAGCTGGCGGGCATCGGCGATGTGACCGGCTCTATCGCGCCCGGCAAAAGCGCAGACTTTATCGTAACGCGCGAAAACCCGCTGGAGGATCTGCGGGCTTTGCAACATCTGGAACTAGTGGTCTGCCGCGGCCGTGCCGTGAAAAAGCCCTCCCCTAAGCGCAAAAAAGAAGTGGACGCTCTGCTGGATTCATATCTTGTGTAAGCAGCCTGTCCAACATATAAAAACGCGAGCGGCCAAAACGGTCGCTCGCGTTTTTGTTTGCTATCGGTGGTTGCATTTTCTCTTTTCCAGTGCCGCCCGGTGTGGTATACTGGAAACGTAGAGGCAAAAATGGAAAGGAGCAAAGTACAAATGAACATTCGTAAAGCCGAAGAAAAAGACATTCCCAGACTGCTTGCACTGCTGGGGCAGGTGCTGCAGATCCACGCAGAGATACGCCCAGATATTTTTATCCCCGGCACCACAAAATACACTGTCTGCGAGTTAGCAGAGCTTTTGAAGCAGGAGGACAAGCCCATCTACGTTGCCGTGAACGAGGAGGATGTGTGCATGGGCTATGCCTTCTGTCAGCTGAAGAAGCAGCCTTTTTCCACCAACATGGTGCCTTTCAAGTCACTGTTCATTGATGACCTTTGCGTTGACAAGCAGGCGCGCGGACAGCACATCGGGGAAAGCCTGTTTAAATATGTAAAGCAGCAGGCAAAAGCGCTGGGTTGCTACGAGGTAACCCTGAACGTCTGGGCGGGGAACACTTCGGCAGAGCACTTTTATGAAAAAATGGGCATGAAAACCAAGGAACGGCAGATGGAGTATATTCTGTAACTCGGCTTCCTGGTTTCAGGACAAATAATGCATTCTATATCCACCGGCGGGCAGCTACAAAACGGCTGCCCGCTTTTTATCGCAATATAAAATCGCCGCATTGTGGTCAAAGCCAAAGGAATTTTTCTCATTTTTCAGTAGATTCTTCCAGATTCTTTCGGTACTGTGCCGGACTGACACCATACTCTTTCTTGAATACCCGGCTAAAATAGAGTGGGTTATCATACCCTACGATCTCTGCAATTTCTCCAATATTGTATTCGGTGTTCTCCAATAAGCTTTGTGCATTTACCATCCGAAGGGACAGGATGTATTGTGCAGGGCTTATTTTCATGTACAGCTTAAAATTACGGATAAACCAGTTCGTACTGATATGCAGCGATTCTGCGTAATCGTCCACACTGACCTTTGTATTATAATTCTCGTTAAAGTAGGCAGCGGCGGCTTCGATTTCTTCGGGGATGCTTGTAGTTGTTTTCTCGCTTTCCTGCTGTTGCCTGCTTACTAAAAGCAGAATGATGTTGAAGAGAGAAGCAATATAGTCTTCATAGCCATATTCACATTGTTGCAGTTCCCGGATGATCTTTCGGAACAGCATTTTGTAGTCCGGCAGTGTGCCGCTGTAAAAAACGTGCTTGTCCAATGGTATTCCGTGATAGTTCAGGATGTTTTTGACATCGTATCCTGTAAAATGAATCCAGAACACCTCTGGGTGATCTTCTACATAATAAACATACTTCTGGACTTCTTTAGGCTGGTAAAGCACCATGTGTCCAGAAGTCACCACTTCCTCAACACCATCGAACCAGAAGTGTGCTTTACCAGATGCCACATAGAGGATTTGATAGTCTCTGCGACCCTTTGCCCAAAAAGTAGGTAGCTTAGGGCGTTTTTTCAAGCGATAAGTGCCACAACTGCCTACGACCAGCGGCTTTGAGTAGTCTTTGAAATCCAAACGGGAGTTGTTCAAATATCCTGAGTTGAAATACATCCCTGCGTCCTCCTCATCTTCAGAGATTTTACAGTGATTTGAGAAATGTTCTATCAAAAAATTACAAACTCTTTGATTTTGTGCATATTTTGTTCCATCTTGTCTATATCTTTTCGTTCCATTAGATTCTATAATATTTTCAGACGAAACGCAAGAGATTTGGGTAACTTGCGTAATGAGAATTCCAGTCTGAAGTGCGCAGCAGATTGGTCGCGCCCACACAAAACAAGCAAGATGGGAGAAAGCACAATGACTGAGAAACGTTATCTAAAGTGGTATAATAAAGTCGGCTATGGTTCAGGCGATATTGCAGGCAACGTGGTGTATGCATTCCTGTCCTCCTTCGTCATGATCTATCTGACCAACACCGTTGGCCTGAACCCCGGTATTGTCGGCACTCTGATTGCAGTTTCCAAACTGCTGGACGGTGTGACGGACATTTTCTTTGGTTCTTTGATTGACAAAACGCATTCTAAGATGGGCAAAGCCCGTCCTTGGATGCTGTACGGCTACATTGGCTGTGCCATTACGCTGGTGGCAATTTTCGCCATCCCGACCAATCTGGGACAGTTTGCACAGTACGCATGGTTCCTGATCGCATATACTCTGCTGAACGCTGTATTCTACACTGCCAACAACATTGCTTACTCTGCACTGACTGCTCTCATCACGAAGAACAGTGCCGAACAGGTCGAGATGGGTTCTTGGCGTTTCATGTTCGCCTTTGCCACCAGCCTGCTCATCCAGTCCATCACGCTGGGTGCTGTTACGGCATTGGGCGGTGGTGCTGCCGGTTGGCGCACTGTTGCAATCATCTACGCTATCATCGGTCTGCTTGTCAACACCCTCTCCGTTTTCTCCGTGAAGGAACTGCCGGAAGGCGAATTGGTGGATACCACCGACAAAAAGGAAATCGAGCAGGACGAAAAGTACAATCTGGTTCAGGCCGCAAAGCTGCTTGCTGGTAACAAATATTATATGATGATTTGCGTCACCTACATTTTGCAGCAGATCTACGGTGCCATGATCAGCATGGGCACCTACTATGCAACCTACATCCTTGGCAACCAGAATCTGTTCGGTGTATTCTCTTGGGCAATCAACATTCCTCTGATCATCGCACTGGTGTTCACCCCGACCTTGGTTGCAAAGTGGAATGGAATGTATAAGCTGAATGTAATGAGTTATACTCTGGCAACGATTTCTCGTGCACTGGTTGCTGTAGCCGGTTACATGGGCAGCGGCAATGTGACCTTGATGCTGCTCTTTACTGCAGTCGCAGCTCTTGGTCAGGGTCCTTGGCAGGGCGATATGAACGCTGCGATTGCTGCTTGCTCTGAATATACTTGGCTGACGAAGCATAAGCGCGTGGATGGCACGATGTACTCCTGCACTTCTCTCGGTGTGAAGCTGGGCGGCGGTCTGGGTACTGCCATCACCGGCTGGCTGCTGGCAGCAAGCCATTTTGACAGCGCTCTGACCGTTCAGCCGGATTCCTGCATCAATATGCTGAAGATCATGTATCTGGTGATTCCGTTTGCTCTGGATGCCATCATCACCTTCATTCTCTCTCGTATGAAGGTCGAAGAAGCAAATGAAAAACTGCGTGCAGCAGTCTGATAACAAGCCATTATCATTTCTCCTTCATCTGCTGTTCCCCGGAGGAATCCAGCGATTCCTCCGGGGAGGCTGGAGAAACATTATAAAATTATAAAAGGTAAATGAGGAAATACTATGGCTGCATTTGATTTTGCAAAAGTAAAAGACCCCACCTTTTTCAAGGAAAACGTGCTGAATGCTCATGCAAGTTTCCGTACTTACGCTTCCCGCGAAGAATATCGGACAGGCTCCTCTTCTTTGGCGCTGAAGCTGGACGGTATCTGGAAATTCGCCTACGCAAAAAACTACACCAGTGCCATCCCCGGCTTTGAAAAGACAGATTACGATTGCAGCGGCTGGGATGACATTCATGTTCCGGCACACATCCAGATGGAGGGCTACGACATTCCCCAGTACGCGAATGTTCAGTATCCGTGGGATGGCCGTGAAGAAGTACAGCCGGGCGAGATCCCGCAGTGGTTCAATCCGGTGGCAAGCTATGTAAAATACTTCGAGCTGCCGGAATCCATGCAGGGCAAGCCCGTCCACATCGAGTTCGAGGGTGTGGAAAGCGGCATGGCTCTTTGGCTGAACGGGTCTTATGTGGGCTATACCGAGGATAGCTTCTCCGCACACGCATTCGATCTGACTCCCTATCTCCAGCCGGGCGTGAACAAACTTGCTGTGCAGGTGTTCAAGTGGACTTCCTCCAGCTGGTGCGAAGATCAGGACTTCTTCCGCTTCTCCGGCATCTTCCGCAGCGTGTGGCTGTACGCCATCCCCACCGTGCATCTGGAAGATGTATCCGTCAAAACGCTGTTTGCCGGGGATGATTTTACTCATTCCACGCTGGAAGTTGCATTGCAGGCGGAGGGCAAGGGCGCAGCCCGTCTGACCCTGCGCCGCAGTGCGCTGGAAGTGTTCTCCGAAAAAATCGCACTGAACGGCGGCTCTGCGCTGTTCAGCCATGCGGTGGAGAACCCCCACCTGTGGAGTGCAGAGGACCCGGCTCTGTATGAACTGGAAATCGAGCTGCTGGACGATGCAGGCCATCTGGCAGAGGTGACCGGGCAGAAAGTCGGTTTCCGCAAGTTCGAGCTGAAGAACAATCGGATGCTGCTCAACGGCAAGCGCATCGTGTTCAAGGGTGCCAACCGTCATGATTTCAGCTCCATTACGGGTCGTGCTGTGGGCGTACACACCCATGAGGAACTGCTTCGGGATATTATCACCATGAAGCAGAACAACATCAATGCCATCCGTACCAGCCATTACCAGAATCAGGATGCACTGTACGACCTGTGCGACGAGTATGGTCTGTATCTGATCGCAGAGAACAATCTGGAATCCCATGGCACATGGGACATTCATCAGGCTGGCATTCGCGGCATTGAGGGCGTTTTGCCCAATGATAAGCCGGAGTGGAAAGCTGTCTTGTTCGACCGCATGAATTCCACTTACCAGCGTGACAAAAACCATCCTGCTGTTCTGATCTGGTCTCTGGGCAACGAATCGTTTGGCGGTGAGACCCTGCTCCAGATGGCAGAGATGGTCCGCCGCTTTGATGACACCCGTCTGGTGCATTACGAAGGTGTGGTCAATGATCCCCGCTTCCTCGAAACCACCGATATCGAGAGCCATATGTACAGCACTGTGAAGGACATTAAAGAGTATCTGGCACAGGGCGATAAGCGGCCTTATATCGAGTGCGAATATTCTCATGCTATGGGCAACTCCAACGGTGCTTTGCACAAGTACACGGAACTTGCCGACCAGAAGGACTGCGGCTATCAGGGCGGCTTCATCTGGGATTACATCGACCAGTCCATCTGGAAAAAAGACCGCTACGGCAAGTGGTTCCAAGCCTACGGCGGCGACTTCGGTGAGCGTCCTACCGACTATAATTTCAGCGGAAACGGCATTGCCTACGGTGGTGATCGTGCTCCTTCTCCCAAGATGCAGGAGGTCAAGTTCTGCTATCAGAATATCGCCGTTTCCATCGACAACTCTGGATTTGAAGTCTGGAATAAGAACCTGTTCACCTCTACGGGTGCTTTCGACTGCGTTGCTCTGCTGCACCGTGATGGAAAGCTGTATCAGCAGCAGGAACTGACCAATATTGATGTTGCTCCCGAAGAGCGTTCCAGCTTCCCGCTGCCGTTTATGGTCCCTGCGCTCCCCGGTGAATATGCAGTGACCATCAGCTTCCGTTTGAAGGAGGACACCAGCTGGGCAAAGAAAGGTCATGAAGTCGCCTTTGGACAGGGTGTGATTGCTGTGGTTCGTTCCATTCCCAGCAAGAAGGCCACGCCGTTTACCGTTACGCACGGTACACACAACATCGGTGTCCGGGGTGAGAATTTTGATGTTTTGTTCTCCGATCTGAATGGCGGCTTGACTTCCTACCGCTATGCCGGCAAGGAGATGATTCAGGAGATCCCCCATCCCAACTTCTGGCGCGCTCCCACCGACAACGACTGCGGCAACAACATGGGCGGCGTTCGCGGTCAGTGGAAGCTGGCAAGTCTGTACGCTACCGCCAAGGGCATCGGCAAGGAGATCCCGTCTGTTCATGGCGGCACTATCCTCCAGAACCCCACCTGCGAGGTGGAAGCCGACAGCGTGGTCGTGACCTATCTCTATAACCTCCAGACCAGCCCCGCAGCAGAGTGCAGCCTGCAGTACCGTGTGTTCGGTGATGGCCGCATCCAGACCACCCTGCACTATGACCCGGTGGAAGGACTTGCAGCAATGCCGGAGTTCGGCGTACTGTTCAAGATCGACGCTGACTACGACACGGTGGAGTGGTATGGAAACGGCCCTGCGGAGACCTACTGGGATCGTCAGCATGGTGCAAAGCTGGGCATTTACCAGAACAAGGTCGCAGACAACATGGCACAGTACCTTGTGCCGCAGGAGTGCGGTGCAAAGACCGCTGTGCGCTGGGCAAAGGTAGTGGACCGCAAGGGTCGCGGGCTGCTGTTTACCGCAGATGCCGCAAAGCCCATGTTCTTCTCTGCGCTGCCCTACACTCCCCATGAAATGGAGAGTGCCAAGCATCCCTACGAGCTGCCCCCGGTGCATTACACGGTGATTCGTGCCATCGGCGAGCAGATGGGCGTTGGCGGTGATGACAGCTGGGGTGCCAATGTCCACCCGGAGTATATTCCTGATGTGACCAAGCCTGTGGAGTTCACCTTTACGTTCCGTGGCATCTGACCCTCGTTATTAAGACACCTTCGCGTTGAGATAAGGACATCCCTGCATGAGATTCCTATCAAAAGCGAGGGTGTCTTTTTTGGTATCACAAAATCTCAATTCCTGACACCACTATTTATAAGTAGTACTTCGCTCTATATAAGTAGCGTTGCTAGGCCAAAATAACTGTATTCCGCTTTTGTTTAGAGCATTTCTTTGAATGGTTCTCCAAACTTTCTTTAACGTATTGAAGTATACAAATTTTATCATATTCCACCGGTGGATACTTATATTTTTTCAGCAAGTGTTTCACCATCTTACGCATACTCGCACGGGCAGTTTCTTTTTTCTGCAGGTCTATTACGCTCGCATTACTGAATTTCTGCGTTTCCAGCCATCTCCATTGCAGCGTTCGATTGACACAGGTTGCGTTATCGGCAAATACAGCAAACACAACGGGCGGCTCTGGTAACAGAGCTGCCCGTTGTGTTCGTTTATGAAAAGGAGAACTTAGATCTCATACCACTTGATCTCGTTGGCATCCAGATGCAGAGCAAAACTGCTGCCGCCGGTGGTGTAAACGGTGGTATCCTGCGGCTCGTACGTGTTGTTCACTACACAATACTTGCCGTTCTTGACGTAGGCGTGAACTTCTACATTATAATTGGAGCTGA
>ENA-ORSY01001845-ORSY01001845.1-human-gut-metagenome-genome-assembly--contig:-NODE-1845-length-13631-cov-3.126400_pt1 | contig 13631 bp, 9 predicted proteins | sample MGYA00242193_ERZ509160 | MGnify/ENA primary metagenome ERZ509160 (study PRJEB26280, sample SAMEA2338670) | human gut metagenome | biome: human gut; feature: human-associated habitat; material: faeces...
CCCGGCCCAGCCGCCCCTTCCACGCCCGCCTCGAACAGCAAGTGCTCACCTAAGCAAATGCCCAGAAAGGGTTTCCCGGCAGCGATAGCGTCGCGCACCGCTTCCAACTGACCCGATTCCACCATATGCTGCGAAGCATCGGCGAAGGAACCTACACCAGGCAACACGACTGCATCGGCAGCTCGGATAACCTCAGGGTTGTCGGTGATATGGGCATCACCGCCTACCGCCCGAAGCCCGCGTTCGAATTTCCCTTGCAATAGTCAACAACGGCAATCATCGGTTGCTTTCAGCCTTTCTGGTAGAAGAATCGGAAAACGGGGACTGTGCCCCAGTTCCCTACAAAGAGCCCTTGGTGGAGGGAAGCTCGCCTGCAATACGCGGGTTGATCTCAAGCGCTTGACACATAGCGCGACCGACCGCCTTGAAACACGCTTCCACGATGTGGTGGGCGTTTTCGCCAACTACCATGCGAACATGCAGCGTAACCTGCGCATTCGTCGCAAACGCAATGAAGAATTCCTTGGCAAGCGAAGTATCGAACGCGCCAAGCAGGCACAACGGCACGTCGACGTCCCAATGCAACTGGCCCCTGCCCGAAATATCAACAGCGGCAAGCACCAAGGTCTCGTCCATGGGAAGGTACTGGGAGGCAAAGCGCGTGATACCGCGCTTTTCACCCATAGCCTGGGCAAACGCCTTACCAAGAACAATTCCCACATCTTCTACCGTATGATGGGCATCTACTTCGATATCGCCTTCGGCCTTAACATTCAAATCGAACAAGCCATGACGGCCGAATGCATCAAGCATGTGGTCAAAAAAGGCAACGCCCGTGTCGATGCTGGTCTTGCCCGTTCCATCGATATCAAGCGAAAGCGAGATATCGGTTTCCTTGGTGGTGCGTGAAAGCTCCGCAACACGTTCTTCTTGAGCCACCGCTAGCTCCTTTCGTTCAGAATCTCCGCCAACGCATCCAAGAACACCTGGTTTTCCTCAGGGGAACCGACAGAAACACGCAGGCAGTTTTCCAGATACTGAGAGTGCGAGAAATCGCGGATCAGCACACCGCGATCGTAGAGCCCCTGCCAAACCTGCCCAGCGTCAGCCACACGGAACAAAACGTAGTTCGAATCCGAGTCGAACGCAGTAACTCCAGGCATTTTCCCCAGCTCTTCGAGCAACACGCCGCGCTGTTCGATTATCTGATTGATACCAGGCACAAACAGCGAACGGTTTCGGTACACCGCCGTAGCAATAGTCTGCGAAACGGAATCAACCGAATAAGGCTGGCGCACCTTCAGGAACTCACGGATAACGCTGGTATTGGCCAACAGGTAGCCCATGCGCACACCTGCAAGGCTAAATGCCTTCGAAAAGGTGCGTAAGATCACCAAGTTCTCATACTGATCAAGATACGGGCGCATTGAAAAACGACTGAACTCGAAATACGCCTCGTCAACCATGATAAGAGCATCGGAGGAATCGAGCAGCTTCTTCAAAAACGTCTCGTTGGCCATCTTGCCAGTGGGGTTATTGGGGCTGGTGATAACGGCAAAGTCGATGTCGCCTTCGGCCATACGGGCAAGCACGGCCTCTTCGTCGATATCGAAGTTTTCCTTGCGCGGAATGTTCACCACCTTGGTGCCCGTAAGGCGCGCATTGGCTTCGTACACCGAAAAGGTAGGCGGTACGTTCAAGAAGGTACGCCCGGGGCCGCCCCAGGTAAGCGCCAAATTGAAGAGCAATTCGTCGCCGCCGTTTCCCAATAGCACATTCTCGCGCGAAAGCCCGTTTGCCTCGGCAATCAGATCACGCAGCTCGTTTCCCAACGGATCGGGATAGCGATTGAAAGGAAAGCCCTTCAGCGCCTTTCTGATTTCCAGCTGAACTTCCTCTGGAACGTTGCTGGGATTTTCGTTGGCGGAAAGGTACTGCTTGGCGGGCAGGTACTTTGGGTCGTAGGGGACAATGCCCGCAAGGTTCGGATGGGAGTTGCGTACGCCGTGCATGGACTACTTCGCCTCCGCAGCGCCGTCAACCTCACCGGCGGCCTGGGCATCCTCAAATGCCTGCTCAACCAGCTTACGGCGCAGGCGAACGCTCTGGGCGTGAGCCCAAAGTCCCTCATGATCGGCCAAAGTGATAACAGCCTCGGAATCACGCATCAGGGCAGCGGGAGAATATTGCAGTACGCTGCTCTTCTTCACGAACTCATCGACGGAAAGCGGACTGGAGAAACGAGCCGTGCCGCCGGTGGGAAGTGTGTGGTTGGGGCCGGCAACGTAGTCGCCCACTGCCTCAGGCGTCCATTCACCCAGGAAAATAGCGCCTGCATGGTGAATAGCACCCAACAGCTCCATGGCATTGGACAGGTGCAGCTCAAGATGCTCGGGAGCAATGATGTTCACGGTGTTGAGGGCGGTTTCAGTGTCGGGGCATACGATAATCAGGCCCTTATTGGTAAGGGAAGCCGTGGTGATTTCTGCACGCGTAGAACCCTCCATGTGCTTTTCGATAGCAGCTTCAACCGCATCGGCGTATTCAGAACTGAAGGTTACCAGGTAACAGCTTGCCAGCGGATCATGCTCGGCCTGCGCCATAAGATCGATGGCAACCAGCTCGGGCAGAGCGGTTTCATCGGCAACCACGCATACCTCAGAAGGGCCCGCGATCATGTCGATTCCCACATCACCAGAAACGAGCTTCTTTGCAGCGGCAACGAAAGCATTGCCGGGGCCGGTGATCTTGTCTACCGGCTTGATGCTCTTGGTTCCGTATGCCAGTGCGCCGATAGCCTGAGCGCCGCCCACGGCGTAAATCTCGGTTACGCCCGCAACGCGGCAAGCTTCCAAAATGGCGGAATCAAGCGATCCGTCCTTCGTGGGCGGGGTTACGCACACAATGCGCTTCACACCCGCAACAGAAGCGGGGATAGCGTTCATCAGAACCGAGGAAGGGTACAGAGCTCTGCCGCCGGGAACGTAGATACCCACGGAATCGAGCGGCTCCACCTTTGCACCGACCAAAGCGCCATCTTCGCGCATGGTGAACCAACCCTGCTGCTTCTGACGCTCATGGAAATCGCGGATCTGGGAAGCAGCTTTCTGGATGGCGGCGGCTACCTTCGGGTCGACCTTGGCGATAGCTTCATCGATGGCTTCCTGCGAAACACGGAACTCTTCCATTTCCACGCCATCGAATTTGGCGGTGTACTCACGCAGGGCCTCGTCGCCGCGCTTGCGCACATCCTCGACGATGTTCGTTGCAGCAACCAAGGCATCGGCATTGAAAGCGCCAACGCGGTTGAGCATCTTCTCTTCGAAAACCTGACCGGGAGCAAGTTCGATTCTTCTCATGGTTTAGTTCTCCTTCGTCTGGGAATAGAGCACGTCGGCAAGCTGGCCAACACGCGGATTGGTGCGGTACGAGCACGGGTTGGCAAAGAAGCGAGCGGTAGAAGCAAGAACGTCGTCCACTACCACCAGGTTGTTCTCGCGCAGCGTAGTGCCCGTTGCGGTGATGTCGATGATGCGTTCTGCCATGCCAGTGATGGGAGCAAGCTCGATGTTTCCGTGGAGCTTCACGATTTCAACGGGCATGCCCATCTTGGCATAGTAGGAACGGGTGATGTTGGGGTACTTCGTGGCAACGCGAATAGACCCCAGCTTGCGATAGCGGCTTTCCACCGCCTCGGTAGTGCCTGCCGATTCTGCCACCACGAAACGACAGCCTCCGAATTTCAGGTCAACGAGTTCGACAACGTCGGGCGACGCTTCGATAAGGGAGTCCTCGCCACAGATGCCGCAATCGGCAGCACCCAAGGCCACGAACACCGGCGCATCGGTAGGACGCACGAACAGATACTCCACATCACCGTTGCGCAGCATCAGCGTACGGCCAGCATCGGCCAACCCCGTTACGTCGAGTCCCGCCGCTTCAAGCGTTGCAATGGCATCATCTTTCAGCGAGCCCTTCGGCACGGCAATGCGTAAGGGACGCGTTGTCTTGGAAGATTCCAGCGCCGCCATTACCTGTTCCAGGTAGAATGCAAAGCCTGCAGCGGGAACCTCTTCGGCTCCGTACTGGGCAAGCAAGTTGTCGTAGCGGCCACCGCCACCCAAAGGAGAACCCAGGCCGGGAGCGTATGCTTCGAACACCAGACCCGTGTAATAGTCAAACGAGCTCATTACCGAAAAATCGATAAGGACCTTGCCCTCCAATCCCGATTCGATCAGCACGTTGTACACGCCTTCCAGCTCGCTGATGCCGCGAGCGCAACCCAACGGCTCGAGCATTGCACGTACCTGCGCAAGCTCAGCCTTTCCGCCGCGTAAGCGAGAAAGAGAGAAGATGGCACGGGCAATGGCGGGGACCACGCGGCCGGGATTGGCGATGGCAGGATCGGCCAGCTTGAAGCGGGATTTGTTCTCCGCTTCGCTCGAGCCGCCATTGGCAGCACGCTCAGCAGCAGCAACAAGTTCTTCCAAGTACACAAAATTAGAAGTGTGGTAGGCCTGCATAACGGCAGTTTTCCACTGATCAGAAGCACCGCTGGCATCAAGCAAATCACGCAGAACGCCCGCCGATCCCAATGCGATGGTAAACGACTCCAGACCGCATTCGGAAAGAGCGGAAGCAAGCAGCGAGACCAATTCGACGTCGGCTTCGCTCCCTGCCGCGCCAATGCATTCAGCGCCACATTGCGTTAATTCGCGGGCGGCAGCCTCTGCCGTTTTCTCGCGGAATACACGCTGGGTGTAGCGTAGGCGCAATGGCTGGTCCTGAGCCACTCCGCGCGTTGCGCACATGCGGGCGATCTGCATGGTAACGTCGGGGCGCATAGCTAAAAGGTCTCCATGGGAATCGAAAAATTTGAACGGAGCCTCGGGCACATGGCCGCCAGCTTCCATCACATCGAGCACTTCCAACGTGGGTGTTTCTACGGGACGATACCCTTTCTGCGCAAAGCAAGCACGGACCCGAGCCGTAAGATCTTCGCGGACAAGCGCCTCATCGCTCATCACATCACGAAAACCAACGGGAGTGATGTAGTTCATATTCCTTCTTCCCTAAACACATGCTATCCCTGAACGCTTGCATAACGTATTGGCCGAAAAGATCCAAGCGCCTTTGCCTGCAAGCAAAGCATATTGTTGTTAACTTATTTATTATGCCTGCTTGCTGCTTCCCCGCGTTTGGCGATTGGCATCTTTACAGGCATTTTACGGAAGCATTTCCCCTGAAATCATCGCGGCAACCAATGCCAGACGCATCAGGCAACGCTATATGATTGCAGCTGATATCCCGCGGCATCCATCATTCGGGCGAGCACCGCGGCGATCCACCATCCGAGAAAGCATCGCAGCAACGACAGCTCAAACGCCTGGCATATCGGTTGCCAACGATTAGGAGGTGCAACGTTTCCGTTGGTGGTACTTTATCACAGTAGAGCGCTAAAGCAATTAAATCATGTCAGTTTTACATTTCTCAAAGAAGGCTACGCCACAACTTCACTCAAATTAGCTGATCAAGACAACTGAACACGTTCATCAATAGAAGAAAAGGCGTATAATCAAAAGCAATAACAGAGTCTGAGGGGGCGATTTACATGGGGTTCAAAAACATCCTCGTGCCGTACGACAACTCCGAGCACGCAAACAATGCACTCAAAGAGGCCATTAACATGGCTAGCGAAAATCCCGAAGCGAAAATCCATGTAGTTGAGGTTGTCGCTCCGCCGCAAGACCTGGTGTACAGCAGCATCAACCAAACCGGTTTCGGCATGGGCGTTTCGGTCGTAGCCAAGGGCGATTTCGCCAAGGTGGTCGAAGAGCGCAACGCCGAGCAGGATAAGGAGCTGCAGGATACCATCGCCGATGTGGTTGAAGGCTTCCCTGGTGCTCTTACCGCAGAAGTGGTCTTCGGCGTCTACACCATCGAAACCATCATCGAAACGGCAAAGCACTATGATTGCGACCTTATCGTCATGGGCTCGCGAGGACTGGGTGCTATCCGAGGCGCAATCGGCTCGGTCAGCTACGGCGTGCTTCGCTCCGCCGAAATTCCCGTACTGGTGGTTAAGTAGAAAATCGCTTATCCGCAAAGCCCATTCATGGGAAGCGGCATCTAGCATATTCCGCGAGAAAGGGCGGCGAGAGCAATCTCGCTGCTCTTTCTCGTTTTAGGATTCAATGGGAGTCACAGGAAAAAACAGCCTCCAACGAACAGCCCAAACTAAAACTAGCCAAACGCAAACGGACCCGGAATGAGCTACCATTCCGGGTCCGACACCAAAGGCTCGATGCAATAACGCCGAACCTGACTTAATTACACGAAAAAGTTCAGCTACGCCAAACCGAGCCAAGTTTGCATGGTAGGCGCCCAACCTGTGAAAAACACGATGAGGATCAGCGCAGGCACACCATACTTCACCCACAAGCGCGTCCACTTCGGGAATGCAACGCCCTCGCCACGATCGGCTTCTGCCATGAATCTATCCCAACCCCAACCGCGCTTGGTGGTGCAGAACAGTACAAACAGCAAACAACCGATGGGCAGGATGTTGTTGGAAAGGATAAAGTCTTCCAACGACTGCACATCGCCGATGCCCGGCACCAGAAAATCCGACCAGACGTTGTAGCCAAATACGCACGGCAGAGAAAGCAGTACCAAAATAGGCGCGTTGATTGCCACTGCACGCTTGCGGGAAATACCCCACTGATCCATGGTGAAGCGAAGAATTGCCTCGAACACGGCAATGACCGAAGAAAGCGCTGCAGCTGCAACAAAGAGGAAGAACAGCGTGCACCACAAATGCCCTAAAGGCATCTGTTCAAATACCGTAGGCAACGTAAGGAACACCAAACCAGGGCCGGCATCAGGGTTGATGCCGTAAGCGAAGCAAGCTGGGAAGATGATAAGGCCCGCCATAATGGCAACCAAGGCATCAAGCAAGGCGACGTTTATCGCTTCGCCCGTGAGCTTCCTATCGCGCGTTACGTAGCTGCCAAAAATAGACATGGAGCCAACGCCGATCGAGAGCATGAACATGGCCTGGCTCATAGCAGCGTAGACAATCTGGGGGAAGCTGGCATTGGGGTTGTTGAAGAGGTTATCGAAGTTGGGCAGCAGGTAGAACTCCAATCCAGCCTGACCGCCTTCCAGCGTAAGAGAGTGCACGCACAAAAGAGCCATGATAACGAACAGCGCCGCCATCATAATCTTGGTAATGCGCTCGACACCCTTCTGCACGCCCATGGCACACACGCCAAAACCGATAACGGCAACCAAAAGCATCCAACCCGTGAGCTCCATAGGGTTACCGAGCATCGACCCGAACACCATCGTGACATCTTCCGTGCCGTCAAATGTGCCCATCGCCGCCTTCACAAAGTAGGCAATGGTCCAACCGCATACCACGGTATAGAACATCATAAGCAGATAGCAGCCAACCAAACCAAGCCACTTGAAGCGATGCCACTTCGAACCCTGCGGCTCCAGAGCCTCGTAGCTACGCGCTAGCGAACGATAGCTGGCGCGGCCCATGGCAAACTCCATCACAAGCAGAGGCACGCCAAGCACCACCAGGAAAAACAGGATAAGAAGAACGAATGCCGCACCACCGTATTCGCCCGTGATATAGGGAAAGCGCCAGATGTTGCCCAAGCCGATAGCGCAACCAGCGCTGATGAGAATGAACCCGAGGCGGCTTGAGAACTTCTCACGCCCTTCGTCTACGATTTCTTTATCTGCCACGGCAGTTTCTCCTCTGCTTTGAATTGCAATGTTCGAAGTATACGCTCTTGCACTCCAGCGCAAGAGTCCTAAGCCGCCGAATCGTCTCGGCAGGCAAGAGCCGAGTGGCCCGCTACATATTCAGCCAGAAAGTGATTTTGGGCACCCATCCTGCTACGAAAATGACGATGATCAGCAGCGGCACACCGTAACGAGTCCAAACGTACAGGAACTTCGGATACGTCATACCTTCGCCCTCGTTTGCCTCAGCAAGGAAGTTCTTCCAACCCCAACCAGAGCGGCGGGTACAGAACAGGGCGAATACCAAAGCGCCCAACACCAGGAAGTTGTTGGAAACCAAGAAGTCTTCCAACGACTGGATGTCGCCGATGCCGGGAATCTGCATGCCCGACCATACCGAAAAGCCCAAAACGCACGGCAGGGAAAGCAGTGCCAGCAAAGGCCCGTTGATGGCAACTGCTCGTTTGCGCGTGACATCCCACTGGTCCATCGAAAAACGTAGGATGTTCTCGAAGACCGCGATAACGGTTGAAAGCGCTGCAAAGGCCATGCACAGGAAGAATATCGTTCCCCACAGCTGGCCGAGCGGCATTTGCTCAAACACAGCAGGCAGGGTAAGAAACACCAGGTCGGGACCGGCATCGGGCGCAACCCCGTAAGCGAAGCATGCGGGAAAGATGATAAGGCCCGCCATAATGGCAACCAAGGTATCCATACCCGCAATGCGTACGGCCTCACCCGTGAGCTTGTTATCACGTCCAATGTAGCTGCCGAAAATGGACATACCGCCAATGCCAACGGAAAGCATGAAGAACGCCTGGCTCATTGCGGCATACAGGATTTCAGCGAAACTGGCGCTGGGATTGTTGAAGAGGTTATCGAAGTTGGGCAGCAGGTAGAATGCCAGACCTTCCTGACCACCTTCAAGAAGGCATGAATGCACGCAAAGGATAGCCATCAAAACAAACAGGGCAGCCATCATTACCTTGGTGATTCGCTCTACGCCCTTCTGCACGCCTGCCGCGCAGATCGCGAAACCGACCAGCGTTACCAGCAACATCCATCCCGCCATTTCAGCTGGGTCGCCGATCATGGAAGAAAAAACAGTAGGAATATCATTCGTTCCGTCAAAGGTTCCTATGCCGGTTTTGAACAGGTAGGCAACCATCCAACCGCACACGCTGGTGTAAAACATCATCAGCACGTAGTTGCCTACAAGGGTAAACCACTTGAACCAATGCCACTTGGAGCCGCGCGGCTCCAAGGCATTAAAGCTTCGCGCCGTCGAGCGATGGCTTGCGCGACCTACAGAAAATTCCATCACCAACAGCGGCACGCCCAGCACCACCAGGAAGAATAGGATCATCAAAACGAACGCGGCACCGCCGTATTGTCCCGTGATGTAGGGGAAGCGCCAGATGTTGCCCAAGCCGATAGCGCAGCCTGCGCTGATAAGCAGAAAGCCCAAACGGCTAGAGAATCCTTCGCGCCCTTGCCCATCTACGGAAGAGGCATTGTTGCTGGTAGTGTTCTGGCTGGCCATGCAAGCCGCCTTTCTGTCGAAAACGAAAGCGGTTACGCCAAAAGACATAACCGTTCAATGATACGCGTTTTGCAACTAGAACAGGGTGTCAACCTATTCCATTCGCATCCGTGGGCAAGCTAACGGTGCGCGGTCCTTCGCATTCGAGGATAAACAGCCGACAGTTTCGATGGCTCAATTCAAATGGCCGTCCACCCCGTACCGCTCCAAGATCCGCTGAACAGACGCCTCACATCAGGGTATGAGTACGCCCGCTCAAATCTAGCGACACACGCTACCTTTCCTCAAAGCAAACAGCGCGTTCCCTCGAGGGCGGCAGCATGTGCGCCTCCCGAAGCGCAAACGCAAAGCGGCAAGCGCTATCATAGGCTACCTACCAACAGACCCCTCACTAGGCGTTGATTTCGCGCAAGAACTCTTCGCCGTACCGCTCAAGCTTTTTCTGCCCAACGCCCTGAACATCCAGGAATTGGGCTTCGTCCTTCGGGCGGGCAAGGCACATGGCGCGCAAGGCCGCATCTGAAAACACCACGTAAGGAGGCACGGTAGCTTCAGTTGCTATGCGCTTGCGCAAAGCGCGCAGACGCTCGAACAGCTCGGCATCCATCGGGTCGAGGCCTTCTGCGGCCTTCGCCTTTTTCGGCGCATCGGAGCCAGCAGCGCCGAAGGCAGCACTCGCCCCTTCGGCCCCCTTCAAACGCGTTATGCGCTCAGGCGGACGCTTCATGGCAAGCGAGAATTCGGGCACCGCCGCTTCGCGGGCACGAACACCCAAGCCAACAAGGGGATAGCGCCCCTCCCCTATCTGCAGGTAACCTTCGCTTGCCAGGATTTCAATGATCTCTTTGATTCTTGCTGCCGAATCGTCGGGCAAAGTACCGTAAGTGCGCGAGCTTTCCAAGCCAAACTCGAAAATGCGCTGGCTTTTGGAGCCATGCAGCACATCGGCCACCACAGATTTACCAAAACGACCGCGCAATTCCTGAACGCAACGCATAACAGCGCGAGCCTGCAGGGTTACGTCCAACGCTTGATACTGCCCCTCGCAATTGGAGCAATTGCCACACTCCGTGGCAGATTCATCGCCGAAATAATCTAGGATATGGCCACGCAAGCAACGCGTAGTAAGGCAGTAGCCCGTCATGGCTGCCAGCAAGCGACGCTGCGAGGCGCGTACCAATTCGCGCTCTTCAGGCGCAAGGGCTTCGTTTTCAACTTCTTGCTCGATAAAAAATCGACACGTGCCGATATCGCCGTCGTTCCACAGCAGCAAGCATTCCGACGACTCGCCATCGCGACCAGCACGACCCGCTTCCTGGTAATACGCCTCCAACGAACCCGGCATATTGTGATGGATAACGTAGCGCACATTCGATTTGTCAATGCCCATGCCAAACGCATTGGTAGCCACCATAATGGGTGCATCGTCCAGCACAAACGCCCGCTGCGAATCGGTGCGCTCTTGAACCGAAAGACCTGCATGGTAGCGAACCGCTTGCACGCCAGCTTCCACCAACGTCTCATGCACCTTTTCGACGTCTTTGCGCGTGGAACAGTACACAATACCCGAGTCTTGCGGATGATTCAGAGCGTATGCAACGATACGTGCCAACTTGCGTTTTGAGGGCAGCTGCTCAACGGCAAAATGGAGGTTGGGGCGATCAAACCCGGTAACCACCGTAGCGGGATTGCGCAAACCCAACAGCGAAACAATGTCTTCGCGAACCTTTTCTGTTGCTGTTGCCGTAAGCGCTGCAACAATGGGACGCTTCGGCAGGGCGTCGATGAATTCGCCTATTCCCAGGTAAGCAGGGCGAAAATCCTGACCCCACTGCGAAACGCAATGAGCTTCATCGATAGCGATTAGGGGAATGTTTGCCTGAGAGGCAAATTCGATAAATCGAGAATCGGCCAACCGTTCGGGAGCTACATACATGATGTCATAGGCACCCGTCAACGCACGACGCATCACGGTGCCTTGCTGACCAGGGGTGAGCGTAGAGTTCAAATACGAGCCGCGCACACCTGCATCGAGCAGGGCACGTACCTGGTCGCCCATAAGGGAAACCAAGGGCGACACTACCAGGGTTAAGCCCGGCAAGACCACACCTGGTATTTGGTAGCAAATCGACTTGCCTGCACCCGTCGGCATCACACCCAGGCAATCACGCCCGGAAAGCACGGCTCCCACCAGTGTTTCCTGACCAGGACGAAAACCGTCATAGCCGAAATGCTCTTTCAGCGCCGCACGGGCGGCATCCATTGCTCCCTCGTTCGATTCTTCGGTCACCGAACATCCTCCAAAACAAAAATATGAACTTTTTTGCATCATTTTTTCGATTAGGAACTACCGAGCAGACCCAGGCCTCGGCAAAACCCCGCCAGAAGAGCAATTTATTCTCGATTTTGTCCAAAATCGAGCTTCCTTGAATCCCTAATCGAAAAAATGATGCAGCAACACCGCTTTTTCTGTTTAATCACCAAGCGCCCGACCAAAACGGGCCGGGCGCTTGGAGCGATGCGCACATGTAGGTAACGCATCGCATGTATATAGCTTGATTACGAAAGCTTCTGAGCAAGCAGCTGGTTGATAACCTTCGGGTTGCCCTGGCCCTTCATCTGCTTCATGCATTGGCCAACGAAAAAGCCCAGCAGGCCGGTTTTGCCTGCCTTATACTGCTCAACCTTGTCGGGGAAAGCAGCGAGCACGCCATCGACAACAGCCTCAATAGCGCCCGTATCGGACACCTGCTTCATGCCACGCTCTTCGATGACGACGGAAGGATCCTTGTCGTCTTCGAGCACGATGGCAAACACTTCCTTTGCCTGCTTAGAAGAAATGGTGTCTTCAGCAAGAAGCTTAACCAGTTCCACCGCGCGCGCAGGCGAAAGGGCGGTTTGCTCCATATCTGAAACACCGTTGGCATTCGCATAAGCGGCAACATCATTGATGATGAGGTTCGCCAGAGGCTTGGCCAGCTTACCTGAATCATCCGCTGCTTCAGCCATACAAGCCTCGAAGAAATTCGCGGTGCTGCGATGCTCCACCAAGTGGCGAGTGTCGTAAGCGGAAAGGCCGAACTCCGATTCGAAGCGCTTTGCTTTTTCGTCGGGAAGTTCGGGCAACTTGGCGCGAACACCTTCGATGAATTCATCGGACAAATCATAGGGAGCCAAATCGGGCTCAGGGAACAAGCGATAGTCGTCAGCCGTTTCCTTCACGCGCATAACGATGGTGCGCTTGGCGCTAGGATCCCAATGGCGGGTTTCCTGGTAAATGATGCCGCCCTCTTCCAAAACCTCAGCCTGACGGCAGATTTCGTAAGCCAGGCCGTCGTGAAGGTTCTTGAAGGAGTTCATGTTCTTGAGCTCGGTTTTGGTACCCAGCTCAGTAGAGCCACGGCGACGCAGGGAAACATTGCCGTCGCAACGCAGCGAGCCTTCTTCCATCGAGCAGTCGGAAATGCCAATGGCCAGATAAATCTGGCGAAGCTTCTGCATAAACAGACGAGCCTCTTCGGGCGTACGAAGATCGGGCTTGGTTACCAGCTCGATAAGGGGCGTACCTGCACGGTTATAGTCAACCAGCGAATGGGTAGCACCGGCAATACGACCTTCGCCGCCGCCGATGTGAATCATCTTGCCCGCATCCTCTTCCATATGGATACGCTCAATGCCAACATGGGCAACGTAGCCGTCTTCGGTACGGGTAACGTTTGCGGCAGTGGTGCCTTCGGCGCCCTGCTCGCCCGGTTTCAGGTCGGCCAGATCGATGCGCTCCTTAGCGGCAGCGCCGTCAACGTCCAAATCCAGATGGCCGCGCATGCAGAAGGCAACCGGGCCCTGCGTGGTCTGGAAGTTCTTGGCCATGTCGGGATAGAAGTAGTGCTTGCGATAGAACATCGAGTGGCGCTGGATCTCGCAGTTGGTGGCGAGACCTGCCTTGACGATACTCTCGATGGCGCGCTTGTTGGGCACCGGCAGGGCGCCGGGCAGGCCCAGGCACACCGGGCACACGTTGGCGTTGGGCTCGTCATCGTGGCTGAGCTTGCAGTTGCAGAACATCTTGGTATCGAGTGCGGTGAGCTCGGTATGGATCTCCAGGCCGATCACGGCCTCCCAATCCTGCAGGACCTCGGAAAGCTCCTTCATTACAGCTCGCCTCCCTTCCCGGCAAAATCGGGCGCGACGGAAAGCGCGGGCGCACCCGTGGCGGCATCGGCAAAGCCGCGCTCCAGGGCGCGGGCAAACGTGAGCAGCTGACGGTCCTTAAACGCCGGACCCACCAGCTGGGCAGAAACAGGCAGCTGAGTATCCTCACCCAGGCCCA
>ENA-ORSY01001848-ORSY01001848.1-human-gut-metagenome-genome-assembly--contig:-NODE-1848-length-13621-cov-3.385891_pt1 | contig 13621 bp, 15 predicted proteins | sample MGYA00242193_ERZ509160 | MGnify/ENA primary metagenome ERZ509160 (study PRJEB26280, sample SAMEA2338670) | human gut metagenome | biome: human gut; feature: human-associated habitat; material: faeces...
TCTTTATCGCACATCAGTAAAAAGCCAGGGTATGAAACAGCTCATGGCGGGCGGCGGCGTTGCGACGATCGGTCTGATCCTCGTTCCGCTGCTCAAGGGTCTGTTCGGCTGATGCCCGCACGCCACCATCACACGCATCCACACGCTCCCGCCTCGCGCGGGAGCGTGTGAGAAAGGATTCGTATGGATGTAATCAAAAAAGCAATCGTGGATTGGCTGCGGGAAATTCTGATCGGCGGCATTATCAGCAACCTTTCCGGAATGTTTGACAGCGTAAATGAAAAGGTCGGTGAGGCCATTGTCGAAGTCGGCAAGTCACCCTCCGCATGGAACAGCAGCATTTTTAACATGGTGCAGAATTTATCCGAAACCGTGATGATTCCCATAGCCGGTGTCATTCTGGCGTTCGTGATGACTTTGGAGCTGATTCAGCTCGTCACAGATCGCAATAATCTCCATGACATTGATACATGGATGTTTTTCAAATGGTCGTTCAAGACGGCGGCTGCCGTTCTCATCGTGACGAACACTTGGAACATCGTCATGGGGATTTTTGATGCGGCGCAGAGCGTGGTGAACAGCGCAGGCGGCGTTATCGTTTCCGATGCGTCCATCGACATCAGCAGCGTTGTTACCGATCTGGAAACACGCCTTGCAGAGATGGAGCTTGGACCGCTGTTCGGACTATGGTTTCAAAGTCTGTTCGTCGGGATTACCATGTGGGCGCTTACCATCTGCATCTTCATCATCGTGTATGGACGCATGATCGAAATTTACCTTGTGACCTCCATCGCGCCCATTCCTATGGCGACCATGATGAACCGCGAATGGGGGCAGACGGGGCAAAACTATCTGCGTGGTCTGCTTGCACTCGGCTTTCAGGCGTTCCTCATCATCGTCTGTGTCGCCATCTATGCTGTGCTGGTGCAGAATATCGCTGTCGGCAGCGACATCAGCTATGCGATCTGGACGTGCATGGGATATACGGTGCTGCTCTGCTTCACGCTGTTCAAATCCAGTTCCCTCGCCAAGAGCATCTTCCACGCACATTAAAGGAGAACATTATGGCTTATGTACCCGTACCAAAAGACCTGACGGCAGTAAAAAGCAAGGTCTTTTTGAATCTGACCAAGCGGCAGCTTATTTGCTTCGGCGGCGGTGCGCTGATCGGCGTTCCGCTGTTTTTCCTGCTCAAGCAGCATATCAGCACCAGCGCAGCCGCACTCTGCATGATCTTTGTCATGCTGCCCTGTTTTCTGCTTGCCATGTATGAAAAACAGGGATTGCCGCTGGAAAAGATTCTTCGCAATATGATCCGGGTGTATTTCATCCGCCCGAAGCACCGCCCCTATGAAACAAACAACTTCTATTCTGCCCTCGCGCGGCAGGAAAAACTGGACAAGGAGGTACAACGCATTGTCTACGGCAAGGCGGCTCACAGGAGCAGACAAGCGGCAGATTGAAGCAGCAATCGCCAACGCCAAAAGACAAGACAAAAGACACAAATCCGCGCAGGATTCCATTCCGTTTCAGCGGATGTTCCCAGACGGTATCTGCCGTGTGACAGATACTTATTACACAAAAACGATTCAGTTTCAGGACATCAACTATCAGCTCTCACAGAACGAGGACAAAACCGCCATCTTTGACGGCTGGTGTGATTTCCTCAACTACTTTGATGCCTCGGTACATTTTCAGCTAACGTTTCTCAACATGGCTGCGAACAAGGACACCTACGGCACGCAGATCACCATTCCGCTGCGCGGCGACGAGGATGATGCCATCCGAACCGAGTACACGCAGATGCTCCGTGACCAGCTTGCCAAGGGCAACAACGGACTTATCAAGACAAAGTATCTGACATTCGGCATTGAAGCGGACGGAATGAAAACGGCAAAGCCACGTTTGGAGCGCATTGAAACGGATGTTCTCAACAACTTCAAGCGTCTTGGCGTTGCTGCCGAGCCGCTGAACGGCACAGACCGACTGCGGCTGCTGCATGATATGCTCCGCATCGACGATCCCGCGCCGTTCCGTTTCTCGTGGGATTGGCTGGCATCCTCCGGCTTATCGGTCAAGGACTTCATTGCGCCAAGCTCCTTTGAATTTGCCAAAGGAAATTACTTTGGCATCGGGCGAAAGCGCGGCGCGGTTTCGTTTCTGCAAATCCTCGCGCCAGAACTGAATGACCGGATGCTGGCGGATTTTCTGGATATGGAAAGTTCGCTCATCGTCACGATGCACGTTCAGTCGGTCGATCAGGTTTCCGCCATCAAGACCATCAAGCGCAAGATCACCGACCTTGACCGCATGAAGATCGAGGAACAGAAAAAGGCTGTCCGCAGCGGCTACGACATGGACATTATTCCAAGCGACCTTGCCACCTACGGCGCGGAAGCAAAAAAGCTGCTGCAAGAGCTGCAATCGCGCAATGAGCGAATGTTCCTGCTGACATTCCTTGTGCTCAACATCGCGGACAGCGTTCCAAAGCTACGAAACAACGTGTTCCAAGCCTCCAGCATCGCGCAGAAGTATAACTGCCAGCTTGTCCGGCTGGACTTCCGGCAGGAGGAGGGATTGATGAGCAGCCTGCCGTTGGGGTTGAATCAGGTCGAGATTCAGCGCAGCCTCACGACATCTGCCGTCGCTATCTTTGTGCCGTTTACCACGCAGGAGCTTTACCAGAACGGCAGTGAGGCGCTGTACTGCGGTTTGAACGCACTTTCCAACAATCTTATCATGGTGGACCGAAAGTTCCTTAAAAACCCGAACGGCTTGATTCTCGGCACACCCGGCAGCGGCAAATCCTTTGCAGCCAAGCGCGAGATCGCCAACGTCTTTTTCGTTACCAACGACGACATTATCATCTGCGACCCCGAAGCGGAGTACGGTCCGCTGGTCGAGCGGCTGCACGGGCAGGTCATCAAAATCTCCCCCACCAGTCCGCATTATATCAACCCGATGGACTTGAACCTCAATTACTCGGACGATGAAAACCCGCTGAGCCTGAAATCCGACTTTATTCTCAGTTTGTGTGAGCTGATCGTCGGCGGCAAGGACGGCTTGCAGCCAGTCGAGAAAACCATCATCGACCGCTGCGTGCGTATGGTCTACCGGGATTACCTGAATGACCCCAAGCCAGAAAATATGCCGGTGCTGGAGGACCTTTATCAAGAGCTGCGCCGTCAGGAGGAAAAGGAAGCGCAGTATGTGGCGACGGCACTGGAAATCTACGTCACCGGCTCTCTGAATGTGTTCAATCACCGGACAAACGTGGACATTCAGAACCGCATCGTCGCGTTTGACATCAAGGAGCTTGGCAAGCAGCTCAAAAAGATCGGGATGCTTGTCGTACAGGATCAGGTGTGGAACAGGGTCACGGTCAACCGTGAAGCGCACAAGTCCACGCGGTATTACATTGACGAGTTCCACCTGCTTCTGAAAGAGGAACAGACGGCGGCATACAGTGTGGAAATCTGGAAGCGTTTTAGAAAATGGGGCGGCGTTCCGACCGGCATCACCCAGAACGTCAAAGACCTGCTTTCTTCCCGTGAGGTCGAGAACATCTTTGAAAACAGCGACTACATTTATATGCTCAACCAAGCTAGCGGCGACCGGCAGATTCTTGCCAAACAGCTCAATATCTCCCCGCATCAGCTCTCGTATGTGACCCATTCCGGCGAGGGCGAGGGATTGCTGTTCTATGGAAATATCATTCTGCCTTTCGTGGATCGTTTCCCCAAGGATACTGAGCTGTATAAGGCAATGACAACCAAGCCGTCGGAGCAAAACGGAGGCGCGGTATGAGCATTGAATATGACCACATTTTTTGCGGCGACGCGCTGGATGTGCTGCGCACGCTGCCGGACAATTCCGTGCATTGCTGCATCACCTCGCCGCCCTATTACGCGCTGCGGGATTACGGCATGGATGGACAGATCGGGCGCGAGGACACACCTGCGCAGTATGTGACACGGCTGACGGAGGTGTTTTCCGAGGTTCGGCGCGTTCTCAGACCAAATGGCACGTTATGGCTGAACATTGCGGACACCTATGCTGGAAAAGGAAATCAGGGAGATTCCGTTGACCCCAAATACCCGAATGGCAGGACCGGTCAGACGGTCGCTATCAACCGCAAGGTGGAGGGATACAAGGCAAAGGATATGATCGGGATTCCGTGGATGCTGGCGTTTGCACTGCGAGATCACGGCTGGTATCTGCGCTCGGACATCATCTGGCAAAAAGCAAACCCTATGCCGGAGAGTTGCAAAGACCGCCCAAGCCGCTGCTATGAACACGTTTTCCTGCTGACAAAATCGCGCACCTATTACTACGACGCCTTGGCGATTGCAGAGCCGATGGCTCCAACCTCCATCGCGCGCTACAAGCGCGGGCGCATCGGCGGTAAATACGCCGAGGAAATTCCCGGTCAGAATAAGGTGCAAGGACTCAATCAGACGCGTAGCGGCGGATATTACGAAGATGGCGCAGTGCCAACTGTTCGGAATAAGCGCGATGTGTGGCAGATCAATCCGTTTCCCTACAATGGCGGTCATTTTGCAGCATTTCCGCCCAAGCTGGTGGAAACGTGCCTGCTTGCCGGTTGCCCGCAGGACGGTATCGTTCTGGACCCGTTTCTCGGCTCCGGCACGACCGCCGCTGTTGCAAAGCAGATGGGGCGGCATTACATCGGCATTGAGCTAAACCCGGACTACTGCGCGCTTGCCGAGCAGCGGATCGGAGGTGTGACGGAATGAACGTCTACACCCGGCAGGATTTGAGCGTCATGCAGGCGTGGCCGCTGGAACGCAAAATCCGCGTGACGCAGGCAAAGATTCTGGAATGGTATCACCACTACGGCGGCAAGGTCGCCGTTTCTTTTTCAGGTGGCAAGGATTCGACCGTGCTTCTCAATCTGGCGCGGCGCGCGTTCCCGGATCTGCCCGCCGTGTTTGTAGATACCGGACTGGAATACCCGGAAATCCGCGAATTTGTAAAGGCCGTTCCCAACGTGACGTGGCTGCGACCTGAAATGCCGTTTTCAAAGGTTCTGGAAACGTATGGCTATCCTGTCGTTTCCAAAGAGGTCGCACGGCGCGTCCACTATGCGCGGCAAGGCAGTTCATGGGCGCTGCGGCATTTGAACGGTTTCAATTCAGATGGCACACCATCAAAATTCAACACGAGGTATATGAAATGGCGCATCCTGCTGGATGCGCCATTTCTCATATCAGACAGGTGTTGCTCCGTGATGAAAGAACGCCCCTTGCATAAATATGCCAGAGCCAACGGTTTGCACATGATTCTCGGAACAATGGCGTGCGAGAGCATACGCCGTCAGAGTGCATACCTGAAGAATGGCTGCAATGCTTACAGCAAGCGCGACCCGACCTCACAGCCGCTCTCATTCTGGACAGAGCAGGACGTTCTGGCGTACCTCAAAATGACGGGCATCCCGTATGCGTCTGTTTACGGCGAGATCATCGAAAAAAGCGGCAGGCTGGCAACGACCGGCGCGAAACGCACCGGCTGTATGTTCTGTATGTTCGGCGTGCATCTGGAAAAGCAGCCGAACCGCTTTCAGCGCATGGCGCTGACGCACCCAAAACAATATGCGTTTTGCATCCACAAGCTCGGCTGCGGCGCGGTGTTGGATTTCCTCGGCGTGCCATACTGCCCCGGAGGTGACAGCGCATGAGTAAACGCGCCCCAAAACTGCAATTTACTGATGAAGAACTCGCCGTCCCGGAGGTTTCCAAGGCGGCAAAGAAAGCAGCAAAGCGTATTGAAAAGCTGGAACGGCTTGAGGCAAAAATTCCAATGAAAAACGGCACAGAAAAGCCGCGCCCGGCGTCCAAGCTGCAGCACGCCGTTCGGGATGCGCCCGGTAAGACTGTCCGTTCAGCGGTGCACCGGGAAATCCAGAAAAGCGAGGATGATAACGTCGGCGTGGAGAGCGCACATAAGCTGGAAGAAGCTGCCGAGCAGACCGTCCGCGCGGTGGAAACTGCACACCGCTCCCACCAGCTCAAGCCGTACCGCAGCGCCGACCGCGCAGAAGCTCGCGCCGACAGCGCCAACCTTGACGCGCTGCAAAAGCAGGCACAGCAGCAAAATCCGGAGCTGCAAAGCAATCCATATTCCCGCTGGCAGCAGAAGCGCGCCATCAAAAAGGAATATGCCGCGGCAAAGGCTGGCGGCGGCACGGTGCGTGCGTCCGAAGTCACTGCCAAAGCCGCCAAGCTTGCCGCAGAGGACACGAAAAAAGCGTCTGAGTGGATCGCGGAACACAAGAAGGGCTTTTTGATCGCGCTGGCAATTCTGCTCGTCGCGCTGTTTCTTCTGAACATCGCTTCGTCCTGCTCGGTGCTGGTCGAGGGCGGCGTAACGGCGCTCGGCGTATCGACCTATCCCAGCGAGGACAGCGATATGCTTGCCGCCGAAGCGCAATACTGCGCAATGGAGGCAGAGCTGCAAAGCAAACTGGACAATTACGAAGCGACGCATGATTACGACGAGTATCACTTTGACCTTGGCGAGATCGGGCATGACCCGTATGTGCTGATCTCCGCGCTCACAGCGCTCAAGGGCGGCGCGTGGACGCTTGACGAGGTACAAAGCGAGCTGCAAATGCTTTTTGATAAGCAGTACATCCTCACGGAGACAGTGGAAACAGAAATTCGTTACCGTACAGAGGTTCGGACAGACCGTGACGGCAACCGGTATACCATTCAAGTACCGTATGAATACACGATCTGCACGGTCACGCTTGAAAATTTTGACCTTTCCCATGTGCCGGTCTATGTGATGAGCGAAGATCAGCTTGCTGTCTATGCCATGTATATGGCAACGCTCGGAAATCGTCCAGACCTGTTTGGAGAATCCGACTATGTAAACAGGTACTATGGAAACGGAAACGGTGGCAGCTATGACATTCCACCGGAGGCGCTGGAGGATGAACAGTTCGCCGCCATCATCAAGGAAGCAGAAAAATACCTCGGTTTCCCGTATGTCTGGGGCGGCAGCTCCCCAGCAACCTCGTTTGACTGCTCCGGCTTCGTCAGCTACGTCTACAACAACTGCGGCGTCGGCTGGAGCTTCGGCAGACTCAGTGCCGAGGGCATCCGACAGATATGCTCCTACGTTTCCCCGGCAGACGCAAAACCCGGCGATCTGATCTTTTTCGAGAAAACGTACAACACCACCGGCGCATCGCACATCGGCATTTATGTCGGCAACAATACCATGCTGCACTGCGGCGACCCCATTCAATACACCAGCATTTCGTCCGATTACTGGCAGAGCCACTTCCTGCAATTCGGACGGCTAGCACCACCATAAGGAGGAACAATGAACCCGAAAATCAACAAACTGAAAGCAGAGCGCGAAAAGAATTGCAAAAAGATCACAGCCTTGCAGCAGCGAAACCGCGAGATCGACGATTCCATTCACGAGCTTGAAAATCTGGATATTGTCGGCATGGTGCGTAGCTGCGGCATGACGCCGGAGCAGCTTGCGGCGCTGATCCGGGCCAGCAAGGGCGCGTCCTTGCCGCCGCTGCTCGCACAGCTTACAGAAACGGAGGAAACTGAATATGAAGAAACGTAACAGCAGGCTGCTTGCCTGCGCGCTGGCGGTCGTGCTCTGCATGACTGCCTTTTCCATCCCCACCTTTGCCGCCGGATACTACGCCTCGAACGAAAACGGCAACAATACGCCGCCTGACGCGATTGAGAGCATTACCGTATCCACTGAAAACGTTGATCTCCCGGCAAACCGCAGCAGCGCATCCAACATCCCGGCGCTGACGCCGGACGGCAATCTGACCAGCGTTGACGATATTTTGCAGTCTGCCGCCTCCGTCAGCACGGAGGACGGTTTAGAGAACAAGCAGTTCATCACAGTCCAGAGCAAGAGCGGCAACACCTTTTATATCGTGATCGACCGCAGCGGCGATACCGAGAATGTCTATTTTCTGAACCTCGTCGATGAAGCTGACCTGATGGCGCTGATGGGTGACGATGCGGAACAGGCAGATACGACGTGCATTTGCACGGCGCATTGTGAGGTTGGTGCGATCAACACGGATTGCCCTGTCTGCAAGGCCAGTATGCCGGACTGCATGGGCAAGGCGCAGACCGTCCAGAAAGACCCAGAGCCGGTTGTTGATACCAAGCCGGAAGCGACCGCAGACACGAAAGCAGACAGCACGCAGAAAAAGAGCAATGCGCCGCTGATCCTCTTGCTGCTCGTGCTTCTCGGCGGCGGCTTCGCGCTCTACTGGTTCAAGCTCCGCAAACCCAAGCCGGACACCAAAGGCTCCGCCGACCTCGACGATTATGACTTCGGTGAAGAAGATGATGCGGATGAGCCGGAAGAAACCGTCGATGAGGACGAGCCGGTATGACATGGTTCACAGACAGTCCATTTGAGCGCATGATGCGGGAGGCTCCGAAAGCGCAGCCACCGGAGCCTGTGCCGCAGAAAGCTGCCCCCAAAGGACATCCCTGTTACGGCTGCGGGCAGTACGGCGCGATCTGCGTCCGCCCCTGTTACCGCGACCGTGAAAAACACACCAACGACAAAAAAGGAGAATAAAATGTATCAACTGATTATTGCAGAAAAACCATCCGTGGCGCAGTCCATCGCTGCCGTTCTCGGCGCAAAGCGCCGGGAAACCGGCTATCTGGAGGGCGGCGGCTACCTCGTATCGTGGTGCTTCGGGCATCTCGCGGAGTTAGCCAGCGCTGAAACCTATAACGAAGCCTACGCCAAGTGGCGCGATGATGATCTTCCCATCGTGCCGTTTTCGTGGCGCTGGAAAATCAGCCGCGATAAGTGGACGCAGTTTGAGATTTTGAAAACCCTCCTGCACCGTGAGGATGTAGGCAGCGTCATCAATGCCTGCGACGCTGGGCGCGAGGGCGAGCTGATCTTCCGTACTGTCTACTGCATGGCTGGCTGCACAAAGCCGATGCAGCGGCTCTGGATTTCGTCAATGGAGGACGACGCGATCCGCAGCGGTTTCCAGAACCTCCGTCCGGGCAGCGACTATGACGGTCTGCATCAGTCGGCACTCTGCCGCGCCAAGGCGGATTGGCTGGTGGGGATCAACGCCACACGGCTCTTTTCCGTGCTTTACCATCGCACACTGAACGTCGGGCGCGTCCTCTCCCCAACGCTGGCGCTGCTGGTGCAGCGAGAGACGGAGATCGGCGCGTTCCGCGCAGAGCCTTTTTACACTGTGCAGCTCGATTGCGGCGGCGTATCTGCCGTGTCGGAAAAATTCAAGGACAAAGCTGCCGCGATGCAGCTTGCCGACGCCTGCGCCGATCAGACAGCTGTGGTGAAATGCGTGGAGCAGAAAGAGCGGACCGAAAAACCGCCCGCGCTCTACGATCTGACTACGCTCCAGCGTGACGCGAACCGCATTCTTGGCTACACAGCGCAGCAAACGCTGGACTATTTACAGGCGCTCTATGAAAAGAAGCTCTGTACTTATCCCCGCACCGACGCGCGTTACCTCACCGATGATATGCAGAGCAGTATTGCGTCGTATGTCGCCGTCGCTGCCGCTCTTTGCGAGATGCCGCAGCCGGAAGCGATTCATGCAGAGCAGGCCTGCAACAGCAAAAAGCTCAGCGACCACCATGCGCTGATCCCAACCGCAAGCGCCACAAAAGCCGCGTTTCTGGATTTGCCGCTTGGAGAGCGCGAAGTTTTTCGGCTTGTGGCCAAGCAGCTTCTTTGCACGGTCAGCGATGCACATCGGTATTCTGAAACGACGGTCACTTTATTGTGTGGCGGTCAGGAATTTACCGCCAAGGGAAAGGCCATTCTTCAGGCCGGATGGAAGCAGTATTCCGGCGGTGAAACGGTAGAAACCCCGCTGCCGGAGCTTACCGATGGCAGCGCACTTCCGGTGGACGCTGCATCCGTCAAGGAGGGCAAGACGACACCACCAAAACACCATACCGAAGATACGCTGCTGGCAGCGATGGAAAGCGCCAGTGCAAAGGATGCGCCGGAGGACGCCGAGCGGCGCGGTCTTGGTACGCCCGCAACGCGCGCAGCCATTCTGGAAAAGCTGATGTCTGCCGGATTTGCAGAGCGGAAGAAGCTCAAAAAGGCGGTCTATCTTATTCCAACGCAGATCGGCAATTCGCTGATTACCGTTCTGCCGGAACAGCTTCAATCGCCGCTGCTCACGGCGGAGTGGGAGCATAAACTGAAGCAGGTGGAGCGCGGCGAGCTGGACGCAGATGCGTTCCTCGGCGGCATTACCGCCGTGCTCACCGAACTGACGCGCAGCTACCGTGTTGTTCCCGGCGCGGAGGTGCTGTTCCCCTCCGGGCGCGAGGTCATTGGCAGATGCCCGCGCTGCGGCAGCGATGTCACGGAGAGCAAGAAAGGCTTTTTCTGTGAACGAAGCGACTGCAAATTCGGACTCTGGCGTGACAACAAGTTCCTGACAGCAAAGCAGATCACGCTGGACAAACAGATGGTCGCGGCGCTGCTGGAGCGTGGGCGCGTCCATGTGGACGACATTTATTCCGAAAAGACCGGCAAACGCTTTAGCACGGATCTACTCTTAGAGGACGACGGCGTTCGCTCGTCGTATCGGTTTGACTTTGGAAAGGAGGGAACGAAATGAAATGGCTGTTTCTCGGCATTGGAAGCGTGATCGGCGCGGCGGCTGGCTTTACGGCGGCGTGCCTGCTGCACAAGCGATGCGAGGATCTGTACTGTGACCGATGTGATTTCACATGACACTTTCCAAATATGAGCGTGAAACCATCATTATTTACAATCAGGCAGAGCCGAACGCGATGGTCTACACGCATGACCCGAAGCTGATTGCCAAGCTGCGGCGGCTGCACGATGCGGTGCCGGAGAAAGTGTACTCGGATTTCGATGAACCGAACGGCGCAGCACGGTACATTGTTCCGAAAAGCTGCGTTGGCATCCGACCGCCATACAGCGACGCTAGACGCAAGGCAGACAGCGAACGCGCCCGAAAAAATGGCTTGACCCCGCCCCAGCGGAGAACCAAATAACGAAGCAGCCTCCGCATGAACGAAGCGTTTATGCGGAGGCTGCTTTTTGTCTGCAAAGGAGAAGTTTATGGCAGAAAAACAACCCATCAAGGAGCAAATTAAAAAGCTGACTGACCAGATCGAAGCTGGCATCAAGGCACTGTTCCAGTCCGGCGATCTGGAAAAGTATCAGGCATATTTGCGCACCATGAGTCACTTTCACCATTACTCGGTCAATAATCAGATGCTCATTTTTTCACAATGCCCGCACGCGACGCTCGTTGCCGGGTATCAGAAATGGCAAAATCAGTTCAGCCGTCATGTGCTGCGTGGTGAGAAAGGTATTTCGATCCTTGCGCCGACGCCATATAAAATCAAGGTTGAAAAAGAAAAGCTCGACCCCGATACAAAACTGCCGCTGCTGGATGCAGACGGCAATACCATCACGGAAGAAAAGGAAGTCCAGATTCCCATGTTCCGTCCGGTCAAGGTTTTTGACGTGAGCCAGACGGACGGCATGCCGCTCCCGGAGCAGGTAAAATCACCTGTCGCGGAGCTGACCGGCAACGTGGAGCACTACGAGGCGTTTATGGAGGCGCTGCGTCGCGTATCACCGGTGCCCATTGAAATGAAACCGCTAAGCAACAACCTCGACGGCTTTTTCTCGCCCTCCAAGCAGAACATTACGCTGCGCGATGGGATGAGCGAGGTGCAAACCGTGTGCGCAGCCGTCCACGAGATCGCGCACTCGAAGCTCCACGATTACGCCAAGCAGCCGGGCAGCCAGCCGAAAGATTCCAGCACGGAAGAAATTGAAGCAGAGAGCATCGCCTACACTGTCTGTGCCTACTTCGGCATTGAAACGAGCGCAAACAGCTTCGGATATGTGGCAACATGGTCAAAGGACAAAGACCTGAAAGCGTTCAAGGAAAGTCTTGATTCCATCCGCAAAACGTCCAGTGAGCTTATTTCCGGCGTGGAGCAGCAGTTTAAGGAAATTTGCAAGGAGCGCGGGATTTTGCTGGAACCGGTGCAGCCAGCACAGGAGCAGCCAGAGCAGGACACAGAAAAGCTCTACATGGTAGATAACGAAAAGTATATTCATGTGCAGCGCAGCGACACCGGCATTGATTACACCATTTATGATGCTGCCTCCGCAAAGGCGCTGGATGGCGGTGTATTGGACGATACCGGACAGTTGCTATCCGCTGCGGCGCTTACGGTCTGCAAGCTCCATAATATCGGAGATGCCGCCCCGATCCGCCTTGCGCCTCTGGAACTGCTGAACGGTTTGCAGGAGGCAAACGAGCTGCCGCTTGGTGCTGACGTGCAAATCACCGGTGCAGCAGTAAAATCTGCCGCCGCTCCGCTGCCAGACCTCCCACAGTTGGAGCAGGACTATCCCATGCCAGACCCCACTGTGGATTTTGCACAGATGTATCAATTCGGCTATACGGACGGAAACACCATGCTGCCGCTTTCCAAAGAGCGTGCCAGAGAGCTGTTTTTGCAGGATGTTCCGATTTTTGCGCTGAACAGCGACAACACCGAGTATATGGTGTTGGATACCAGCGATCTGGATGCACACCCCGGTATTTTCGGCGTCGAGCGCACGGAATGGGAACGCGTTCGTGATACGCTGCAACCGATGCGCGACATCGTTGCGCCGAAACAGCAGGATGCGCTATCCTATCTTCACGATGATACCGCAAAAACGCAGCCTGAAAACTATCTGAAAAACGCAGAGATGGCGATGGAGGATGATTACGGCATGATCGACGGTATCATCAACAACGGTCCGAAACAGACTGTCGCAGAGCAGGAAGAACGATCATCCATTTTAGCCAAGCTGAAAGCGCCAATGGAAGCAACAAACCGAGCGGAAAAACACGCGCCCAAGCGGAGCGCAGAAAAGGAGCTATGATATGAATTTTACGAACGATGAAATGAACCTGATGTGCATTTACAACACCGGTTCGCGCGAGAGCCTGATGCGGGAGCTGCGCGAGATGCGCGGCTACATCGGCGCAGATCAGCCGGAGCTGCTGAACATGACGGATTCCGCACTGCAAAAGCTGGGTAAAATCAGCGACGAGGAATTTGCGGAGCTGGAGCTGTACCCGGATTTTTGAGCATCAACTGTTTCGTTTTTTGAAATTGGTGTTCGCATGAGATTTTAGGGGTATCCACTTGTAACAGTAGCGCAATCCGTGTTAAACTCTGAATACAAAACCAAGGAGGTACGACAGCATGAACGAGCCGAAAAGACCAGCTTCCGACGCGGAGCGGTATTGCCGCAAAGACCCGGAAGCAGACCGGTTTTATGAAATTTTCTTCAGGATGTGCCGAAAGTATCATGTCAGTTGGTGCAGTGCCAGCGAGAAAGAGCGGCTGTTCATTGAAGAAGTGTCCAGAGTCACCTACGAGCGCGACAGAGCTGTTCGCATGGGATTACCGGTAGACAGCGTGCGCCCGGCATTCGTGTCATAAGTGATTGCAAAACTATAAAAAATTCCTGCCAAAGCATTGTTGGCAGGAATTTTTTTATAGTTCGCTATTCTGTAATATCTGTAAACAGGCGGGTT
>ENA-ORSY01001850-ORSY01001850.1-human-gut-metagenome-genome-assembly--contig:-NODE-1850-length-13614-cov-2.695110_pt1 | contig 13614 bp, 13 predicted proteins | sample MGYA00242193_ERZ509160 | MGnify/ENA primary metagenome ERZ509160 (study PRJEB26280, sample SAMEA2338670) | human gut metagenome | biome: human gut; feature: human-associated habitat; material: faeces...
GCACTTTCGTGCGGCGTTTTCGGCGTTGCATCTTTCATCAACACATTTTGGAGCTGCTGGGCAGATTCGAACTGCCGACCTCGTCATTACCAATGACGCGCTCTACCGACTGAGCTACAGTAGCATGGCTGTTTCAAACAGCTTCATCATTATAGCATAACATTCCGGTTTGTCAAGAGTGAAATCGAAAAAAGTTCCCGAAATTTTTTCTGCGCGGATTTTGAAATTACTCTTGCTTTTCAGAAATTCGTATGCTAAAATATCCAAGTCTGTGAAAAGGACGGTCCTCTGCCACAGCCGGCACTGCGGTGCAGCGGCATTTCCAAGCGGCATGAACGTCTTAATTTGAAGGAGGACAATACTATGGATCTGATGAAGGCTCTGACCAGCCAGTACATGAAGAAGGAACTGCCCGAAATGAACGTCGGCGATACGGTTCGTGTTCATGTCAAGATTAAGGAAGGTTCCCGCGAGAGAATTCAGGTTTTCGAGGGCACCATCATTGCCAAGAAGCATGGCGGCATTGAGGAATCCATCACCGTTCGCCGTATCTCCTACGGTGTCGGCTGCGAGAAGGTTTTCCCGGTTCACGCTCCCAACGTCGTCGACGTCGAGACCGTCCGTCACGGCAAGGTCCGCAGAGCAAAGCTGTACTATCTGCGCGATCGTCTGGGCAAAGCGGCAAAGGTCAAGGAAAAGGTCTGATAGCGTTCCAGAGAAGAAGGGCTCTTACGGGCCCTTCTTTTTCTTTGTCTTTTTGCGTGCAGGGCAAAATAAACTCTTTTCTTCTGCGCGCGCGGCGTGTATAATACTCTTGATTACGCATGTGAGGTATAGAGCATGGAGTTTGAAGAAAACAACCAGACGCAGGATGCGTCTTTTCCGGAAAAACCGAACGAAACACCGGCGCAGGACATGCCGGGCGCGGAAGCCGAAGAAAGCAGCCGGCAGCCGGATGCACAGGCGCGGCGGGAAAAGCAGTATGAGACCTTTACCATGCTGCACGATCTGGTGTATATCTTAGCTGCAATCACGCTGGTATTTGTGTTCCTGTTCCGGCTTGTGGGCGTAAAGGGAAGCTCGATGTATCCCACGCTGTTCGACCACGACTATCTGGTTCTGGAAAGCAACTTCCTCTACCGGACGGTCCGGCAGGGCGACATCGTCGTCATTGACCCGCCGCAGCAGGCGCAGCTGGACGGCTCGATCGTCAAGCGCGTCATTGCAACCGGCGGACAGACCGTGGACATTGATTTTGATCTCGGCATCGTCTATGTAGACGGCGAAGCGCTCGACGAGAGCTATACCTTCGAGCCGACCTACCGCAGCTATCTGGAAATCGGCGAGGGGCTGGACTACCCCGTAACAGTTCCCGAGGGAAGCGTCTTCGTGCTGGGCGATAACCGCAACCACTCCGCCGACAGCCGCTATGCCCCGCTCGGCTGCGTGGACGAGTCGCGGATTCTCGGCAGGGTCCTGCTGCGGATTCTCCCCGGCAGGCAGACAAACGAAGAAGGAGACGTCGTCGGCGGCAGAGACTTCCGCCGCATCGGCGCGGTATCATAACCATGGAACAGCAAAACAGCATGAACATCCAGTGGTATCCCGGTCACATGACCAAGACCCGCCGGATGATGGAGGAGGATCTGAAGCTGGTCGACGCGGTGTGCGAAATCTTAGACGCGCGCATTCCGATCCCCAGCCGCAACCCCGACATCGACGCCATCTGCGGCAAAAAGCCGCGCATGGTGATTTTAAACCGCATCGACATGGCGGACCCCGATCTCGTCAGCCGGTGGAGCAGCTACTTTAAGGCAAAGGGCATGGCGGTCATCCGCACGGACTGCAAGTCGCGCAGGGGCATCAACACGTTTGCGCCTGCCGTGCGTCAGCTGCTGGCGGAAAAGCTCCAGCGCTACGCCGAAAAAGGGCAGGTCGGGCGGCCGCTCAAGCTCATGGTCGTCGGTATTCCGAACGTCGGAAAGTCGACCTTTATCAACCAGATTGCCGGACGCAAGGGCGCAAAGGCGGAAAACCGCCCCGGCGTGACGCGCGGCAAGCAGTGGGTGAATGTGGACGGCGGGCTGCTGCTTCTGGATACGCCCGGCATCCTCTGGCCCAAATTTGACGACCCCGAGGTCGGCATGCGCCTTGCCTACACGGGCGCTGTCAAAGACGATATTCTGGATACCGAGACGCTCGGCTGCCATCTGATGGAGCTGCTGGCGCGCGAGTATCCGCAGGCGCTCACCGAGCGCTATAAAATAGACATTCCGGAAGAGATTGACGGCTGGGAACTTTTGCAGGCGGCAGGTCGAAAGCGCGGCTTTCTCGTCTCCCGCGGCGAGGTCGACACGGAACGTATGGCAAGGGTCCTGCTCGACGAATACCGCAGCTGCAAGCTCGGTACCTTCACGCTCGAGCGCCCGGAGGAGCTGCAATGAAAGAAGAACCGAAGGATTTATGGCTCTATGAGCGAGAAGCGTTCGCGGAAGGGTACCAAGCGGTCTGCGGCGTAGACGAAGCGGGACGTGGCCCTCTGGCGGGGCCGGTGTGCGCGGCGGCGGTAATACTCCCGGCGGGGCTCGTCATCGACGGGCTCAACGACTCCAAGAAGCTGACCGACAAAAAGCGGCGCGAGCTCTATGACGTGATCACGCAAAACGCCGTGAGCTACGGGATCGCGATGGCCTCAGAGCGGGAGATCGACGAGATCAATATCCTGCAGGCAACGTTTCTTGCCATGCAGCGGGCGATCGACAAGCTGGATGTCCGGCCTGATCTGGCGCTCATCGACGGAAACCGCGCGAAGGACTTCGGACTGCCAGTCCGAACGATCGTGAAGGGCGACAGCTTGTCTGCCTCCATCGCAGCAGCCTCGATTCTGGCGAAGGTCACGCGGGACCGGCTCATGGAGGAGCTGGACGAAACGTATCCCCAATACGGCTTTGCCGTCCACAAGGGCTACGGCACGAAGCGGCACTATGAAGCGCTGCGCGAATACGGCCCATGCCCGATACACCGGAGAACCTTTCTCAAAAAGCTCTATGGCGAATAAAACAGAGCTTGGCACGTGGGGCGAGGCGATCGCGGCGGAGGCGTTACGATCCCGGGGCTTCACAGTTGTCGAGCAGAACTACAGGTCGCGCTACGGCGAGATCGATATCATCGCAGAAAACCGGGAGTATCTGGTCTTTGCCGAGGTCAAGCTCCGCAAGAGTGCGTATTTCGGCGCGGCGCGCGAGTTTGTAGACCTTCGCAAGCAGGAGCGTCTGCGCGCCACAGCTTCGATGTTTCTCGAAGAACATGAAACGGCGCTTCAGCCGCGCTTTGATGTCATTGAAATTTATGCGCCGGACGGGCTGCAGACCAGGCATCCCTACCTCCGGCAGATTGAGGATGCATTTTATGAAATATAACATTGTTGATGGACATTGCGATACGCCGATGGAGCTGTATCTGCGGCAGGAGGACCTGCAGGATAACACCTGTCAGGTGTCGCTCAGCCGCGCGCAGACGCTTGCAGGCTACGTGCAGTTCTATGCGTTCTGCACGGTGTGGCTCGACAAGCGCACCAGCTTCGAGCAGCACTATGAAGCCGCTCTTTCCTATTTTGACCGCCAGCTGGACAAGCATGCCGGCAGCATCGTCCGCTGCAGAACCGAAGCCGATGCGCGCGTGGCGATTGCGGGCGGCAAATGCGGCGCATTTTTGTCCATCGAGGGCGCGGAGGCAATCTCCTGCGACCCCGGAAAGCTGGAGCTTGCCTATGAACAGGGCGTGCGCATGATCGCCCCCTGCTGGAACGCGCCGAATGCGCTCACGGGAAGCATCGTCTCCGGCGGGGGGTTGACGGCGCAGGGACGCGAATTTGTGCGCCGGGCGCAGAAGCTTGGCATCCTCCTCGACGTGAGCCACATCTCAGAGAAAGCCTTCTGGGATCTGTGCGATATCACGGAAAAGCCGTTCGTTGCGAGCCACTCCAATTCCCGCGCCGTCTGCCGGCATGTGCGAAATCTGACCGACGAGCAGTTCAAAGCGCTGTGCCAGATCGGCGGCACGGCAGGGCTCAACCTCTACGGCGCATTTTTGAAGGACGAAGGTCCCGTGACGCTCGAGGACGTCTGGCAGCATATCGAGCATTTTCTGGAGCTGGGCGGCGAAGGGCACATCGCACTCGGCGGCGATCTGGATGGCTGCAGCGTACTGCCCGAAAGTTTTACGGGCGTAGACAGCTACGAGCTGCTTGCGCAGTGGCTGGAAGAAAAGCATCTTCCCGCCGCGACGATCGAACATATTTTCAGCGAGTCTTTATTAAAGGTTGTGAAACAATGCACTATGTAAGTACCAGAAATCCGGACACGCGCCTTTCTGCGGCGCAGGCAATCGTCCAGGGACTCAGCCGCGACGGCGGTCTGTTCCTGCCGGAGGAAATTCCGCAGATCTCTCTGGAGGATATCAAAGCGCTTTCGCTTCTTCCCTACCCCGCGCGCGCAGCGAAGCTTATGAAGCTGTATCTCGACGAATTTACGGAAGAAGAACTGCTCCGTTTTGCCGAAAAGGCATACGGCGCGGCAAAATTTGACGATCCCAAAGCCGCGCCCGTCAAGCCGCTCGGAGAAAACCGCTATATCCTGGAGCTGTGGCACGGTCCGACGTGCGCGTTCAAGGACATGGCGCTGCAGATGCTCCCGTATCTTCTCACGGCAAGCCTGCAGAAAACCGGCGAACACAAAAAGGTCTGCATTCTCGTCGCAACCTCCGGCGACACCGGCAAGGCAGCGCTCGAGGGTTTCCGCGATGTGGAGCAGACGAAAATTCTTGTCTTCTACCCCGACGGCGGCGTGTCCGAGATCCAGAAGCTGCAGATGGTCAGCCAGGAGGGCAAAAACGTCGGCGTGTGCGCGGTGCGCGGAAACTTCGACGATGCGCAGAGCGGCGTCAAGCGCATTTTCTCCGACCCCATTCTGCGCGAGGAGCTGGCGCGCAGAGGCTACTTCCTGTCGTCTGCCAACTCCATCAACTGGGGGCGCGTGCTGCCGCAGATCGTGTATTACATCTCCGCCTACTGTGACCTTCTGTCGGAAGGTGCCATTGCATTGGGCGACAAGGTGGACTTCTGCGTGCCGACCGGCAACTTCGGAAACATTCTGGCGGGTTATTATGCCAAGCACATGGGGCTTCCGGTCGGAACGCTCGTGTGCGCGTCGAATGCGAACAATGTCCTGACCGACTTCCTCTCCACCGGAACGTATGACCGCAACCGCCCGTTCTATCAGACGGCGTCGCCGTCCATGGACATTCTCATCTCCTCGAACCTCGAGCGGCTGCTGGCGCTCATGGAAGGCGCGGGCGAGAATGTTGCGGATTATATGAACGCGCTTGCCGCGCACGGGAAATATACCGTAAAGCCGGAGACGGCGCAGAAAATCGCGTCCGAATTTGCCTGCGGCTTCTGCGGCGACGAGGATACCGAAAAGACCATCGCGCAGCTGTTTGCCGAGCAGGGCTATCTTCTCGACACCCACACGGCGGTTGCATGGAACGTTGCCGGGCAGTACCGCGCAAAAAGCGGAAGCGATCGCCCGCTCGTCGTCGTCTCCACTGCCAGCCCCTTCAAGTTCTGCAAAAGCGTTCTGGAAGCGCTGGGCGAGACAAGCTTTGCTGCCGGAACGGACATCATCGCGCAGCTCGCAAAAAAAACCGGAAAGACAGCGCCCGCACCGCTGGCAGGTCTTGCCGGAAAAGCCGTGCGTTTTACCGATGTGACCGGAAAAGACGAGATGACGCAGGTCGTGACGGAGTTTCTGCGCGCATGAGTTTATACGCCATCGGAGACCTCCATCTGTGCCTCGGCGCGTATAAGCCCATGGACGTGTTCGGCGGCCGCTGGGAGGGATACATGGACAAGCTCCGCGAGGGGCTTTCCGTGATTGCGCCGGGCGACACAACCGTGCTGCTCGGAGACCTCAGCTGGGCGCTCGGCATCGAGCAGGCAGAAAAGGACTTTGCCTTCCTCCACGAAATTCCGGGCAGGAAAATCATTCTCAAGGGAAACCACGACTACTGGTGGACGACGGCAACAAAATTCTATCATTTCTGCGCCGCGCGCGGCTGGGACGACATGTTCATCCTGAACAACAACTGTTATTATTACGGCGATACGGCGCTCTGCGGAACACGCGGCTGGTTCTACGAGCAGGAGCAGGAGGGCACGCACGATGAAAAAATCTTCCGCCGCGAGCTTGGGCGGCTGGAGGCAAGCCTGAAAGCAGCCGGGGATCACGAAAAGCTCTGCTTTCTGCACTACCCGCCCAGATACCGCGGCTATGAGTGCCCGGAGATTCTCGGGCTGCTGGCGCGCTACGGGGTCCGGCAGTGCTTCTACGGGCATCTGCACGCCGAGAGCATGCGTCTTGCGATTCAGGGAAGCTTCGGCGGCTGCGAGTTCCGACTGCTCTCCGCAGATTATGTAAACTTCAAGCCGCAAAAACTGCTGGATTGAAAAGAAAATATAAAAAACAGTAGAAATCTTGGGAAAACTCTGATAGAATAGAGCGGATTCAATAATATTATGTGGTGAATGACGGTCCGGACGGACCGCACCGTATAGGAGGAAAACCAACATGAATGTAAAGAGCGTAGAAAAAGAAAACGGCAAGGCGAAGGTCGTCGTCGAAATTGACAAGCCCGAGTTTGAGCAGGCGCTGAATAAGGCATATGCCAAGTGCAGAAAAGATATCATGCTGCCCGGCTTCCGCAAGGGCAAGGCGCCGCGGAAGATGGTCGAGAGCATGTATGGCGCAACCGTTTTCTATGAGGACGCCGTAAACGAAATTTTCCCGGAGATCTATACGACGGCAATCGTCGACCAGCAGCTCAAGGCTGTCGGTTCTCCCTCCGTTTCCAACATGGACACCCCCGACGAGGGCGGCGTGGTCCTGACGATCGAAACCGAGCTTTATCCTGAGGTCACCCTCGGTCAGTACAAGGGCATTGAGGTTCCCAAGCGCGAGGTGAAGGTCGAAGAGAGCGAGGTTGACGCAGAGCTTAGCCGTATGGCAGAGCGCAACGCGAGAATCGAAACCGTTGACCGCGCCGCGCAGATGGGCGACACCGTCGTCATCGACTTCGAAGGCTTTGAGGGCGGCAAGCCCTTCCAGGGCGGCAAGGCAGAAGACTACAGCCTCACGCTCGGCTCCGGCTCGTTCATTCCCGGCTTTGAAGAGGCGCTGGTCGGCGCTGTCGCCGGTGAAGAGCGCGACGTGAACGTCACCTTCCCCGAAAACTATGCCAAGGAGCTTGCCGGCAAGCCCGCCGTCTTCAAGTGCAAGGTTCACGAGGTCAAGGAGTCCATCAAGCCCGAGCTCGACGACGAGTTTGCAAAGGACGTCTCCGAGTTTGATACCCTCGACGCACTCAAGAACGACATCCGTGAGCGCTTCACAAAGTCCCGCGAGGAGCAGAACGAGCGTGCGTTCGAGTCCTCCGCCGTACAGCTTGCCGCTGCCAACATGACCTGCAATGTTCCCGCCTGCATGATCGACGAGCAGGTCGACCATCAGATCGAGCAGTTCGCCTACCAGCTTCAGTCCCAGGGCATGAAGATGGAAGACTACACCAAGATGATCGGCGGCGACCTGAGCAGCCTGCGTCAGTCCATGCGCCCGATGGCAGAGCAGACCGTCCGTTCGGACATCCTGCTGAGTGAAATTGCCCGCGCCGAGAACCTCGAAGTCACCGACGAAGAGGTCGAAGAAGAGCTCAAGAAGCTCGCCGAGCAGTATCAGATGGAGCTTGACAAGGTCAAGGCAGCCGTCGATACCGCCGCTGTCAAGTCCGATCTCATGGGCAAAAAGGCTGCCAAGATCATCACCGACAACGCCGTCGCCGTCGCTCCCACCGAGGAGAAGAAGGACGACGCCGAAACTTCCGAGAAGGAATAATTGTTCCCAGCCAGCTTTCAGACTGTCGCCGCGCATCCGGACAGGCGTCCGGTACGCGGCGGCTGAGAAGGAATAATTCCTGCCTCGGATGGTTAGAATGTTACATCCGAAGAAAGGAGCAATTCTTATGAGTCTCGTTCCCTATGTTGTTGAGCAGACCAGCCGCGGCGAGCGGTCCTACGATATCTTCTCGCGTCTTCTCAACGACCGTATCATTATCCTGTCCGAAGAGGTCAACAGCACGACCGCGTCTTTGATCGTCGCGCAGATGCTCTACCTCGAAGCGCAGGACCCCGACAAGGACATCCAGTTCTACATCAACAGCCCCGGCGGCAGCGTCACCGACGGCATGGCAATCTATGATACCATGCAGTACATCAAGTGCGACGTCTCCACCATCTGCATCGGCATGGCAGCGTCCATGGGCGCGTTCCTGCTTTCGTCCGGCGCAAAGGGCAAGCGCATCGCGCTTCCCAACGCGGAGATCATGATCCACCAGCCGCTCGGCGGCACGCAGGGTCAGACGACCGATATGCAGATTCATGTCGAGCGGATGCTGAAAATCAAGCAGCGCCTGAATGAAATTCTGGCGTCCAACACCGGAAAGCCGTATGAGACCATCTGCGCCGACACCGAGCGCGACAACTTCCTGACTGCCGAGCAGGCGCAGGAATACGGTCTGATCGACAAGGTCATCTATAAGAGATAACGAAGCTCTGGCAAGGGAGGCTCTGCCCTTCCTTGCCAGAAGATTTCCAACGAATTTCGCTCTTCCGGGCGAAAAGACTGTGATTTAAAGGAGAAGGTCCATGGCAAGAGATTCCATCCGCTGCTCGTTCTGCGGCAAGCGGCAGGAACAGGTCAACCGGATTATTGCCGGTCCGAATGTATATATCTGCAACGAGTGCATCGATCTTTGTTCGAGCATCCTGCGCGACGAAATGAAAAACGGTGAAACGCAGGATCTGGAGCTTCCCGATACCCTCCCTACCCCGCAGGAAATCAAAACATATATGGACCGTTACATCATCGGACAGGACGAGGCAAAAATCGCACTGTCCGTGGCGGTTTATAATCATTATAAACGCATCTACTTCTCGCAGGAGACCGACGTCGAGCTGCAGAAGAGCAACATCCTCATGATCGGGCCCACCGGCTCCGGCAAGACGCTCTTTGCCCAGACGCTGGCAAAGATTCTGAATGTTCCGTTTGCCATCGCCGATGCAACCACGCTGACCGAAGCGGGCTACGTGGGCGAGGATGTGGAAAACATTCTGCTGCGGCTTTTGCAGGCGGCGGATTTTGATGTGGAGCTTGCCGAGCGCGGCATCATCTACATCGATGAAATGGATAAGATCGCCAGAAAGTCCGAAAACACGTCCATCACGCGCGATGTCTCGGGCGAGGGCGTGCAGCAGGCGCTGCTGAAAATCCTCGAAGGTACCGTGGCAAACGTTCCGCCCCAGGGCGGACGCAAGCATCCGCAGCAGGAGTTCATCCAGATCGACACAACGAACATCCTGTTCATTTGCGGCGGCGCGTTCGACGGGCTCGATAAAATCATCGAGCGCCGCACCGACAAGTCGTCGCTCGGCTTCGGCAGCGAAATCCGAAGCAAGAACAAGCGCGACGTTGGTAAGCTCTTTGAGCTGGTGCAGCCGCACGATCTTCTGAAGTTCGGCATCATTCCCGAGCTGGTCGGTCGTCTGCCTGTCATTACCTCCCTGCAGAGTCTCAAGAAAGAGGACCTTGTGCGGATTCTGACGGAGCCCAAGAACGCGCTTTGCAAGCAGTATCACAAGCTGCTGGAATACGATCAGGTTTCCCTGAGCTTTGAGCAGGGCGCGCTGGAGGCAATTGCCGAAAAGGCAATCGAGCGCCAGATCGGCGCGCGCGGGCTTCGCGCCATCATGGAGTCCATCATGACGGGTATCATGTTCAAAATTCCGTCCGACCCCACCATCCAGAGCGTTCTCATTACAGAAGACTGCGTGAGAAACGGCACCGAGCCGCAGGTGACGCGCGATGCCAGCCATCCGCGCCAGCCGATCAAAAACGCAGGCGTGACGCTGTAATTTTACATGCAAAAATCGTCCGTCTCCGGGCGGACAGGTGCGAGACGTGCAGCTCGCCGGAAGGGGGATGCGGTTTGCTTCCCTCTTTTTGCTTTCATCTGCACAAAACTCTCCCGGAAAGGAGCGTAACTACATGAGTGAATACAAACCGCTTACCTGCCTGCCGGTGCTGCCGCTGCGGGGACTTGTGGTGTTCCCGGGCGTCGTGACGCATTTCGATGTCGGCAGGCTCAAATCCGCCAAATCGGTGGAGGAGGCAATGCGTGCCGATCAGCGTATTTTCCTGACCGCGCAGAAGGATCTGAGTGTCGACGACCCGAAGAAGAACGATCTCTACGCCGTCGGCACCGTTGCCATCGTCAAGCAGATTCTGCGCATGCCGGGCGACAATATGCGTATTCTGGTCGAAGGCAAATTCCGCGCCGAGCTGGTCGACTGCATCCAGTCCGAGCCGTATTTGTTCGCGCGTGTCGAGGAAATCGAGGAGCCGGCATATAACGCCTCGCTTCCGCGCGTGCAGGCGCTGCTGCGGCAGGCACACGGCGCGTATGAGCAGTTTGTCGAGCTGGCGGCAAAGAATCTGCAGGACGGACTTTTGCAGGTTCTCTCGTCGGAAGACCCCGGCTTCGTTGCCGATTTCATCGCGCAGAACAGTTCGATTGTCTATCAGGACAAGCAGAAGATTCTCGAACAGCCCCACCCTGTCAAGCGGCTGGAGCTGACCGTGAAGCTGCTTGCAAAGGAGCTGGAAATTTTACAGCTGGAAAACGAAATCTCCGAGAAGGTCCAGCAGAACGTCAACAAGGGGCAGCGCGACTACTATCTGCGCGAGCAGATGCACGTCATTCGCGAGGAGCTGGGCGAAGAGGACGACGAGGCAGATTCCGAGGGCTATCAGGAAAAAATCCGCGCCCTGAAGCTTCCCGAGCAGACCGAAACAAAGCTTCTCAAGGAGGCGCGCCGGCTCGGCAAGCAGCAGCAGAATTCCGCCGAGGCGGCAGTCATCCGGAACTATCTCGACCTGGTGCTGGAGCTTCCGTGGAACAAGCGGACAAAAGAGCGGCTGGACGTGAAGGCAGCGGAAAAGATTCTCGACGAGGACCACTTCGGTCTCGAGCCGGTCAAAAAGCGGATTCTCGAAACGCTTGCCGTGCGGCAGCTTGCCCCCGAGCTTCCGGGGCAGATTCTCTGCCTGGTCGGTCCTCCGGGTGTCGGCAAAACGTCAATTGCGATCTCCATCGCGCGGGCGCTGAACCGCAGGCTTGCGCGCATCTCGCTCGGCGGCGTCCATGACGAAGCGGAAATCCGCGGGCACCGCAAAACCTACATCGGCGCCATGCCCGGCAGAATCATGACCGGCATCTCGCAGGCAAAGAGCAAGAACGCGCTTCTGCTGCTCGACGAAATTGACAAGCTCGGCAGCGACTACAAGGGCGACCCCTCGTCGGCGCTTTTGGAGGTCCTCGATTCGGCGCAGAATTCGAGCTTCCGCGACCACTATATCGAAGTGCCGTTTGACTTGAGCGAGTGCATGTTCATCACGACTGCCAACACCACCGACACCATCCCCAGAGCGCTGCTCGACCGCATGGAGGTCATCGAACTGGGGTCGTATACCGACGAAGAAAAGCTGCAGATTGCCAAGCGCCATCTGCTTCCCAAGCAGCTTACCAAGCACGGCATCGCAAAATCGCACGTCCGGCTCACAGACGATGCCATCCGCGAAATCATCGCCTGCTACACCAGAGAGTCCGGCGTGCGCACGCTCGAACGGGAGCTTGCCGCCGTGTGCCGCAAGTGCGCCATGCGCTTTGTCGAGGAGAATCCTCCGAAGCGGCTGACCATCACCGGCAGCAACCTTGAGAAATTCCTCGGTCCGCGCCGTTTCCTGCCCGATGAAATGCCGCAGGCGGATCAGGTCGGTCTTGTCACGGGGCTTGCCTGGACAAGCGTCGGCGGCACGACACTGGAAGTGGAAGTGAACGTGGTCGAAGGCTCCGGCAAGCTGGAACTGACGGGAAATCTCGGAGACGTGATGAAAGAGTCCGTCTTTGCTGCTGTGAGCTATATCCGCTCGAGAACGGCAGAGCTTGGGATTGACCCTGATTTTTATAAGACGAAGGATATTCATGTCCACTTCCCCGAGGGCGCGGTGCCCAAGGACGGTCCGTCGGCAGGCATTACGATCTGCACGGCGATTGTCTCGGCGCTGACTGCGCGCCCGGTGCGGCGCGATATCGCCATGACGGGCGAGATTTCAATTCGCGGCAGAGTTCTTCCCATCGGCGGGCTCAAGGAAAAGACGATGGCTGCTCTGCGCCACGGCGTAAAAACTGTCATTATCCCCGCTGCCAATGAAAAGGACCTCGCAGAGATCGACCAGACGGTCAGAAACAGTCTGCAATTCATCACCGCACGCCACGTTGACAGCGTGCTTGCCGCAGCGCTGGCGCCTGCCGAAAAGCCGGCAGTCTCCGTTGATGCGCAGCCGCAGCTGCCTGCCATGCCGGTGCCGCAGACGAAGTCCCGCCGCAAGCCCGGGCTTCGGCAGTAAGGAGGTCGTATGAATCTTCATAATGCGGAATTCATCCGCTCAGTGACCTCCGTTGCCGACTGCCCGAAGGACGGTCTGGTGCAGATTGCGTTTGCCGGCAAGTCGAACGTCGGAAAATCGTCGGTCATCAACAAGCTCCTGCTGCGCAAAAACTTTGCGCGCGTCGGTCAGGCGCCCGGCAAAACCACGCACATCAACTTTTTCTGCATCGACAAAAAGCTCTACCTTGTGGACCTGCCGGGCTACGGCTATGCGAAGGTCTCCGTGCAGGAAAAAGAGCGCTGGGGAAAGCTGATGGAGGCCTATTTCCGCGCGGAAGGAACGCTCGATTACGGTGTGATGATTGTCGATGCGCGGCACAAGCCGACGGCCAACGACGTGACGATGGCAGATTTCTTCCTGCAATCGGGAAAACCGTTCATCGTCGTGGCAAACAAGCTCGACAAGCTCAAGAAGAGTGAAGTGGGGCCGAACCTCGCCTGCATCCGAGAAACGCTCGGGCTTCCGGAGGAGGTTGCGGTCATTCCGTTCTCCGCCGAAAAGGGCGATGGGCGCGAGGTGCTTCTTTCGTTCGTTCTGAAAGCAGTCGGAGAATAAAGAAATGTTCCGGAAAAACGCGGCTCTGCCGCGTTTTTCTTGCGCTATGGCATGGGGTGTGGTACAATAAACTGTATTGTAAATCCGGGAGGAACTTCTATGGACGCATTTCGCGCGTGGCTGGGGCAGCTGCAATTTGACGGCGTATGGCAGACCGTGGTTCTGGTAGCCGCGTCGCTGCTTTGCATCACGTTCCATGAGACGTGCCACGGCTGGGTCGCATATAAGCTCGGGGACCCCACGGCAAAGCGGATGGGGCGGCTGACGCTGAACCCTCTCAAGCACGTCGACCTTGCGGGCCTCATTATGATGGCGCTTTTTCGTTTCGGCTGGGCAAAACCGGTTCCGGTCGACATGCGGAACTTCAAAAACCCCAAGCGGGGCATGGCGCTCACGGCGCTCGCGGGACCTGTTTCAAACGTGCTGCTGGCCTATATTGCGG
>ENA-ORSY01001855-ORSY01001855.1-human-gut-metagenome-genome-assembly--contig:-NODE-1855-length-13587-cov-3.074638_pt1 | contig 13587 bp, 5 predicted proteins | sample MGYA00242193_ERZ509160 | MGnify/ENA primary metagenome ERZ509160 (study PRJEB26280, sample SAMEA2338670) | human gut metagenome | biome: human gut; feature: human-associated habitat; material: faeces...
CGAAACATACAGCGAATCCGATGATTTCGGTTCCAGCGATGCCGACTTCTCATCAGGCGAGAACATGTTCACAGATGGAACATCCGAGAGCAGCGCTCCAGCTGAAGAAGCAGCACAGCCTGTAAGCTGTATCGTAAAGCTTAAAAATGAAACAATCGAGGTCAAGGCCGAAGCTCCTGCAGGTGTCCTTCCAAACGGAACACAGATGATCGTCAAAGCAGTCGAGAACAACACCGAAGATGCCGAGCTGACAGACCAGTACAACAAACTGGCAGCCAAGATTACAGAGCAGCTTCAGAGCCAGGGCAAAAACCTCGACGGCTTCCTTGCTTACAACGTATCTTTTACAGATGCAGATGGCAACCCGGTTGAACCGTCCGACAAAGTTACTTACAGCTTTATTTATAAAGAAGCTTCTTCACCGGAACTGACAGACCCGGCAGCATCTACAGTGACAGCAGCCATGATCAGAACCAACAAAGAAACTTCCGAACTGGAACTGACAGAGCTCAAAGCCGAAGAGGACAAGCTTACAGTTGAAACAAATGAAAGCAGACAGCTCACAAAAGCAGCTTTCCAGTCAGCAGCTACCGCAGCATATACATTTGTATGGAGCAGCACACCGGCAGCAGATGATAATGAAAACACTGAGAATAAAGAAGAAAACGGTGAAGTAAATAACGAAGAAGTTAATACAGACACCAACACCGAAAATACCGAAGAGAACGAAGAAGAAACCAACACAGAGAATAATGTAGAAAACTCTGAGGAAGAACAGAATCCGGAAGAAGCACCGGATCAGGAACAGACCAAAATGATCCGCGTCATCGCAGACGAAGTTAATCTTCGCGTAACTCCTTCCACAGAAGCAGAAGTGATTGCAACCGTAGATACAGACACTCAGCTTCCACTTATTGAAACAGTAACCGGTGAAGACGAATTCACCTGGTACAAAGTTTCCTACGAAGAAGCAGAAGCTTATGTAAGAAGCGATATGGCGGAAGTTGTTGAGACTGAAGAGCAGGAAATTGTAGAAGAGGAAAGTGAAGAGGAAATTCCGGAAGAAGTTCAGATAGAAGACACAGAAGGAATCTTAACTTTCACAAAGATGGTAAATGATCTTGTGGAAGTAATTGCAACAACAGAAGTCGGAGTTATCCCGGAAGATGCCGAACTGATAGTAAATCCGATTGAGCAGGGAACTGATCAGTACGCAGAAACAGAAACGAAGCTTAATGAAAAAGCTGAGGAAGATGGATACGAAATCGCAGGTTTCCTTGCATACGATATTTTCTTCCAGGACAGTGAAGGAAATAAGATAGAACCAGTTGATGGTTCCGTAAATGTTTCCATGCATTACATTGAACCATCCGTACCGGAAAAGGTTGCACAGGCAGCAGAAAACGGAAGTGAAGCAGCAGTTTTCACGGAGGAAGATGAGTTCAGCCAGAATGAAACAATTACAAATCAGATGTCAGTTACAATGATGCATCTGGTTGAAGACGAAAACGGCAATGTAAATGTAGTGGACATGACCCAGGAAGGAACTGCAAATGTAGAAACAGATGTAGCTGGAAGTGTACAGAAAGCAGAGTTTGAAACAACAAGTTTTTCTACATTCACAATCACATGGAAGGATAAAAATGAAATAAAGGGAACATTAAAAATTAATGTTATAGATACAAATGGAAATGAAATAGGTAGTGATAAATCCATAAATTTGGAATACAAGAGAGAATATTTAGTAAACCAAGTTGTTGAAGAGCAAAAGATTGGTGCTATTGAAGGATATTCATTCTATAAAGCTAAGGTAAGTTCGTCACCGAAAGCAGAAGGAACTGTAGTTAAGAGAATAAGATTTGATGATGAAAAAAATCAATACAGTTCTGATTCTGGTGGAGGATGGGAAGATATTGGCAATAATACAGTATATTTTATATATGCAAAGAATCCGACAACAATTCCTACTATAGACCATACCAAAGCTGGAATAACCATGAAGATGACGAATCTTGACAGTAATGATAACAGCCATCGCAGTATTGGAAAAGATAAAGATCATTTGATTAATTTTGGAGATAATAGTGGATATGGAGACGGAACAATAAGAAAAGGATTATTGAATAACATATTAGACGATAATGGTTATCCTACTACAACAAATACAAATACAAATATAGAATCTTTATTTAGTGGTAAAACGGTTAATAATCTATTCTCCAGTGATTATTATGATGCTACAGGTTACTATGAGTATAGTAGTTTTAAAAATTACGCTTACCTTGGAAATGATTCTAATAATTTTAAGGTTTATGATGCAATTGGAACACCAAGTAACGACAGTTTGAACACAAATGGAAAAGTTGCATTTTTCTATAAACGTGGAAACTTCATGCCATATAATGATATTGCAAGTGGAAAATTCTCAACAAATACCAATCAATATGATGAAAATGGAAATGAATTAAAAGATACAGATCCAGCAAAGGGTAAAGAGTTATATTTATCACAGGGAACGGATTACTATTTCAGCATGTATATGGGAGCAAATTTCATTCAACCTAAAGATGGAAATGCAACTCATAATGGAAGTAAATCACCTATGATTTATGAGTTCAATGGTGATGATGATATGTGGGTTTACATCGATAACGTGCTGGTACTTGATATAGGTGGTGTACATGAGGCTCATTCCGGAAAGATTGATTTCAGTACAGGTGATGTAAGCTGGACAGATTGTAGTTTAAATGGTAAACCTAGTACGTCTTCAACTACTCTAAAAGAAATATTCCAGAATGCAGAAATATTCCCGGATGGAAAACCTTGGGATAATAATAAGGTAGGTGAATATTTTAAGGGCAACACCTTTAAAGATTATACTACCCATTCCTTTAAGATGTTCTATATGGAACGAGGTGCAGGTGCATCCAACCTTCATATGAAGCTTAATATTCAGGTTATTCCAGAAGGACAGGTAGAGGTAAGAAAAGAACTCAGCAATACTGATAAGGAAAAATACAGTAATGTGAAGTTCGCGTTTCAGGTATACGCACAGAAGATTAACGCGAAAGATGCAAATGGAAATGAAACATATTCAGAAACAGATTATGTACCTTTAACAAGTGCAGTATATGGAGCATCAGGCCAGCCGACAGATAAAAAAGTTACTTTTGAAGATAATGTGTTTTATCTCCGACCAGATGAATCAGCTATTTTTACAGGACTTAAGGCTAATCGAAAATACTATGTAAAAGAAATTGGTGTGAAATCAGAAGAGTATGATGAAGTTAAAATTAATAACACCAGTTATAAGGAGTTTAATGAAAATAAAGAACAAGTAGGTGAGATAAAAGACATCAGTACTGATAAGAAGCAAGTCAGTCAAAGACCGGTTGTGGTTTACACAAATAACTGTTCTGCTGCAAACAGCCGAGAACTTCAGATTACTAAGAAGATGAAAGATAACAAAGTCGTTGTAGATACCTTCTCATTCAAGATTCAATTATCAAACAGTATTGGAGAATTAGTGCCATATGTAAATGGTGATTACTATCTGAAAGATGCAGACGGAAATTATTACTACAACGAAGAGGGTAATTTAACATCAAATGGAAAAACCGCTAAGGTTTGTGGAAAAACAGATAATGATGGTATTGTAAAAGGAGTTCCGGTTGATTATACGGTAGTTGTTACCCAGCTTCTTTCAGGAACAAATTTCTTAGTAACTGAAGTAAACTACGATGAGGAAAGCTATAATCCTCCTGTAAAGACAGTAGATGACACTACCTGTGGAAGGGCAACAGTTACAGGTGCAGATGGAAAAATTGAATTAAATAAAAATGCAAAAGTAACAATTACAAATGAAATAAAAAAACTTGATGAACCAGAAGCACCATTTATTGAAGTAACCAAGACATTTGTAGGTCTGACAAAAGCGCAGGTTAAAGAACTTGCATTAGCGAATCCTCCATATCAGATAACTGTAACAAACGGAAATGATTCAAGAACACTTAAGATGGAGACGAACGATACAGAGTTCAATAAGAACCTGACAGGAGAAGATACTACATGGACTTATACCTGGAAACTCCAGGATTGTTCCGATGGAACATATCATGTTGTAGAATCCAATTACAGCAAAGATGGATACCAGGTAACACCAACGGTTAGTGGTAAAAATAGTGATAGTGCAGATGTGATAACGGAAAAGGCAAATATTCGATATGATAAGTGGTCCATAACACCTAATTGCAATCTAAGGGAATATACAGTTGGTAATATAAATCTGATTGTGGCAGAATTAACGCAAAATAAAGGATATTTTGTCTGGACTAGACAGCCGGCAAGTGTTAGTTCAAGAATGGCAATTATAGAGAAAATTAAAACACAATGGAAAAAGGCATCTATAGATAATTGTTATTTCTTTAGCGGATTAGACAAAATTGAGGCTACATTGATATTTAGAGGTGGACATATTAGATATAATGGTATTAATACCATGTGTTTTGATGATCCGAAACAATGGACGAAATTTGCTACCGGTAATTACACAATCGAAGGTGGTCATGATGCAGAAGTTGAATTCGTAAACACTTATGAAGAAAGCACAGCAGACCTCGATCTCGTAAAGGTATCTAAAAACGATACGGGCTTAGAATTGGAAGGTGCAGAGTTCCAGCTTTACAAAAAAGAAAATGGAACTTATCAGAAATCAGGAAATCCAATCACTATAAAAAATAGTGAAACGGATATCGAGCTCAAAGAGCTAAAACAAGGAGAGTATTATCTGGAAGAAACAAAAGCTCCGGTAGGTTATATGCTCTTGGGCAAAAAAATTTACTTCAAACAAGTAGATGGAAACATCTCTCTAATTGATGAGCAAGGAACTGAATCTGTAGAAACACCAGAATTCTGGTCTTTATCAACAACAAATGGAAAGAATGTATTAACCATTCAAAACCAGATACTCTACTCACTCCCATCAACCGGTGGCAGCGGAATTTACTGGTATATGATCGGCGGCATGGTACTTATGTCTACAGCCGCATGGATCTTATATAAAAACAAATGCAAGGAGGTGCTGGGAAAATAATTGTAACGATTGATTTTTTCAGTGGCTCCTTGCCACAAAAGAAAGTAATTATCCCGAATGAGGGAACAATAAAATGGGCAAAGCCCGATAATGAAAAGGAGACAAGATTATGAAGAAGATGAGAAAAATCTTTGCAGTGTTATTAACACTGGCCATGGTACTCGCAATGAGTATTACAGCATTTGCAGATGGAAATGCACCAAGTGATGCCGACACAGCAACTATTACAGTAACAGGAATTGAAGATGGTGCAACTGTTAAGGCATATCGTATTGTAGAACCACAATACAATGGTAATGGATTATATGGATACAAGGTTGTAGCTCCGTATAGTATTGCAGATACTACCAATTTCGTTCCAACATTTGCCGAAATTACAACAATTGCTAAGCAGGTTAGCGGAAAAGCCATTGACTTAACTAGAAATGAAACAAATGGTTATTCAGCAACAGTGGGTGCTGGTGAATATATCGTAATTATTGAAAGTACAAACTATACATACAACCCTGTTGTTGTAAGTGCTGCTTATGCAAATGCAAATAATAAAGAATCTCTTGCTAATGGAACAATAGACGCAACAGGAAACTGGACTCTTAAAGATGGAAAAGCCGCAGCTAAATCATCTAAAGTTGAAATCAATAAAACAGTTTCACAGCCAGATGCAGCAGTAGGCGATGAAGTAGATTATACAATTACAGGTACAATTCCATCCTATGGTGCACAGTTTGAAAATCCTGTTTATAAGATTACAGATACAATTAAAAATGCAAAATATGCAAGTGATATTAATGTAACAATTGGTGGAAAGAAAGCTGTAGCAGATACAGATTATACCATTACTGGTGGAACAGCAAGTGACAATGGTTTTGAAATTACATTTACCAATGTTGGCAAATACTACGATAAGTCTGAATCTGATAGAGCTGTTGTGGTTACTTATAAAGCAGAAATCTTAGCATCTGCAATTTCTACAGATCCAGCAACAAATACAGCTAAATTAACTTATAGCAATAAACCAAATGAAACAAAAGATGCTACTGAGAAGAAAACATACACATACACATTTGAATTAGACGATGAGTTTACAAAAGTAGATGAAAATGGAGATGCTCTGGATAATTGTACCTTTACATTAACAAATACAGTTACAAAGAAGGTATATACATGTACAACAGAGAAAGATAAAAATGGAAAAGCAAAAATCCATTTTGAAGGATTAGATGCTGGTACATATGAATTAGTAGAGACAGTCGCAAAAGAAGGATATAGCATCAATAATACAAAATATACAGTAATAATTACTCCGGAATATAACAACGATGGAACACTGAAGAATAAAACTATTACAATTGATGGTAAAGAGCAAAAAGTAGAAGTAAAAAATACCAAACTTTCCTCTCTTCCATCCACAGGTGGTATCGGTACTACAATCTTCACAATCGCTGGATGCCTGATCATGGTTACAGCAGCTGGCTTATTCTTTGCAAGCCGCAAAAGAACAAACAAATAATCATTCGTGATTGTTTATAACCAAATATCGAATCCGGGGCATCTGCCCCGGATTCATAAAAAAATAATACAACAGCAAGGAGAGCTCGGATGAAAAAAAAAGCAGGCAATTTAGTAATTTGCATCATATTTTTAGCTGGTTTGTCCTTGCTGCTGTATCCCTTTGTAGCCAATCAATGGAATAACTACAGACAGAAACAGTTGATCAGTGGTTATGAGCAGGTGGTTTCTGAAAAGGAAGCAGCAGAAGGAATTGACTATGATGCAGAGCGTAAAAAAGCAGAAGACTATAACGAAGCCTTACTTCCATGTGTTCTTCCTGACTCTTTTGCACTTGCTGAGTCAAGTGGAGTAGATCCGGTCTATATGAATACACTGAACATTGCTGGTGATGAGATGATGGGAAGTGTGGAGATACCAAAAATCAATATCAAAATCCCAATCTACCACACAACGGAAGAAGAGGTTTTGAACAAGGGTGCAGGTCATCTGGAGGGAAGTTCTCTTCCGGTTGGTGGAGCAAATACACATGCTGTTATTTCTGCACACCGTGGACTTCCGAGTGCATCACTTTTTACAGATCTGGATCAGATGAAACCAGGAGATCATTTTCTGCTCCATGTATTAGATGAAACCTTATGTTATGAAGTAGACAAGATTTCGGTTGTAAAACCGGAAGATACGACTGCTCTTGCAGTGGAAGATGGGCAGGACTTAGTAACTCTTTTAACCTGTACTCCTTATGGAGTAAATACAGAACGACTTCTGGTTCGTGGTCACAGAGTACCTTATGTAGAAGAGGAAGTCAAAGAAGAGAAGACAGTGCTCAGTGGAAGCAGTCTTCACACAAATTATCTTCTTTGGGTATTTGTTGGTCTATCCGTTACCGCACTCTTTATTTTTGTGTTATACTTAAAGGAAACAAAGCTGAAGAGGCGAGCGAATAAAGGCGGTAAAAAATAGATTATGGCAAAAGAAAAGAAGAAAAAAGGTTCTATAGTTATCAACATATTTATTATATTACTTTTTCTCGTCGGTGCGGGTATCTTTACTTACCCAACGATCAGTAATTACTGGAACGAGTACCGAAATGCGCAGCTTGTAACCAAGTACAATGAATCCGTCAGTGATCTGTCGGATGACCAGTACGAAAAGCTCTGGCAGGAGGCTGAGGAATACAACGCGGAGCACAAGGTCAATACGATCGTAGATGCTTTTAACGAAGATGATTATGTTCTCAGTCATCCTTACGATGAGGTTCTTGATCCAAATGGTGACGGGCTGATGGGAAGTATCGAGATCCCCAAGCTGAATCTGACACTTGCAATTTACCATGGCCTCAGTACAGAGGTTCTGGAAAAGGGTGTCGGGCATGTTGAGGGAACAAGTCTTCCAATAGGTGGAACGAGCACACATGCGGTGCTGGCGGGACACAGGGGACTTCCGAGTGCAAAGATTTTTACGGATCTTGACCAGATGAAGAATGGAGATATTTTTCTGATCCATGTTCTGGGAAAGACTCTTGCATACAAAGTAGATCAGATTAAAACGGTTCTTCCGGAGGAATCCAGTGAGCTGGATATCATCGAGGGAGAGGATCATGTGACGCTGGTAACCTGTACTCCTTATGGAGTCAACACTCACAGGCTTCTGATAAGGGGAATCCGGACAGAGTATGTTGAACCGGAGGAGGAAGCTGAGGAGACACCGATCCAGCAGATCGCAAAGGTTGATCCGGTGAAGATTATGATCATTGGTCTTGTAGCTATGGTCATAATGATCATCATTGTTTATATAGTTATTCGGCGCAAAAACCGAAAAACAGAAGAGAGTAGCCGCAAAGACGAATAGTGATCACAGAAAATAACAAGGAGGCCGATCGTGGTGAAACAGAAGAAAAAGAAATTTAAAATGTGGAATAAGCTTTTGGCTTTCCTGGGAATGTTTGTCATGTTGACATGCTGCCTGGCAGGAACGGTTCAGGCAGGTTCTTACGAAGCCGGAAAAAAGGGAAGTCTTAATCTGACGGTTCAGCAGACGGATGCCGAGGGCAAGACAACACCGCTGACAGGTGTTAAGTTAGAGCTTTACAGGGTTGCGGATGTTTCGTTTGATGGAAATGTGCATTTTGTACTGACCAGCTCCATGTCATCTGCAGGATACGATTTTGATTCCTTCAAGAATGCAAGTGAATGGTATTCAGCAGCCGAAAAGCTTGCCGAGGTTGCAGCTGCTTCTTCAGTAAAGCCGGTTGAGGCTGTTTCGGATGAGCAGGGCAAGGTTGTTTACAGCGATATGGAAGAGGGCATGTACCTGGTAATCGGTGCAGCGAAGAGTTCCGTTAAGGTTACTCCAATGCTCTTAACAGTTCCTTTTGCAAGCACAGAGGAAGGCTGGATCTACGATGTACAGGCTTATCCAAAGGCAGAGAAGAGCAACACTGCAGGTATTACAGTTGAGAAGAGACTGTATCGTATTAACCCGAATACGTTTGAACTGGATGAAATAACTGCTGACGATGCAACTTACAAGGTTGGTCTTTTCCTTGATAAGGATGGTACGATCCCATATGGTGATGATTACATCAGAACGATCCATATCCAGAATGCACAGTCAGGCAAAGCTTCTTACAGCAATGTTCAAAGAGGTACCTATTATGTATTCGAGCTTGATGAGAACAACAAGGCGATCAAGCTGAATGATGAGGTGCAGCTTGATAAAGAAAACAGCTTCCATTACAATGTTACAAATGCAGCAGACAAGGAAGACAACAGTATTGTAGTGGATGATAAGACGGTTGCTACAGATATCGCAGCTTATGTAAATAACATTTTTTCAACTCTTCCGGAAGGCTTCTTTGTAAATGGAAAGATCGAGATTACAAAGAACGTTGTAGTGGACGGTGTGAAAAAGACTGTAGACGACAAGTTCTATGCAACTGTATTTGATGATTCTGGTAAGGCGGTAAGCACCGTTGAACTGAAGCAGAATGATAAAGTTACTGTTACGGTTCCATTCTCAGAAGATATAAAAGCTACTGTTACTTATGCAGTTAAGGAAACCGATAAGGATGGTAATGTACTCGATAAAGATTCTTTCGCATATGTAGTAAGTGGTGAAGGCAGTGTTAAGCTGAATGAGTCTGATCAGTATAAAGGAAGCATCGAGATTACCAATACCAAGAAGGATGCTACTGTAACACCTGGCGGAAGCAATGGTGGTTCTGGTACATCTAACGGTGGAAGTGATGCATCCAGCCATGGCGGAAGTGCAACAAGTCGTCCGGTTAAGACTGGTGACCCGATGAATCCGGCATTCTGGGGTCTGGTTCTTCTGGTATCTGTGATCGTGATCGCAGGTGGAGTAGTTGCTTACAAAAAGAGAAAACAGAAATAAAGTGTAAGACGTTTGACGGGAGTCTGGTGTAAACCGGGCTCTCGTTTTTTTCTTCTTATTTAAAGGGATTTTGTTGGAATGAGGGCTGTTTTGTGCTATAATAAATTAGTATTATTATGCCTATCTGGAAACCGGCAAATGCGAAAAATGTCGGTTTCCATTATAATGAATATAGAATGACAGGAGGAAGCAAATGGGCGGAGAGAATACAGAGTACGGCGCGGATCAGATTCAGATTCTGGAAGGACTGGAAGCTGTTCGTAAAAGACCAGGTATGTATATTGGAAGTACATCCAGCCGGGGCCTGCATCATCTTGTATATGAGATCGTGGATAATGCGGTAGATGAAGCATTAGCAGGATTTTGTACCGAAATCCAGGTAACTATCAATCCGGATAATTCCATTACAGTAATTGATAACGGACGAGGTATTCCGGTAGGAATCAACCATAAAGCAGGAATACCGGCAGTAGAAGTTGTATTTACCATCCTTCATGCAGGTGGTAAATTTGGCGGTGGAGGATACAAGGTATCTGGTGGACTTCACGGTGTAGGTGCCTCTGTTGTAAATGCACTGTCTGAATGGCTGGAAGTTACGATCTGCCGTGAAGGTAAGAAATATCAGCAGCGTTATGAAAGAGGACATACTATGTATCCTCTGAAAGAGATTGGTGTCTGTGATCCTGAAGAGACAGGAACAAAGGTAACATTCCTGCCGGATAAAGAAATCTTTGAAGAAACTGTTTATGATTACGATATTCTGAAACAGCGCCTCCGTGAGATGGCTTTCCTGACAAAAGGTCTGCGTATCGTTTTGAGAGATACCAGAGCAGACCAGGAAAAAGAAAAAATCTTCCACTATGAAGGTGGTATCAGGGAATTTGTTACTTATCTCAACAGAAGTAAAGAAGCACTGTATCCAGAGGTCATTTACTGTGAAGGTGAAAAAGATGGTGTCATGGTTGAGGTTGCCATGCAGCACAATGATTCCTACACAGAGAACAGCTATGGCTTTGTAAATAATATCAATACACCGGAAGGTGGTACCCATATCGTTGGTTTCCGTAATGCACTGACAAAGACATTCAACGATTATGCAAGAAAGAATAAGCTGCTTAAAGACAGTGAACCGAATTTAAGTGGTGATGACATTCGAGAAGGTCTGACAGCAATCGTAAGTGTTAAGATCGAGGAGCCACAGTTCGAAGGACAGACGAAACAGAAGCTTGGTAACAGTGAGGCTCGTGGAGCTGTTGATTTTGTAGTCAGCAAACAGCTGGAGATTTTTCTGGAGCAGAATCCGACGGTTGCGAAGGCAACAGTTGAGAAATCAGTACTTGCGCAGAGAGCACGAGAAGCAGCACGTAAGGCAAGAGATCTTACAAGAAGAAAATCTGCACTTGACGGAATGTCTCTTCCAGGTAAACTTGCAGACTGCTCAGACAAGAATCCGGAAAACTGCGAGATCTACATCGTAGAGGGAGATTCCGCCGGTGGTTCAGCAAAAACTGCAAGAAACCGTGCAACACAGGCAATCCTTCCACTGCGTGGTAAGATCCTCAACGTAGAGAAAGCCCGTCTGGACCGAATCTACAGCAATGCAGAGATTAAAGCAATGATCACTGCATTTGGTACTGGTATTCATGAAGATTTTGATATCACAAAACTGCGTTATCATAAAATCATTATCATGACGGATGCCGATGTCGATGGTGCGCACATTGCGACACTGCTTCTGACATTCCTTTACAGATTTATGCCGGAACTGATCAAGCAGGGATATGTATACCTGGCTCAGCCGCCACTGTACAAAGTCGAAAAGAACAAAAAAGTCTGGTACGCTTATGATGATGCGGAACTGAACAACATCCTTGAGCAGATCGGACGTGACAACAACAATAAAATCCAGCGATACAAAGGTCTTGGAGAGATGGATGCAGAACAGCTGTGGGAGACCACGCTGAATCCTGAGACTCGAAGAATGAAACGCGTGGAGATAGAAGATGCACGTCTTGCATCCAGTGTGACAGAAGTTCTGATGGGCAGTGAAGTTCCGCCGCGTAAGGCATTTATTTACGAGCATGCAGCCGATGCAGAACTTGATGTATAAGGTGGGATAAGATATGGAAACAAAACAGGAAAATGTAATTCGTACCGATTATTCGGAAATTATGCAGAAATCATACATCGATTATGCAATGAGTGTTATCATTTCCCGTGCTCTTCCGGATGTGCGTGACGGTCTGAAACCAGTACAGAGAAGAACGTTGTATGATATGTATGAACTGGGAATCCGCTATGACCGTCCGTATCGTAAATGTGCACGTATTGTCGGTGATACCATGGGTAAATATCATCCACATGGTGACAGTTCCATTTATGACGCACTTGTTGTTATGGCACAGGATTTCAAAAAAGGCAGAACACTTGTAGACGGACATGGTAACTTCGGTTCAATCGAGGGTGATGGCGCAGCTGCCATGCGTTATACAGAGGCACGACTGGAAAAACTGACACAGGATGTATTTTTGAGTGATCTTGATAAGAATGTAGTGGACTTTGTTCCGAACTTCGATGAGACGGAAAAAGAACCATCGGTACTTCCGGTGCGCATCCCGAACATTCTGGTAAATGGTGCAGATGGTATTGCGGTCGGCATGGCAACCAGTATTCCACCACACAATCTAGGGGAAGTCATCGATGCTGTCAAAGCATATATGAAAGATAACACGATCAGTGTCAAAGGACTGATGCGATATATCAAAGGGCCGGATTTTCCGACCGGAGGTATTGTGGTCAATAAAGATGATCTCCATAAGATCTATGAGACAGGGAGCGGCAAAATCCGCCTGCGTGGAAAAGTAGAAGTAGAGAAACTCAAAGGCGGAAGAAAACAGCTTGTCATTACGGAGATTCCATATACCATGCTGGGAGCAAACATTGGCAAGTTCCTGAATGACGTGGCATCTCTTATAGAAACAAAGAAGACAACAGATATCGTAGATATCTCCAATCAGTCTTCCAAGGAAGGCATCCGTATCGTACTGGAACTTAAGAAAGATACCGATGTGGAAAATCTGACCAATATGCTGTATAAGAAAACGCGTCTGGAAGATACGTTTGGCGTAAATATGCTGGCAGTTGCTGACGGCAGACCGGAAACATTAAGCCTGAAGCAGATTATTGAATATCACGTTGATTTTGTGTTTGAGATCACAACACGTAAATATCACACACTGCTGGACAAAGAACTGGAAAAACAGGAAGTTCAGGAAGGTCTGATCAAAGCGTGTGATGTGATCGACCTGATCATCGAGATCCTGCGAGGAAGCAAGAACAGAGAACAGGTAAAGAAATGCCTGGTTGACGGTGTGACAGAAGGAATCAGGTTCAAGAGCAAATCAAGCGAGAAAGCTGCTCAGAAGCTGCATTTCTCAGAAAAACAGGCAGCTGCGATCCTGGATATGCGTCTGTACAAACTGATCGGTCTGGAGATCGAGGCACTTCAGGCAGATTATCAGGAGACGATGAAGAATATTGCCGAATACAAGGATATCCTGGATAATTATGACTCCATGGCAGCGGTCATC
>ENA-ORSY01001860-ORSY01001860.1-human-gut-metagenome-genome-assembly--contig:-NODE-1860-length-13533-cov-6.090963_pt1 | contig 13533 bp, 10 predicted proteins | sample MGYA00242193_ERZ509160 | MGnify/ENA primary metagenome ERZ509160 (study PRJEB26280, sample SAMEA2338670) | human gut metagenome | biome: human gut; feature: human-associated habitat; material: faeces...
GTTCTTATACACATCACCATAGGCATGACGTGCGATTGTGATCGGTTTCTTCCAGTTCTTAACACATGGTTCAATACCCTTCACTACGATTGGGGCACGAAAAACAGTTCCGTCGAGAATTGCACGAAGCGTTCCGTTAGGACTCTTGTACATTTTCTTTAAGGTATACTCTTCCATTCTTGCCTTATTAGGAGTGATAGTTGCACATTTCACTGCTACGCCGTACTTCTTTGTAGCCTCTGCTGCATCAACAGTTACCTGATCATCCGTTTCATTTCTGTATTCCAGACCAAGGTCATAATACTCAGTGTTCAAATCAATATACGGAAGAAGAAGTTCATCTTTGATTATTTTCCAGAGAATTCTGGTCATCTCATCTCCATCCATCTCCACAAGTGGTGTCTGCATCTGAATTTTTTTCATGTTAATCCTCCTCTTTGGCTCTCATCCAGTTAACTATCATGATAGCCGAAAACAGACCGTTCGTCAATGCTTTTATACACTAAAGCAATATTTTGCCAAATAAAATGATTACTGATCACAGTTCCATAAAGCGTTCCAGATCCAGTTCTCCCCATCCCTGCTGATTCTTTGGCAATCCCATATCCCTGGCACTTTCTTTCAATTTCATCTTGATCTGAACATTAGTCAGCTCCGGATTCTTCTCAAGCATCAATGCTGCTGCCCCTGCAACCAGAGGTGTAGACATAGAAGTACCACTCTTCACTCCATATCCGTTATCTGCTCCCGGTGCACAGGCAAGAACATGATTCCCGGGTGCAACCAGATCCGGTTTACAAACACACTCAAATGTAGGTCCCCTGCCTGATATGGCAGTCCGTCCTGTAAGCAGATCGCTGGAGCCTACTGTGATAATCTTCCGGCTGCTTCCCGGTGCTGTCACTGTGCCATCCCCAGGCCCTTGGTTCCCGGCAGCTGCCACTACCGTAAAACCTTTATCCCACAGCTGTTCCACGCCTGCAAGAAGATCCGTCTGTTCATTCATACTGCGCGAAGTTGTTCCTACCGAAATATTTACAATGCGGATATTATAAATTTTTCCAAAATCTTCAATCCACTGAAAAGCCTGAAGTACATCTTCACGGCTGCCATTCCCGAAACGATCCAGCACTTTAAGCGCAACAATGCCACATCCGGGAGCAGCCCCCCTATATCTGCCCTGGGATGCCGTGCCGTCTCCGCCCAGAATGCCGCTGACATGGGTTCCATGTCCGTTATCATCATAGGGACCTGATTTTCCTTCTGTAAAATCACAGAATGCCAAAATACGCCTGCCAAAATCTATATGCGGAAAAATTCCTGTATCCAGTATGGCTACACCGATTCCTTTTCCGGTATATTTTCTTTTATACATAAACAAAAAATCTCCTGCCGGACAGATGATTTCTCTTTAATTTATTCAGAAAACAGCTATCCCGGAACCTTTTCCGTAAAAAGATCCCGGGATAAATCCCAGGATCTTTTTTATTAATTATTTAATTCCCACTACCTGTACGGAAGTTTACTTTCTTCTGGATCTGATTATCCATTCCATAGCCATAGCTTCCATAAACGCCAGTATGCCAGCCCTTTGCCTGACCTTCCGGATCATAATGAAGTCCGTTGATGATCACCCAGCTGTGTCTGGTATAACCATCACCTGCACCATCTCTAGAACCCGGGACACGTCCGCATATCACATATTAACATTGCAAATATTGGGTTGCAATATCTCCTTCAACCTTTGTGCCTTATATGAAAAATTCTGTCACATAAAACCATTTTCAATACATATTTGGTATTTTCCCGAAAATGCATTTTTCTCAGTTTCTGTCATATAATGTATAAAATCCCTTATTTCCTCCAATACTTAACACATCTGAAAAAATAAAGGAGGTTTTCTTTATGCTTCTGTTTATTCTTGTATTCTTTGGACTCCAGATCTTTATCCTTTTCTGCTGTGCCGCAGCAGGTAACGATGCCGCTTCCCAGGAACTTTCCGACCAGGAACAGCTTCAGTTTATCTCAGAATGGAAAAAACAGCATCAGAAAAAGGACGTCTGCTGAAGAACGTCCTTTTTACTGTAAAGCAAATGCAAATAGGATATTTTATATGATAATACACACCAGGCCGCCTTTGCTGTCGTTTACGATCTTCTGCATGGTATCCTGGAGTTTTACCTGGCTTTCTTCACTGATCATGGCCAGTTTGTTTTTGATTCCGTCTTCTACCAGCTGCTGGATGGATTTTCCGAAAATGTTGGTCTCCCAGATGCTTTCTCCCCGGTCCGGGCTTTCCTTGATATATTTTATCAGATCTTCTGCCTGCTGCTCTGTGCCGACAATGGGGGCGATCTCCGTTTCGATTCCTGCCCGTATCATATGAATGGAAGGGCTTTTTGACCGGATCTTTACTCCGAATTTATTTCCCTGGCGGATCACTTCCGGTTCCTCAATGGTGATCTCGGAAAGCTCCGGTACCACGACCCCATAACCAGTACCTTTTACCGCCTCCAGGGCTGCCTGAACTTTTACAAACTGCTCCTTCATCCCGGCCAGTTCTTTCATGGTCTGGATCAGTTCATATTCACTTTCCATGGAAATTCCGCTCATTTCGCTGAGCATCTGATAATAATAAATATCTTTTACTGCAATCCGGACACGGACGGTTCCATCGGAAAGACTGATCTGCTCAAGCAGTGTATCTTCCACACAGGGACTCTCCAGACGTATCGATTCTCTGTTTACATCCCGCACATGGGTAAGTCTGGTCATTTTTTCCCGGATTTCATTTAACAGTGCCGCTTTTACTTCATGTTCCGGAGAAAGCATCTCCACCCATTTCGGAACAAACAGTTCAATCTCGCTGACTGGAAATTCATAAAGGATTTTTTCCAGGATTCTGGTCACATCTTCTTTTCTGAGCTGTTCACAGTTCACTGCCAGAACGGATACTCCGTATTTCTCTTCCAGATTTTTTACGATTTTTCCGGTTTCCTCACCGTACGGAGTCTGGGAGTTTACCAGGAGCAGAAATGGTTTTCCCTGGGCTTTCAGCTCTTTTATCGTCTGCTCTTCTGCCGGAATAAAATTTTCTCTGGGAATTTCCCCGAAGCTTCCGTCTGTTGTGACTACAATTCCGATGGTGGAATGCTGGCTGATCACTTTTTCCGTTCCGATGCGGGCCGCATCATGAAATGGGATTGCTTTTTCCTGCCAGGGCGTTTTGACCATCCGTTCCCTGCCTTCTTCCACATTTCCGGACGCATCTTTTACCAGAAATCCCACACAGTCGATAAGCTTTACCCGGATTTTCTGGTTTTCCCCTATGGATACTTCCACCGCTTCTTTTGGAATAAATTTGGGTTCTACAGTCGTGATCATTTTCCCGGCACCGCTTAAGGGCAGTTCATCCTGAAGTTCTGCTTTTTTTCCTTCACTGATCGCAGGCAGTGCCACCAGCTCCATAAATCTCCGGATAAATGTGGATTTTCCTGTACGGACCGGGCCCACAACCCCTATGTAGATATCCCCGCCCGTCCGCGCCTGGATATCACGGTAAACCTGAAAGTTTTCCATATAAAAAAGCCTCCCTGCATATACTGTCCTGTAAGTTCCGGGAACTATCGTCAAGCGGATATTCGCAATCCGCTTCGCTACTTGCTCATAACCAAATAACTGCTCCGCAGTTGATTTGGTTAAAAGACCAGTTCCCGCATACCACAGTATATGCCCGGGAGGCTTCTTATATGCTGCTGTTCACCGGGAACAGCAGCTCTTTATATTTCTTACATCAGTCTTTGATATAGAACTCATTGTGAAGCAGATGATGCTCTTTGCCTTTGAGGAGTCCCTCATAAAGCTCCAGAACCAGCGGGTTCTCATCAGATTTCTTGATGATCATGGTGTTGTCCGCATTGTAAAGGCCTCTTGCTCTTGCTGCCTTGGTCCTGTCACCGGATCTGGTCGGCTGACCGCCACCCATAATACATCCACGGCGGCATGCCATAACCTCAATCAGGTGATAGTTTGCTTCGCCGTTCTTTACACGTTCCATAACGGTTCTTGCATTTGCAAGGCCGCTGGCTACGCATACATTGATATCCATGCCTTTATACGGAACGGTAAATTCCTTGATTCCCTCTTCACCACGGACACCGCACTCTGCGATCTCATGCATGGCTTCCTTGCTGTGATCCGGACTCAGTCTTCGAAGAACGGCCTCGGTAACACCACCGGTAACACCAAAGATAACACCACCGCCGGAACCAAATCCAAATGGCATATCACATGCTTCCGGATCCAGTGTTGCAAAATCAAGACCAAAGTTGTCGATCATGCGGAGAAGCTCTGTGGTTGTGATAACGATATCGGTATCCTGCTCGCCTTCTGTAAAGCTATTTGGCCGGATCGCCTCTGCCTTCTTGGCTGTACATGGCATAATGGAAACCATAACTGTTTTCTTGCCTGCTGCATGCTCCGGATCACGGAAGTATTCCTTGATAACTGCAGACATCATTCCCTGTGGGGAACGGCAGGTGGAGATATTTGGAACGTATTCCTTATACTGATCGGTGATAAATTTCACCCATGCCGGACAGCAGGAAGTCAGGAGTGGAAGGTTCTCGCCTTTTTCCACTCTGTTTAAGAACTCCTTGGTCTCTTCCATAATGGTAAGGTCAGCACTGAAGGTTGTATCATAGACTTCATCAAAGCCCATCTTATGAAGAGCATTTACGATCTTGCCCATTACACTTCTGCCTTTGGCAAGGCCATAATGATCACCAACTGCAACACGGACTGCCGGCGCGATCTGTGCAACCACACGGGTATCCTTATCAGCCAGAGCATCCCATACCTCGTCCATATGTGTACGGATGGAAATAGCTCCTGTCGGGCAGTAAACACGACACTGTCCACAGTTTACACACTGTGTTTCTGTGATCTTCTTGTTAAATGCAGGCATGACCATAGCCTCAGTTCCACGGAACGCAAAACCAAGAGCTCCGATTCCCTGAAGTTCCTCACAGGCACGTACACAGTTACCGCAGAGGATACATTTATTCGGATCACGGATAATGGACGGTGAGCTTTCATCGATCTCATGCTGCTCTCTCGTATTTTCAAAACGGATGTTACGTACACCAAGGCGGTGTGCCAGCTCCTGAAGAATACATTCACCGCTCTTTACACAGGTTGTACAGTCACGGCAATGTGCTGCAAGCAGAAGCTCTACGATCAGTTTACGATATTTCTTGATACGGCCGGAGTTGGTATAGATCACCATTCCATCTCTCGGCTGCTCGGAACAGGATGCAAAAGTCCTGCCTCTGTCATCCTCAACTGTGCAGAGACGACAGGCTCCAAATGTGGAAAGCTCTGAATGGTAGCACAGTGTGGGGATATTGATACCGGCATTCCTGATGACTGTCAGGACATTTTTTTCGTCGGTAAATTCTACTTTTCTTCCGTCAATTGTCATTGTACCCATAAGATATCCTCCCTTCTATGCTTCCACATAAACCGCATCAAAGTTACAGTTATCCTTACAGGAACCGCATTTGATACATACGTCGTTGTTGATTACATGTGGATGCTTGATCTTTCCTGAAATCGCACCTGCCGGACAGTTCTTCGCACACTTGCCACAGCCGATACAGAACTCAGGATTGATATGGAATTGACGGAGCGCCGTGCAGACCTTCGCACGGCATTTCTTATCTACGATATGCTCTACATATTCGTCACGGAAACGCTTCAGAGTACTGATGACCGGAAGCGGCGCACTCTTACCAAGACCGCACAGAGCCATACTCTGAACCATGTTTGCAAGTTCTTCCAGCTCATCCAGATCGGAAAGCTCACCTTTACCTGCAACGATCTTCTCCAGGATCTCAAGCATACGTTTGGTACCCTCACGGCAAGGAACACATTTACCGCAGCTCTCACGCTGTGTAAAGCTCATGAAGAAACGTGCAACCTCTACCATACAGGTATTCTCATCCATAACAACAAGTCCGCCGGAGCCCATGATGGCATCCAGTTTTTTAACAGAATCAAAATCAAGAGGATGATCGATCTGATCATCGATCAGACATCCGCCGGAAGGACCGCCGATCTGTACACCCTTAAATGCAGCACCACTCTTAAGGCCACCACCGATATCATAAATGATATGACGGAGGCTTGTTCCCATTGGAACCTCGATAAGACCGGTGTTCTCAATGGAACCGGTAAGTGAGAAGGTCTTGGTTCCAGGGCTTCCCTCTGTACCGATGGTGTGGAACCAGTCAGCACCCTGAAGGATGATCTTCGGTACGTTGGCATAAGTCTCTACGTTATTAAGAACCGTAGGTTTGCCCCACAGACCCTGCTCAACAGTTCTCGGAGGTTTTACTCGAGGCATACCTCTGTTACCCTCGATGGATGCAGTCAGGGCAGAACCTTCACCACATACGAACGCTCCGGCACCACGGTTGATATGTAAGTGGAAATTAATACCGGAACCAAGGATATTATCACCAAGAAGGCCATAAGACTCTGCCTGCTCAATGGCCATTCGAAGTCTCTGTACAGAAAGAGGATACTCGGCACGTACATAAATGTAACCGTCTTCTGCGCCTACTGCATAAGCGGCGATCACCATACCCTCGATCATCTTGTAAGGATCCCCTTCCATTACGGAACCATCCATGAAAGCTCCCGGGTCACCCTCATCACCATTACATACTACATAGCGTACTTTCTCCGGCTGGCGTGCTACCTGTGACCATTTCTTGCCAGCAGGGAAACCTGCACCACCACGGCCACGGAGACCGGATTTTGTGATCTCATCAATAACGCCCTGCGGGGTCATCTCAAAGAAAGCCTTCGCCATAGCGGAAAATCCACCTACGGAAATATATTCATCAATAGACTCTGCATCGATCTTACCACAGTTCTCAAGAACGATCCTTGTCTGCTGGTTCAGGAACGGAATATCGCTTGGATGTGGACAGGCCTCATCATTATGACGATAGAACAGACGGTCAACCGGCAGTCCGCAGATCACGGTTTTCTCTACGATCTCGCGGCAGTCATCTACCTGAACATGAACATACTGATAATCATATGGCTCAATTCTCATAAGAGGTCCAAGTTCACATAATCCCTGGCATCCGGTCTTAACGATACCTACATGAGGAACATCCTTCTGCATCTCAACCGCAACACCCTCGATACCTTCACAGAGTCTTGACATTTCTTCGTAAATCTTCTGAGCACCGGAAGCGATACATCCGGTACCGGAACAGACGAGAACACGGCAGGTATAGCCATCAAGATTCTTCTTAACCTCAGCCTGTTTGTTTTTCAGATCTTCCATACTGGTTATACTCATACGCTCTCACCTCTCAATTCATTTAAAAGCTCAACAGCCTTCTCAGGAGTCATTTTCGGGTGAACTTCATCATTTACAGTCAGTGTCGGTGCCAGTCCACATGCACCCAGACAGGAAACAGTCTCAACTGTAAAAAGCATATCATCCGTTGTATGTTTCTTATGGGTCAGTCCAAGCTCTTTCAGCATGGCTTCCTTAACAGGCATGGACTTACGTACATGACAGGCAGTACCATCACATACCTTAATAATGTACTTGCCTTTCGGTTCAAAGGAAAAGTTCTCATAGAAAGTGGCTACGCTGTACGCCTTCGCTTCTTTTACACCAATCTGTTCCGCAACATAAGTAAGAAGCTCTCCCGGGAGATAACGATACTCAGCCTGGATATCCTGCATGATCGGAATCAGTGATGCAGCTTTCCGACCGTAGTGCTCGATGATCTCATCCGTTTTCTTGTAATACGTCTGGTCTAACATTCGGTTCCCTCCTTGTTTCTCATAGATTTTCCACTTGATCAGCCTGCTCCCATTACAGGTTGATACTCTAACACTTTGTCAGTGCCGCGCGTTTATGCAAACCATTATTTTGCACTATTTTTGTGCTTTTAATTATAACTTATATCGTCATTTTCCACAAGTGCTTTTTTCGGTTTTTTCAGAATATATTGAAAAGTTTACAATGGCTTACTGGTTTTGTGTCTATTTTCTCCAAAAAATGTTCAATTTTTAACAGTTATGATAATAAAGGAACAAATTTACTTTATGTTCCCGGTAAAAAACATTTCCTGTTATTGATTTTATTTCTCATTTACTTTAATATGAAAGAAAAGTGCGTGGAAAACATTTTATTAATCTTATTTTGAAAAGGAGAAACTCTATGCGAAATCTCGACACACCAGTTAAACAGATCCGAAGAAAGATTTTTACAGAAATTGCGAAGATCGGATTTGAATCCACGGACGAATCCCTGATCCACGATATTGAATCCATTCCCTACAACATCGTAGAAGAACGTGCGAAATACCGTGAAAGTATCTACCGCGAAAGAGCTGTTGCAAGCGAACGTGTCCGCCTGGCCATGGGCCTTTCTCTCCGTCCGGAGAACCGTTCCGTCCATCTGACCGACGGAGTAAAAGCCAGCAACATTGACGAGAAATATTACGAACCACCTCTTATGCAGGTAATCCCATCTGCATGTTCCGCATGCGAATCCAACAAATACGAAGTCAGCAACATGTGCCGCGGCTGCGTCGCACATCCCTGTATGCTCACCTGCCCCAAAGGCGCCATCTCCATGGTAGACGGCAAATCCTTTATCGACCAGGATAAATGCATCCACTGCGGAAGATGCAAAGCAGTCTGTCCTTACGATGCCATCGCCCATAAAGAACGTCCATGTGAACGCGCCTGCGGTGTAAAAGCCATCGAAAGTGATGAACAGGGAAGAGCTTCCATCAACCAGGACAAATGCGTATCCTGTGGCATGTGCATGGTCAGCTGCCCATTCGGAGCCATCTCCGACAAATCCCAGATTTTCCAGCTGTCCCACGCCCTCCGTGAAGGAACTGAGATCATTGCAGAAGTTGCACCTGCTTATATCAATCAGTTCGGCGAAGACGTCACCCCGGGCAAATTCCGCTCCGCCCTTAAACAGCTGGGCTTCTCAAACATTTATGAGGTAGCACTGGGCGCAGACATCGGCTGCATCTCTGAGGCACACCACTACGCAAAAGAAGTAGCCACTGGCAATCTTCCGTTCCTCCTCACCTCCTGCTGCCCGTCCTGGTCCGTCATGGCAAAGAAATACTTCCCGGCCATGATCGACAACATCTCCCAGGAGCTGACCCCGATGGTAGCAACCGCCCGCATTGTAAAAAAAGAACACCCTAACGCCAAAGTAGTCTTCATCGGACCATGCGCCTCCAAAAAACTGGAAGCTATGCGCCATTCCGTGAGAAGTGACGTAGACTTCGTAATCACCTTCGAAGAACTCTGGGGTCTCTTTGATGCCAAAAATATCACCCCATCCACCTGCGAAGAACTCCCGGAAGAAACCCAGGCCGCAACCGCAGCAGGAAGAGGATACGCCATCGCAGGCGGCGTAGCCGGAGCCATCGAAAACTGCCTGAAAGAATACTACCCCGATGTACCCGTACACATCGAACACGCAGAAAGCCTTGCCGAATGCAAAAAAGTCCTCACCCTCGCCAAAGCCGGCAAAATCAAAAACTGCATGATCGAAGGCATGGCCTGCCCAGGAGGCTGCATCGGCGGCGCCGGAACCAACGCCGGCTTCGCCAAAACCTCCAAAGCCCTCAAAAAATACGTAGACACCTCAGAACCCAAGCTTCCCTCACAGGAACTTGAAAACCTGGAACTGAACTAATATATCGAAATATTTTTCCAGATAATTCCCAGAAATATTTTATACGAAACCAAAAACGGAGATGCAACCTTAATTAAACCTCAAGGTTACATCTCCATTTTTATCAACCAGGACAGGGCAAAGCCCGCCTCCGTCCCTCATCCACATCCTACCGTATAGCCAGACAGCCTACCACGGCCAACACACAGGCCCGGAAGGGAGTGAGGTTCTGTCTGCGGACGACTCTGCAGGAGGTGTGCTGGATCTTAGGCGGCGGGACTTCTGCGTTATTTTTCAAAAGTCAGCTGTCTGAGCGGCAAAAGCCGCGAGTTCTGGCTTTTGGAAAATGGTTTTAGCAGAATCCCGGCGCCTTAGAACCAGCCACCGACGAAGCCCGGCCGCGGACAGAACCTCACTCCCTTCCGGGCCGTCCCGTTCACCGCCACCACTACCTCTCCACCGTCTCCGTGCTCTCCGGCCAGGCATACTCCTCACCTTTCAGACCCGCCAGAAGGCTCCGAAGCTTATATCCATAACTCCTCCCGGCAGCCCAGCCACCTCCATAAGGATTCTCCTGAATCCCCAGCCATTCCACATAAGGAGCACTCTCCCGGGCAACATATTGAAAGCGGTTATCCACACAGGCCTGGTTCAGATCCTCTGATGAGGCATAAGCCTTCAGATGCTGCACCTGCGCCCGGATCCCGGTCCTTACATCCGGAAAAGAATTTCCGGCAACGCCTCCACCTGTAGTTCCAAGCCCGGAAAAATTAAACTGCCCCGCGCTGGCATCCCCGCCAAACTGGAGCCATCCGGTCTCAAGCATGGCCTGCTCATAAACAACTTCCCCACGGACACCCTCTGCATCCGCTTCCTCTATCACAATCGTGCAAAACGTATCAATATCCGGTGCACCACCCTCTGTCAGGACATCCGAAGGATACTCCACATTCTGCGCCTCATACTGCGCCACCATATCCTCCACATCCACTGTGGTACACCCCATGATCGTATAATATCCATAAGTATTATCTGTGGAATCATCCACAAAACTATCTGTATCACTCTCTCCGGATGACTGCGGCTTCGAAATCTGCCCTTCCATGGAATGATCCACATCCTCTGCCAAAACACCTGCAGGCGTTCCGAACACCAGAACGCCTGCAAGCACCATCATCCGTAAACAAAAACAATTTCGGAATCTGTACATATATAAATAATCAATCCTTTATTACTGCTATTACTGCGCTTTTCTCATTGCAGCTTCAACTACATGACCTACAAGAACAGAAGTTGTAACACTTCCAACTCCGCCAGGAACCGGTGTAATCGCATCAACGATCGGCTCAACTGCCGCATAATCAACATCACCGCAAAGTTTACCCTCAGCGTTTACATTGATACCAACATCGATGATTGTCTGTCCCTCTCTGACATAGTCAGCCCCAACAACACCAGCACGGCCAGCTGCAACGATAACAATATCAGCCTCTTTTGCAACGGATGGCATATCAACGGTTCTTGTGTGGCAGATGGTAACTGTCGCATTTTTCTTAACAAGCATCATTGCAGCTGGTTTACCAACTACAAGGCTTCTTCCGATCACAACAGCTTTTTTGCCTGTGCAGTCGATTCCGTAATGATCCAGGATCTCCATGCATGCCTGTGGTGTACATGGCGGGAATCCGATCTTTTTGCCTGTGAATACACCGGACATGGAAAGATCTGTCATACAGTCAACGTCTTTTTCTGCTGCAAGAGCATTCTCGATCACTGCCTGATCCAGATGTTTCGGAAGCGGACGGAACAGAAGAACGCCGTGGATCTTGTCATCTTTGTTTACTTTATCGATAGTTGCAAGAAGCTCATCCTGGGAAACGTCCTCCGGAAGAAGAATCTTCTCACATGCAACCCCAAGAGTCTCGCAACGTTTGGTTGCTCCTCTCTCATAGGAAATATCGCTTGGATTCTCACCAACACGGATAATGCAAAGTGTAGGATTTACACCTTTTGCCTGAAGCTCTGCAACGTTAGCTTTGATCTTCTCGTTAAGAGCTGCTGTTACTTCTTTACCTAATAACTGCTTTGCCATTTGTCTGGTTCCTCCTATTTCAGTCTTCCGAGAACACTGTCAAATGTCTCGTCTGCGATCTTTGTATATTTCTCAAGCATAGCGTCTGCTTTTTTGTTTAATTCCTCTGCATACGCACGATCTGCCATAGACTTTGTATTGATGTATACATTCAGGCTTGCTCCCTTAAGAGCAGCTTTGCAGAATGCAGCACCTACGCCAGCATCACTGATCGCAAGCTTGGAACCTTTTGCACCGAACTCAACGATAAGTTCAATGGCCTCACAGCATTTCTCCATGATCTCCATCGGAACAGAGCAGGCTTCTTTCAGAGCAGCCTCCATAACGCGGGCTTTCTCTGCTTTTTCTTCCTCTGTCTCTCTTGGCATTCCGTAAGCTTTGGAAAGAGGCTCAAATACTTCTGCGTCTCTCTCGATCAGATGAAGGAAATCTTTCTGAAGCTGATCACATTTCTTTTTCAGCTCCCACATCTCGTCCTCAACATCTGCATATTTTTTCTTGCCAACAGTAAGGCTTCCAACCATGTTTCCAAGAGCTGTACCAACCGCACCTACAAGAGCAGAAGCGCCGCCGCCGCCAGGAACCGGTGCCTTGGAGCTTAATACCTCAACAAATTCAGTACATGTACTGGTAGAAAATCCCATAGGACTCTCCTCCTTATATTCTTATTTTAGCACTCTTTAGAGCCCATTGGGGGCTTTTATAAAAAGCCCCCTCCGGTAGTTTTTGATCTTATGTTCCGATTAGAAGAGGCCTGTGATCTTACCTGTCTCATCTACATCGATCTTGGTTGCTGCCGGAACTTTCGGGAGACCTGGCATAGTCATGATCTCACCTGTCAGGGCAACGATAAATCCTGCACCTGCGGAAATCTTCAGGTTACGTACTGTTACCTCAAAGTCTGTCGGTGCGCCAAGTTTTGTCTGATCATCTGTCAGACTGTACTGTGTCTTAGCTACACAGATCGGGCAGTTGCCAAATCCAAGAGCTTCCAGCTGTTTTGCCTGTTTCTGAGCATTTGCTGTAAGAACAACTTTCTTACCACCGTAAACTTTCTGTACGATGTTATTCAGTTTATCCTCGATAGATCCCTCAAGCTCATAAGCATATGTGAAGTCATTCGGCTCCTCAACAAGACGGATCACTTCCTCAGCAAGCTTCATGCCGCCTTCGCCGCCTTTTGCCCATACCTCGGAAAGTGCAACGTTAACGCCAAGCTCTTTACATTTTGCCTCAACCAGGTCAAGCTCTGCCTTGGTATCGGTCGGGAATGCATTGATAGCAACTACACATGGAAGTTTGTATACATTCTTGATATTGCTTACATGTTTCAGAAGATTTGGAAGACCTTTCTCAAGAGCCTCAAGGTTCTCGTTGTTCAGATCTGCCTTCGGAACACCACCGTTGTATTTCAGTGCACGAACAGTAGCTACGATAACAACTGCGCTTGGATGAAGGCCTGCCATACGGCACTTGATGTCAAGGAATTTCTCAGCACCAAGGTCTGCACCGAATCCAGCCTCTGTGATAGCATAATCTGCAAGTTTCATAGCCATCTTGGTAGCTGTTACGGAGTTACATCCATGAGCGATGTTTGCGAATGGTCCGCCGTGAACGATTGCCGGAACATGCTCCAGTGTCTGTACAAGGTTTGGTTTCAGGGCATCTTTCAGAAGTGCTGTCATAGCACCCTCTGCAT
>ENA-ORSY01001867-ORSY01001867.1-human-gut-metagenome-genome-assembly--contig:-NODE-1867-length-13504-cov-4.069150_pt1 | contig 13504 bp, 6 predicted proteins | sample MGYA00242193_ERZ509160 | MGnify/ENA primary metagenome ERZ509160 (study PRJEB26280, sample SAMEA2338670) | human gut metagenome | biome: human gut; feature: human-associated habitat; material: faeces...
CCGCCGAGAGCGGCGGCATCTACGCGCTGAGCGTGCAGGGCAGCGGCCTTGTCTACGGCACGACGCCGGACATTGCCGAGCAGGTCACCTATGTCGACGACCTGACCGGCAGCGCCGCCTATAAGAAGTATCTGGCGGGCATTGTTTTCACACTCGGGAGGTAAGGGCGATGGAACTGAAATGCAAGATCAACGGCGAAGAGGTGACCCTCCGCGCCGAACCCACCGCAAGACTGCGTGATGTTTTGTACCGTGCCGGTTACCGCAGCGTCCGCGACAGCGACGACGCCGAGGGCTTTGCCGGCAGCGATACCATCGTCTTCAACGGCAAGCTCAAATACGCGAACTTCATCCTGTTCTATCAGGCCGAGGGCGCGGAGATCCGCACCGCCGAGGGCTTGCTGAACGGGCGCGAGCTCAACAACGTGCAGAAGGCCATGGTCGCCGCGGGTATCGTGCAGAGCGCGTACAACGCGCCCGCTGCCGCGCTCATTCTGACCTGGCTGCTCGAGCAGAAGCCGAACCCCACCCGCGAAGAGATCAAGGATGTGCTGACGAGCATCTTTATCCGCGACGCGGGCTACGAGCATTACTATCTCGCCGTCAAGCTCGCGACCGAGCTGCGCGACTTCGGCGAATTCCGCAGCGAGATCGCCCCGTCCTTCCGCCCCAGCCTCGAGGTCGTCGGTAAGCCCTGCGGCAAGATCGACGGCGCAGCGCTGGTCTCCGGCGAGCCGGTGTTCGTGGAGGACAAGGTGCCCGAGAACGCCTGGTGCCTGCACGTCCTCCGCAGCCCCTTTGCCAGCGCTTACATCAAGTCCATCGACACGAGCGAGGCGGAGAAGCTGCCCGGCGTCGCCGCCGTTCTCACCGCCTACAACACGCCCGAAACGCACTATATGCAGGCGGGTCAGGGCAACCCCGAGCCGTCTCCGCACGACCGCCGCCTCTTCAATCTGAAGGTGCGCCATGTCGGCGACCGCGTCGCGGGCATCATCGCCCGCACGCCGGAGATCGCCGATCAGGCCGCCGCGCTTATCAAGGTCGAGTATGAGCCGCAGGGCGCGGTCTACACGGTCGAGGAGGCCATGGCGGAGGGCGCGCCGCTCGTCCACAACGGCGAGGTCGTCTACAACGCGGGCGCGCCCGCGGACCTCGCGGAGTACAATAAGCTCGCGGGCGACGAGCGCGAGGGCAAGGTCGTCTACCAGTTCCCGCTGGGCGCGGACATCCATAAGAACATCGCCGCCTCCAACAAGGGCGGCATCGGCGATATGGAAAAGGGCTTCGCCGAGGCGGACGCCATTGTGGAGCGCACCTACCAGACCAGCCAGATCCAGCACACGCCGCTCGAGCCGCACGTCTGCTACGCGCACATCGAGGGCGGGCGTCTGGTGCTCAACTGCGCCACGCAGGTGCCGTACCATGTGCGCCGCATCGTCAGCTGGGTGTGCGGCATTCCGGAAAATAAGATCCACGTCATCAAGGAGCGCGTCGGCGGCGGCTACGGCAGCAAGCAGGACATTCTGGTGGAGGACCTGACCGGCTACGCCGCATGGGTCACCGGCAAGCCCGTCTACTACCGCAACACCCGCGCCGAGGAGTTCTACGCCAACTCCACTCGTCACCCCATGCGCGTGAAGGTGAAGATGGGCGGCAAGAAGGACGGCACGATCACCGCGCTCTTTATGGAGGTCTGCGCCAACACCGGCCCGTTCGGCAACCACTGCCTGACCGTTCCGATGAACAGCTGCTCCAAGACGCTGCCGCTCTTTGCCGTGGACAACATGGCGTATGATCTGAAGGTCTTTTACACCAACACGCCGCCCGCAGGCGCGTATCAGGGCTACGGTACGCCGAAGGGCACCTATGGCATCATGATGGCGATGGCGGAGCTGGCGGACAAGCTTGGCGTGGACTACCGCACGATGGTGGAAAAGAACCACGTCAGCGAGGGCTATATGCTTGAGATCCTCAAGGGTCTCGGCGAGGGCCGCGAGGGCAACGTCGTTCCCGTCGGCTCCTGCGGTCTGGACGAGGCCATTGCCAAGGGCTGCGACATGATCGAGTGGGGCAAAAAGGCAGTCTCCGACGATCCCGACTGGAAGATCGGCAAGGGCTTTGCCATGATCATGCAGGGCAGCGGTCTGCCCGGCTTGGACCATGCTGAGGCCATCGCCAAGCTGGAGACGGACGGAACAGTCATTCTCAACAGCGGCGGCGCGGATCTGGGCACGGGACTTGACACCATCTCTGCCAAGGCGGTGAAGGAGGTCCTCAAGCTCCCGATGGAGAAGATCACAGTCGTGTCCGGCGATACCGACTCCTGCGTGTTTGATACCGGCGCTTACGCCTCCTCCGGCACGTTCTTCAGCGGCAACGCTTCACTGCTGGCGGCGAAAAAGCTCAAGGAGAAGATCTTGGCAGAGGCCGCTTTGCAGATGAACGAAAAGGTCGAGGATCTGGACGTTCGCGCACCCGGCGAGGTCTATTCCAAGACGAGCGGCAAGGCGCTCACCTACGGCGAGCTGTCCCACGCGGCGATCGCGGGCGACGGCCGCGGGCAGATGGTCGCGCACGGCAGTTATGTCACCACCGCATCCTCCGTGCCCTACGGCGCGCACTTCGCGCAGGTGGCGGTCAACGTCAGGACCGGCGAGATCAAGGTGCAGAAGTTCTACGCCCTGCAGGACGCGGGCACGCCCATCAATCCCGAGATCGCGCTGTGCCAGATGTACGGCGCCGCGATGAAGTCCATCGGTCACACCCTCTATGAGGATATGAAGCTGGACGAGAACGGCAAGTGCATCAACGCGAACCTCACGGACTACGGCGCGCCGATGATCGGCGAAGCGCCCGAGGATTTCAAGTCCGTGCTGATCGACGTCAACGACGACTTCGGTCCCTTCGGCGCGAAGTCCATCTCCGAGATCGCCTGCAACGGCGCGGCGCCCGCCATCGGCATCGCCATTCACGACGCCTGCGGCGTTTGGATGCGCTCCTGGCCGATGACGCCGGAGAAGCTGCTGCACGAGCTTGGCAGGATCTGAACGACTCGCATCGTAAAAAAGGATTGAACCGAAAACAAAATGGTGCTATACTTTCCATAGCACCATTTTGTTTTGCGATAAAGGAGGAGTCCTTATGGTCATTACCGTTGGAAGACAGTACGGAAGCGGCGGCCGCGAGATTGGCACGGCGCTGGCGAACAAGCTCGGCATCGTCTACTATGACGATCTGCTGCTCAAGAAGGCGGCGGAGGAAAGCGGCCTTTGTGAGGAGCTGTTCCACAGCTTCGACGAGCGCCCCAAGAGCTTTCTTTATTCCATTGCGATGGACCCGTATTCCTTCACCATGCACCATGTGACGCCCAAGGGCAGCATCGAGCAGCAGGTGTATCTTGCGACCTATGATACCATTAAGAAGCTCGCGGACAAGGGCCCCTGCGTTCTCATCGGCCGCTGCGCGGACTACGCGCTCAAGGACCGTGACGATGTGATCAACCTCTTCATCTCTGCGCCGCTCGAGAGCCGCATCAAGCGTGTGGCCGCGCGCAACAACATCTCCGAGGCGGAGGCGAAGGAGCGCATCAAGAAGACGGACAAATCCCGCGCGTCGTACTATAACTACTATTCCTCGAAGGACTGGGGCGAAGCCAAGAGCTATGACATGTGCATCGACTCGTCGCTTCTCGGCATTGAGGGGACGGTCGCGCTGCTCGAAGAGCTGGTGAAGCTCAAGGGCATGAAGTAAAAACAGAAAATGAAAAAGGGAGCTTTGCGCTGCGGCGCAAAGCTCCCTTTTTCGCAATAATGTTACTTGTCCTCTTCCAGCTTTTCCAGACCCGCGCGCAGCGCGTTGAAGGCGGCGGGCAGGGAGGAGATGCTGTTTTCAGCGCGCCGAAGCTCGCCGGTCACATTGATGCAGGTGTTGCCGAGCGTTGAGAGAACGCTGTCGCAATGGGCGCGGCAGTCGCCGATCATGGCGGCAAGCCGCTCGTGGACGCTGCGTTCATACTCCTCGGCGCGCTGGTGCGCGTCGAGCTCGATGCCGGCAAGGTGCTCCTTGATGGTGGAATACTGCTCGGCCATGGGGCGGAGCTTATCATTCTCCGCGCGCAGGGAAGCGTTCTCCGCGCGCAGCGCTTCGGCCTCGGCACGCAGCGCGGTCAGCTCATCATTGGCTGTATCCAGCGCGGCACGCAGGGTGTCGCGCTCCGCCGCGGCGTCGCTGTGCTCTTGGGTGAGGCGGTCGTTTTCGCCGCGCAGGGTGCTGACCTGCGTGCGCAGCTCCTGCTCCTGCGCGCAGAGCTTGTCGATGTCGCCCTCGAGCGACTCGATGCGGGCGGTGCTCTCCGCCGAGGTCTTTTTGATATAGTCAATGACGTCCTCACGGTTGAAGCCGCCGAACAGGGAACCCTTAAAGGTATTGTTTTCCATCCTGAATCCCACCTTACTTATACTCTTTCGATAGTGTAGCACAGTTTTCGCCCGATGACAAGCAGAAAAAGAGCAGCCTTAGCCGGCTGCTCCGTTTTCTTTTTTGCCTGACTTCACGGTCTTTTTCCTGCGCCTGCGGCGGGCGAAGCGGACGAGCAGGAGGATCACCGCGGCGATCAGCACGAGAAAGATCGCCCAGAGCCACCAGACGGCCGCCGTGGTCAGCACGGCGAGCTGCACGTTTTCACCCTCCGCGGTGAAGAGCAGGTAGCTGCCCATTGAGGTCGTCTCGACCGGCTGCCAGCTTCCGTCGGACCGGCGGACAAAGACGGCACAGTGATCCATGCTCACCTCCTCGGGCGGGAGATAGCGGATCGTGTGCTCGGCCAGCGCGTCGCGCGGGAAGGAAAGCTCCCACTGCTCGGCAACGGAGCGGTAGACGGTCATGGCGGGCAGCGTCCGCTCGGAGAGAAAGGAGAAATAATTTTTAAGCGCGGTGCAGCGGTTATCCGCGAGCTGCGGGAACGCGCCGGGATCGGGCGTCTGCGCGGCGGCGGTGAGTGTGTCCGTTTCGTTAAATTCACCCTCGACAAAGAAGACGCTGCGGCCGTCCGCGCGCTGCGCGTCGCTCTGGAGGGAGGCGCGGTAGGCGGTGTATTCGGCGGTGACGACGGTATCAAAGCGCAGGTCGGTCAGGTTGGTGCGGTCCCAGACCGGATAGCTCCCGCTTTGCTCCGTCAGACTGGGGAAGACGGAGAAATCGAAGGAGTCGCCGTAGTCAAAGCGCAGCGTTTTGAGCGTTCTGCCGTCGCAGACAAAGCGGAGTGTAAAGCTGAGAAAGTCCTCGGGCACGCTGCCGAGCGCACAGAAGGCGGTGTAGTCCATCGGCTCGGCCTGACCGGATAAGCTGCGGCGGTCGATGCCGCGCAGCACGTCGGAGACGAAATAATTGCCGCGGAAGACGCCGAGGTCACGCCCGGAGATCGCACCGGAAAACTGGTCACAGTCCTCAACGACAACGAGGCTGCGGCAATCTGTCACCGTGCAGCCGGAGCCGGCTGACGAGGAGGTGTCCTCGCTGCCGGAGCCGACGATGCCGCCCACGCTGCTCTTGCCGGAAAGCGTGAGCTTTGCCCAGCTGGAGCGGATGCCGGCGGAGGACAGTCCCGCGATGCCGCCGACATAGCTGCCGGTCTCGCTTCTTGCGCTGCCGTAGGCTTCGCAGGAGAGCACGATGCCGAGGTCCATCTCGCCGACGATGCCGCCGATGCAGTCTTTTTTGCCGCTGATGCTGCCGCGGTTGACGCAGTGCTGCACGACCGCCTTCGTCTCGTATACGCGGTCAAACACGGAGGAGGACTCCTTTTGATCGCCCTCGGGGTCCAGCTCGTATTCAATGGCCATGGCGCCGGCGATGCCGCCGACATTCAGGTCGGCGTCCACGGCGCCGTAGTTCGTGCAGCCGCGGACCTTGCCGAAGGTCACGGCGTCGATGTTCTCGTCGGAGGTATCCTCAAAAATATCCGAGGCGTCGGCGTCGGTCATATCCACAAAGATGTCAAGGCACAGATTGACGACTGCGTTCATCTGATCGTTCACCGCGCGCAGGTCGGCGGTGAGCGTCGAGCCGTCAGCAGAGAGCCCGTCGCTGAGCGCATCCAGCTCATCCATCGTGCTGCGCAGATTGGTGAAAAGGCTGTCCAGCGTGTCCTGATAGCCGTCGCCGAGGGGATAGAAGGTGAGATCGTCCCGTGCGTTGAGGTCCTCAATGAGACGGCGCGTTTTGCCCGTCGTCGTGTCAAGGCTGGCGGCGGCATCGCTCAGCGCGTCGAGCGCGCGCTGGATGTCGTCGTGCGCCTTGGGCGCGGCGTCCTTGAGAAAGTCGGAGAGGATGGCGGCGATTTTTGCCATGTCCGTCGAGATCTCCGCCATTGCGCTTACCGCATCATCCAGATAGCCGATGGCGTCGGAGAGCAGCCCGCGCACTGCGTCGGTGTCCCAAGGGGTTGTGCCGTCAAGGTACTTTTGCAGCTCCCCGACAACGGCGCTCAGGGAGTCCGAGGCATTCTTGAGCTTGGTACTGTTGGATCGGATGCGTCCGCTGGCCGCGCTGAGCTCAGCGCGGTCGGCAGCGCTCAGCGTCAGGTCCTTGTTGCACTGCTCGAGCGCGTCGACAGCGTCGCCCATGCTGTCCTCCGCCGCCTCGAGCGCCTTGAGAATGTCGGGCAGAGCGTCCATCACGTCGTCCGCACGGTCGACCAGCTCGTTGACCGTGCCGATGTTCTTGTCGATGAAGTCCGTGGTCTGACCGGCGAGCGAATCGGCGTCGTCCACTGCGGCATTGGTATAGGCGGAGACCGAATCGAGTCGGGAGGAGATGTGATCGTTCGTGCTGTCCACATCGTCCAGCGTGGAGGAAACGAGAGCGTTGAGCTTATCCAGCTCCGCGCGCAGCTTGGCGATCAGGTCGTCACGCAGCGAGAGATGGAGATAGGGCTCCATCTGACCGACGATGCCGCCCACATCCTTGCGGCCGTAGATCATGCCGTAGTTGGAGCAGAAATCCATAAAGCCGTCGCTGCGGCCCGCGCCGCCGCCGACGTTGTAGCCGAAGTGCGGGTAGCCGACCGCGCCGCGGTTGATGCAGGAGAGCAGGCTGCCGGAGGAGTAGCCGGCGACGCCGCCGGTATCCGAGGTGGCGTTCCGGCTTTCCACTGCGCCGACGGAAACAAGGTCGGTGAGGGAAGAGGCGGGGTCGATGCTCAGATCGTCAAGGCTGAGCGTGGGATCGACATGTGCCGTATTCACGCTGGCGGAGTTGATGCACGCGCGCAGCGTGCCGAGGTTATAGCCGGCGATGCCGCCGGTGTAGCGATTGGCGGAGACGCTGCCGCTCACCGTGCAGTTGGCGACCAGCCCGCCCGCCTCATTGCGGCCGACGATGCCGCCCACGGCGCTCTCACCCTTCACAACGCCGAAAAACGAGCATTCCTCGATCGTGCCGTAGCTGCGTCCGGCAATGCCGCCGACAAATTCCTTCGTGCCGCCCGGCGCGACCTGCCCCTCGACCTTGAGCGCGTGGACGAAGGCGCCGCGCTCGAGCGTGAGGAAAAGACCGGCGGGGGAGAGCGAGTCAGTCAGCGTCAGACCGCTGATGGTGTGCCCGCCGCCGTTGAAGGTGCCGCTGAAGCTGGCGATTGGCTCGAAGTCCACGCCGCGCAGGGAGATGTCGGCGGTCAGAAGGACCGTCTTGCCGCGCGACCAGGCGTCATAGGCGCAGCTGTCCGAAAAGGCGCACAGGTCCTTCGCCGTGTGGATGTAGATGATGCCGTCCTCCCCGGCGGCAAGCGCGGGCAGGGACAGGGAAAGGCTCAGCACGAGCGACAGGGCGAGCGCGAGCAGGCGGGAAGAGAGCTTATTCGGTTTCATCGTCTGCACCTCCTTCCTCGACCATGCTGCCGGAAATGACGGTCACGTTCACATCGCCGTCCACGATCGCGCGGACCACGCCGCTGACCGTGCCGTGGATCTCGCCGCGCACCACGCCGTCGAGCCGGATGCGTCCGTCCGCCGCGTGGCGGTGAATGACGTTCGGCACGGCGAATGAGGTCCGGTCGATGACCTTGGAGCCAATGAGCAAGATCTGCGGCAGGGCGAACATGACCATGATGATGGAGATGACCGTGCCGCGTCCGAGGCTTTCGCCGATGCCGGCAATGACCGGCTCGGAGGTCATGCGGCCGATCAGAAAGCCGCTGATCGACAGGATCGAGCCGGAGGTGATGATGGTCGGGAACGCGAAGTTGAGCGTTTCAATGATGGCATCGCGGTGGTGCATCTTGGCCTTGGTCTCCTGAAAGCGGCTGGCGATGACGATGGCGTAGTCGATGTTCGCGCCCATCTGGATCGAGCTGACGATCAGGTAGCCCAGGAAGAAGAGGTATTTGCCCGTGATGGTGGGGAACGAGAAGTTGATCCAGATGCAGCCCTGAATGACCAGGATCAGCAGCACCGGCATACCGGCGGAGTTGAAGGTGAAAAGCAGCACCGCCATGACGATCAGGATCGAAACGATGCTCACGACCTTATTATCCACGGCGAAGGACTTTTCAAATTCGTACTCGTTGGTGGAGTCGCCCGCCAGATAGACCTTTTCGCCGGGGTAATACTTCTGCGCGATCGCGGTGACGGTGTCGGTGAAGGCGTAGGTCTCGTCGCCGCTGACCGGCAGCGTGGAGTAGATGAGCATACGGCTGTACTGCTCGCTTTGAAGCTGGAGCTTGGCGTTCGTCATCTGCGTGTAGGCGTCGTCCAGCGTGCTTTGCAGCTCGTCGTCCAGCGTGACATAGCCCTGCTGCACCTCGTCGTAGAGAAAGAGGAACATGTCAATGAGCGGGACGGAGTAGGTGGACAGGCCGCCGACGATCTTGCCGTAATTCTCATGGTTTGCGGCATAGGCGCCATAGAGGAACTCGGCGACCTCATAATCGAGATCGGTCAGCTCGGAGAACTGACGGGGCGTGAGCCTGTCGGTGAGCATATAGCCTCCCATGGCTTCGACGTTGGAAAGCCCCAGCGTGGAGTCGACCTCGTCGTACTGCTCAAGCTCGTCGAGAATGGCGCGCTCCTTGTCATAGTCGCCCGCGGGGACCACGAGCGCCATGAGGTTTTTGGTGCTGAAGTTGTCGTCGATCATATTCTCGGCGATCTGTGTTTCGTTGAGCTTGGGCGCGGAGATCAGCCCGTAGCCATAGGCGTAGGGACAGTCGGACGAGAGCCGCCAGCCGATCACGGCCAGCACAACAAAGAGAACGGGAACGACATGGCGCGTGGCATAGGCAAGCTTGCCGACGAAGGGGATCTTGGGAACGAAGCTTCGGTGCCCGGTCTTATCAATGAGCGGACCGAAGAGCATCAGCAGGCCCGGCATGACAACGAACGCCGAGAGCAGCGCGAAGAGAATGGATTTGATGAGGCACAGCGCCATATCGGGACCGAGCTTGAACTGCATGAAGAGCATGGCGACCAGACCGCCGATGGTCGTGAGCGAGCTGGCGCCGATCTCGGGGATGGACTTGCTCAGCGCCACAATGACCGCCTCGCGCAGGGGCAGGGAGCGGTGCTCCTCCTTGAAGCGGTTGCAGAAGATGATGGCGTAGTCGATGGAGAGCGCCAGCTGCAAGATGCTCGTCACGGAATTGGAGATGAACGAGATCTTGCCCATCATGAAGTTCGTGCCCTGATTGAGCACGAGCGCGACCACAAAGGTCAAAATCAGGACCGGCACCTCGCCGTAGGTCTCAGAGGTGAAGAGCAGCACGGTGACAATGACGATGGCGACATAGACCATAATGACGCTGATCTCGTGGTCGATGGTCTCCTCCTGCGTGTTGCCGAGGTCGGTGGAGACATAGAGATCGTAGCCGGCGAGCGAGTTCTTGACGCGCTCGAGCGCGTCGAGACAGCGCTCGTCGTCCTCGTCGTAGTCAAAGGTGACGGAGAAGAGCGCGCTGACGTTGTTGTAGTGCTCGTCGGTCTCGTCGAACGCCACGCCCTGCACGCCCTCGACATCCTCCAGCTTCTCCTGCAGATCGAAGGCGTCGGCGAGCGGGAGGTTGGCGACCATCACGCTCGCGGTGCCGAAGGTGGTGAATTGCTCGTCCATGACATCGAGCGCCTGGCGGGTCTCGGAATCGGCGGGGAGATAGGCGGTCAGGTCGTTTTCCACCTGCACCCAGCTGCGGGAGAAGACGGAGAAGATCAGCCCGATGATGACGACAAGAAAGACAAGGTTGCGTTTATCGACGATGAAGCGGGCGAGCTTGAGCATAAAGCTCTCGCCGTTTTGTTCCGTTGGCTTTGCCATAGACGGACCTCCTGTATCGTGATATGCCCGGCGCACCGTGCGCCGAGGCGGAAAAATCAACACCTATTATATAGCACAGACAATGCAAAAATGAAATATGGAAAACGTGAAAAATCTGTGAATAAAAGGGAGTCAGGCTGTGCCTGACTCCCAAAAACGAGAGAAAATCGGACCTATTGCGCGCTTTGCCCAAACGGCAGGGAATGCCGCGCGGGACGTTACTTTTCCACGATGACCTTCTGGGCGTTCTTCTCGCGGATGGCGGCGTAAATGCGGGCGATGATCTCGTCCGGTGCACCCTTGGTCTGCTCACCGGTGACCATGTCCTTGCAGGTGACGACGCCGGAGGCGACCTCGTCCTCGCCGAGGAAGAGAACGTAGGGGATCTTCGTCTTGTCGGCGTAGTTCATCTTGGCCTTGAACTTCTTGTTCTCGGTGTAGAGCTGAGCGCGCAGGCCGCGCTCGCGCAGTCGGGTGGCGAGGGAGACGGCAAAGCTCAGATCCTCCGTCATTGGCAGAAGCAGCACGTCCGCGGGCGCGGTGTTGAGCGCGTCGTTGAGAAGGCCCTGCTCGCCGAGCACATAGAACAGGCGCGTCACGCCGATGGAGATGCCCACGCCCGGCAGCTTGCGGTCGGTATAATACTCGGCGAGGTTGTCGTAACGGCCGCCGGAGCAGACCGAGCCGATTTCCGGGTGGTCCAGCAGCGTGGTTTCATAGACCGTGCCGGTGTAGTAATCGAGTCCTCTTGCAATCGTCAGGTCGACCGCAAAATTCTCCTCCGGCACACCGAAAGCGGCAAGGTACTTTGTGACCGTCTCCAGCTCACTTAGACCCTGATCGAACGTTTCGTTTCTGCCGCAGTAGCCGTGCAGGCTGGAAAGAACCTCGCCGTTCGTGCCGCGGATGGCGATAAACTTCAGAATCTCGTCCGCCAGCTCGCGCGTCAGACCGCAGTCGTCAATTAAAATCTCACCAACCTTTTCAGGTCCGATCTTGTCGAGCTTGTCGACGGTGCGCATGATGTCACCCGACTTTTCGCTCAGCCCCAGCATCGCATAGAAGCCATTTAAGATCTTGCGGTTGTTGACGCGAATCTGGAAGCGCTTGAGACCCATGGTCCGGAAGGTCCGGTAGATGATCGACGGGATTTCGGCTTCATTGACAATCGAAAGCCTGCCGTCGCCGATGATGTCGATATCCGCCTGATAGAACTCGCGGAAGCGGCCTCTCTGCGCGCGCTCGCCGCGGTAGACCTTGCCGATCTGGTAGCGGCGGAACGGGAACGACAGCTCGTTGTAGTGCAGCGCCACGTATTTTGCCAGCGGGACGGTGAGGTCGAAGCGCAGCGCCAGATCGCTGTCTCCCTTCTGGAAGCGGTAGATCTGCTTTTCTGTTTCGCCGCCGCCCTTTGCCAGCAGCACGTCGGCTGCTTCAATCGCCGGGGTGTCGAGCGCGCAGAAGCCGTACAGACTGTACGTTTTGCGCAGGATGTCCATAATTTCCTCCATCTGCGCCTGCGGCGCGGGAAGCAGCTCCATAAACCCGGAGAGCGTGTGCGGTCTGATTTGTGCCATGATTGTGTTCCTCTCTGTTGTTTACAATATGAAATTCCGGAAACGATGGTTTTGTTCGGCAAGAGCCGACGGCGAGAGATTTTTCGTCAGGGCAAAAAACAGACGCGCAGGAATACTTTGTGTATTTCAAGCGGATGTTTTGCCGCCATGGCGGAAAAGATCCGGCGTCGACCGCAGGCGAATGAAACCTTCGTTTCCCAATAAAAAGATACTCTCATCCCTCCATTGGGACGAGAGTATCGCAGATACTTCGTGGTGCCACCCAAATTTGAAGGGCTTGCCCTTCCTCTTTGCCGCGTGTTCGGTGCGGCGCGCCGGCGATTTCGGAGAAGCTCTCCTTATACGCCCGCTCGGCGGATGTCCTTCGCGCGCCCTCCCGCAGAAATCTTTCAGCTTGTGATTTCCTCTCTGTCCGGGGCTTCGGCACGGTACTACTTCCGCGTCACAGCGGTTATCTAACGCAATCTGTCAGTGCAGCTTTTTGGATTTGATCATCATTCTCCAGTCAAGATCGCCGCGCTGCAGACCGAGAATCAGCATTTCTGCCGAGGCAAGGTTCGTCGCGCACGGGACGTTATGCATGTCGCACAGCCGCAGCGTGCGCATGATGCGCTGATCCTCCCAGGGGTCCGTGTCGTTGGGGTCGGAGAACATGATCACAAGGTCAATCTCGTTATACGCAATGCGCGCGTCGACCTGCTGATGCCCGCCCTGATTCTTGGACAGGAACAGCGCGACCGGCAGATTCGTCGCCTCTGCCACCAGCCGCCCGGTTGCCGCCGTGGCAGACAGGCTGTGCTTGGAGAGGATGGATTTATATGCCGTGCAGAACTGCACCATGAGTTCCTTCTTCTTATCATGCGCCATGAGTGTGATATTCATAACTCTCAACTCCTTTGTTCACATGCCGGAAAGTGTCCGCCGGATTTTCATCAGCTTCACGCGCTTTCCCTGCAGCCTTTTTGCAATGTGCAGGCACGCAAGGCTCGCGCCCTGAAAGGTATACTGGCAAAGCGGTTTTCCCTCGACCGCCGCAAGCGTCACATTCGCGTCGTCCGGAACAATGCCCAGCAGCGGCAGCCCCACGCCGTCCATGATATCGTCGACGGTGGCGTTCATTCTGCGAAACAGCTGCGGGCTGACCCGGTTGACCACCAGCTTCGCCGGAACCTCGCGCTTCGTGAGCGCCAGCTCGGCGGCTCTTGCCGCGTCGCGCTGGGAAGCCGGGTCTGCCAGGCACACAACCATCAGCTCGTCTGCGTGCCGCACGGCAAGATCAAAGCCTGCCCCGATGCCAGCCGGCGCGTCCAGCAGCACCCAGTCATAGCGGCGGCGCGCCTCGTCAATCAGCGAGGCAAACTGCGCCCCGTCCAGATCCTCTGCGCAGACAGAGACCGGAGCCGTCAGCAGCTGCAGCCCGGAAAGCCCTGCCGCGCGCGGTGCCTGCTCGAGCGTGTAGTCGCCCCGCATCACTTCCAGAAACGAAACCGACGCCTCCGACGCCATGCCGAGCGAAATGTCGAGATTGCGAAGCCCGAGGTCCGCGTCGATGCACAGAACGCGCGCGCCCTCCAGACAAAGGCAGCCCGCGACGCCCGCACACACGGATGTTTTGCCGGTTCC
>ENA-ORSY01001904-ORSY01001904.1-human-gut-metagenome-genome-assembly--contig:-NODE-1904-length-13272-cov-14.468790_pt1 | contig 13272 bp, 9 predicted proteins | sample MGYA00242193_ERZ509160 | MGnify/ENA primary metagenome ERZ509160 (study PRJEB26280, sample SAMEA2338670) | human gut metagenome | biome: human gut; feature: human-associated habitat; material: faeces...
ATTTTGAATTTAATTGGTTCTAATAATTAGAGAAATATAATAGGTAATGTTCCCCTTTTGAGATTTCCAGAGTTTACAGATGAATGGAAGGAGTCTGTGTTATCAGATTTTGTAGAGCGAGTTAAAAGGAAAAATAAAAACAATCTTTGCAAACTGCCACTAACAATTTCCGCACAATATGGCTTGGTTGACCAAATTTCATTCTTCAATAAAGTCATTGCAAGTGAGAATATGTCGAATTACTATTTATTACATAAAGGAGATTTTGCCTATAATAAAAGCTATTCTTCAGAATATCCGTGGGGTGCAATAAAGCGACTTGACTGTTATGAGCAAGGTACATTATCCTCTCTATACATTTGCTTTAAACCGTATAGTCATGTCTCATCGGATTTTTTAACTCACTATTTTGAAACTTCAAAATGGCATCAAGGTATTTCTGAAATCGCAGTTGAAGGAGCAAGGAATCATGGATTGTTAAATGTTGGTATTCAAGATTTTTTTGAGACAAGGCATTGCCTACCTCAAAGTCTCTTAGAGCAAGAGAAAATTGCAAAATTTCTCAACTTAATCGAAGAACGAATCGCGACCCAAAACAAAATCATTGAAAAATATGAATCCTTAATTCAGGCAATTATTTATCAGAAAAAGGCGGCTGGAATACGCAAGGGTGATTGGCAGAAAACGGAATTAAGCAACGTTCTGAAAGAACGAATCGAAAAGAATACAAATGGTTACATCATTTGTTCCGTATCTGTAAGCCAAGGTGTTATTAATCAGATTGAATATCTTGGACGTTCTTTTGCAGCAAAAGAAACGCTTCATTATAATGTCGTTAAATATGGCGATATTGTTTACACGAAAAGCCCTACCGGAGATTTTCCGTATGGTATAGTGAAACGCAGCTATATTAAAGATGATGTTGCGGTTTCACCCCTGTACGGTGTCTATATGCCGGTAAATGACTACATCGGGGTTATTCTGCACTTCTATTTCATGCAGCCAAGCAACGCTTTCAATTATTTGCATCCACTTATACAGAAAGGGGCAAAGAATACCATCAACATTACTAACGAACGTTTCTTGAAAAACTCTATCCCTCTCCCCAAAACAGAGAATGAAGCAATCTATATTGCGAATACCTTGATAAGCATTCAGAAAAAGATTGATATGGAGAAAAAAATGTTGTGGTCATATGAAAAGGAGAAACAATATTTGCTTAGTAAGATGTTTATATAAACAACTTGCTTAAGAGGTGATTTTTCTGTTTACAAAGCAACTTGGCTATGCTCTTTTCAACGGCAAGTTTATCTGAATAGGTTTTGAGGGCTGAGTATATCTTCCTCTGCCTTTCTACTGTTGGAAAAGAAAACCCTTTCTTCATAAAGTCATTCTTTTGCAGATTAAAGCGTGTACTGCCTTGTGCCAGCGGAAAAACCACCTTTCTAAACGACTTTGTTGAAACATAAAATGCTAAGAACGGAGGGAAAATCTTATTGTCATCTATAATATGGATACCAAAGCAGAAACTATTTAGGTATAATGGATAAGTGTCTCCCAAATACACAGCTCCTATTCCAACTTCCTCTGCCGTTTCAGATGACAAAGTAAAAAGAATGTCACCATAATGGACAACTGATTGCTGTTCAGCTCCATTGATTTTGACTAAACCGACATTAGTCGCATTAATGATTTGATTCTGATAGACATTCATATATGTTATGTACGGACAGCCTTCACCAAAATCCTCTGCACTTTTACCTGATAAGCCGGAATACGATTTTCCAAAATCACTAAAGGCCAATTCAACTTTATGTTGTTCTGATTCTATCAAAGTATCACACATTGCCTGAATTAAGGATGAAATTTCAGTTATGTCCGCCATTGTTGATAAACTCTATTCATCAACAAATGGCAAGACTTATTCTTTCTGTCAACTTTTTGAAGTGGTCAATGAGAAGAATAAAAAACTTGCTTACAAAAATGTTCTTTCTGCCAGTCAAGAGTTAGGTATGATTGAGCGTAGCAATATAAACATAGACATCAAATTTGAACAAGAAAGTATCAGTGGATATAAGATTGTCCGTAAAGGTGATTATGTTGTACATCTTCGTTCTTTTCAAGGAGGTTTTGCTTTCTCTGATACAACAGGAATATGTAGTCCAGCATATACAATACTGCGTCCCAACGATTTAGTGGTGTATGGCTATCTGTCTCATTTTTTCACATCAAAGCCGTTTATAAAGTCTCTTAAACTTGTAACATACGGCATACGTGATGGAAGATCTATCAATGTGGATGAATGGTTGGATATGCCGATTCTACTTCCGTCAGCACAAGAGCAAATGCGCATCCTTACAATAGTAAATGCTATTGATGCAAAACTTCATAATGAAGCCAAAGTACAATTTTGCTTATCCAGTCAAAAGTCTTATTTATTGAATACTATGTTTATATGAACATCTGTTTCAGCAAATAAGATTTTTGTGTGTAGTACAATCTTTGCAAACTTTTGTTTACCATTAACGATTTCTCTATCGCATCAATGGCAAAAATGATTGATTGGGATTTCCCATTCTCTATCAGAGGAAAACTCATATTTAATATGTCATCGCCATTGAGATTTGCAATAGCTCCATTTCCCCCTTGCAGTGATTGATACACCAGCCTCTTGTATCTCTGTGATTGCATTAACCATTTTACAAATGGATATGATGTGCGGTAGATACCGCAAAATGCACCTATCGTAGATTGTCCATCATTGAATGGATAATATGAGTTTTTCCCTACAAGAGAAGAAGAACCATTAGCCATACAAATAACAATATCACCTTTTCGCAGGATTTGGCTTGTAGTTGGTGTTTTATTAACGTAAACAACTTCATCTTTGTCTACATTGTTGCCGTAATTCAAATTATTTGCTCGTATTACAGTAGTGGCGGCTTTATTTTCTGTAACATCTTCATTTGCATAGGTTAATCCTCTTACAAAACAACCAACATCCCTCAATTTGAATGATTCACCATTTTGATTGCACAACAACATTTCAACAATGGCGGACTTTAGTTTCTTCAAATCCTCAATGATTTTGTTTTGGGTAGCAATGCGTTTATCTATCAACGATAATAACCCAGCAATCTTTTGTTGCTCAACATCAGATGGAACAGATACTTGAATTTTACGAACTTCATTTGCGGAAATTTCTAAAAAGGTTGAGCCGCAAGACTTCCTTATTAAATCTTTCTTTTTTGTTTGTATTAGGTAGTAGAGAAAATCTACATTGCATTTTTTAGATACAAGAGATTGAAAACCTTGGTTTGTAGCACATTCTCTGAGAGATAATGAACATTCTCCAATTGTGGCACGAGAACTTAAAAGTATCGTATTGGGAGGCAAAAGCTTTGCACTGGAATTGTTTAGTCCGTCTTCTGTTATGGTACGCAGACTTGCATCAACGAATTTATTTTTACCTATCTCAGAAGGCGTAAACCATTGTATTCCTCCATCCCAATATGATTTTACTGTTGTATCGGGTGTACCACCGCCTATTACATCTGCTAAATCGTTTATTGATTTTGTCTCCCACTCCCCACTGAACTCTGGAAATCTCAAATGGGGAACATTGAGGACTTTATTTTCGTTATTATCTGCCATAATCATTATTCTTTATCGGGATTGATATCAAACGGCAACAATTTGTCACCATCATTAAACCGGTCGAAATCAGAGATAAACGAGCGGTCTTGAATCACTTTATATTTTTCATACTCACCATACGCCTTCTCTCGTGCTTCTTCTTGAGAAACTTTACCGGCTGAATCTTGTGCTTGATAGTCCATTGTAGCAAGAAACTGTTCAAGACGCTGCTTCCAGTCTGCCATCGTTGTAATAATATGGCGTTGGGCACGCTGCTCTGCAAATTCAAGAAATGCGTTAGTTATGCCGTTGAGTTCTAAAACCTCTTTGTCTGACAAGTAGTTCTTTGCCACAATCGTATCAGACTTCTGGACTCTGCCATCGGGAGCTTTCTTCCAAGTGGTCAATCCCATGTGTGGCATTTCCGAGTCGGCACGTTCATACACTATTTCGGCAGCGGTACGATGAGTTACAGCCAAGTGCATCATGTTTTGCACCATCTTGAAAAACAATTTGGTACAATCCGATTTCAGATCGTAATCGGCACTGCATTCAGCATAGATGTCTGTTATCTTTTGGTAGTATCTGCGTTCTGATGTGCGTATCTCACGAATGCGCTCCAGCAAATCATCAAAATAATCTTTGCCAAAGTGTTTTCCCTGCTTCAAGCGTTCATCATCAAGCGCATATCCTTTAATAATAAACTCCTTCAATACAGATGTAGCCCAGATACGGAACTGAGTGGCCTGATAGCTATTGACACGATAACCTACTGCAATAATGGCATCCAAATTATAGAACAGCGGTGTACGCTCCACATCCCGTTTTCCCTCTGATTGAATTATCCCAATTTTTCGGATAGTTGCCTCTTTAGTAAGCTCACCTGTTTCGTAAATCTGACCAAGATGATAGTTGACAGTCCGTACATCCACCCCGAACAAATCGGCCATACGCTTTTGTGACATCCAAAATGTTTCACTGTTGAATATCACTTCTATTCGCACTTCGCCTTGCGCTGTTTTATACAGCAAAATGTTAGAATTCAACGAATTTTGCATCAATTCGTTTGTCGAAATTGTTCGAGTAAAATAATCGCGAGCTTGTTGTACCAACACTTTTTTGACATCGGCATTTTCGGCAACAATCATACATGCCATACGAGACAGACGGAAAATATTGACCTTACGGAATGAGCCGCTTCCAATTCTTACCATATCAACCGTTTGGTTGAAATGGTCGTCAACATTCATTCCTTTTTCACCTGCCACCTTGATAGCTTTGTCTATGACTCTTTGGAATTTCCAATAAGCCGAATAGCCCATAGCAGAGCACAGGTCGCGAGAACTCCAATATTCGTTTCCGCCCTCATCCTGACGGCGTATATTGTCGAATGATGGACGCATTTCAGGGATGTTGTCTATCTCTGCCATAGTGTAATTATTCAACCAGCCCCAATTCTTTCAAATAGATCTCTATCTCCTTATCCAGTTCGGCTCGCTTGGCTTCCAATTCCGTTATTTCAGCCATGACTGCTTTGATGTCGATAGGCTCTTCTTCCTCAAAAGTATCGACATAACGAGAAATATTCAGGTTATAGTCATTTTCGGCGACCTCCTGTAAAGTAGCGAGGTGACTGTACTTTTCAATCTCCTTGCGGTCGCGGTAGGTTTCTACAATCTTCTGGATATGCTGAGGGCGGAGTTTGTTTTGGGTCTTGACCTTTTCAAACTCTTTGCTGGCATCAATGAACAGGATATTATCGTCTTCCTTACGGCATTTCTTCAATACGAGAATACAGGTCGGAATGCTTGTACCATAGAAAATATTGGCAGGCAGCCCGATAATGGCATCAATATAGTTTTTCTTCTCTATCAGGAAACGGCGTATAACGCCCTCTGCATTCCCTCGAAACAATACTCCATGCGGAGCAACGCAAGCCATCGTACCACCTTCATTGAGATGATAGACCATATGCAGGATAAAAGCATAATCGGCCGTTTTCTTAGGCGCAAGTCGACCTGCTTTACTAAAACGGTCGTCGTTGTTGAATTTATCGGCTGCACTCCATTCGGCAGAGAACGGAGGATTTGCAACCACTGCATCGAACTGCATATCATCGAATGCATCCCATTCAAGCGTATCACCATTCTCTATTTTGAAGCTGCTGAACCGGATGCCATGTAGCAACATATTCATTCGAGCAAGATTGTAGGTAGTCGGATTTTTCTCTTGTCCGTAGATATATGCTGCCTTACCGATACTTGCCGCACGGAGCAATAGCGAACCACTACCACAAGTAGGATCATAAACATTACGCAAACGGTTATGCCCAAGAGTAACAATCTCCGCCAATATACGGCTGACCTCTTGCGGAGTATAGAACTCTCCGGCTTTCTTGCCTGCGCCGGCTGCAAACTGGCTAATCATATATTCGTAAGCATCGCCCAAAATATCAATTTCTTGCGAGGCCTCTACACCAAAGTCAATATCGTCCAATGCAAGAAGCACATTGCTGACGAGCGTGTTTTTATCATCTGCTGTTTTTCCCAATTTAGGCGAAGCCAAATCAATGTCCGAGAACAATCCACCAAAATCCTCTTCACTATCCTGTCCCAAAGTGCTGTCTTCTATACGCTTCAACGAGCGTTCCAACATAGGAAGAACATTTTCTTTCCGCTTGATAGCCTCAATTACGGACGAAAACAAGAACTTCGGTTCAATGAAGTAGCCTATATTTTCCAAGCACTGGTTCTTAACCTCTTCCTGCAATTCCGGTGCATCCGAATCGGTCATTTCCCATAATTCCTTGAATGTAACTTCATCATCATCCAACGCACTGTTAGCGTATGTTTCTATCTTCTCCGACAGGTATTTGTAGAAGATGAATCCCAAGGTAAAATACATAAAATCGCTTGCCGACATATTGCCACGCAAACGGTTTGCGACCTCCCAAAGCTGGTCACGGAGTTTCTGTTGCAGTTCTTCGCTCATATCTTTATTGCTCTATATTATCTTGTATTACATCACTTTCCGGCAATGGTATATTGCTCTCTATTATACTTCTCAGGTCATCCAGCACTTTCCCTTTATATGAGAAATATTTTGCCCCTTGATATGCACCCGATGTATTTCGTTTCTCTTCCGGCATAAACGTACCGACAAAAGGGGACAATTTATAAATACGACCTTCGTATTCAACGGAATCATCGCTTGCTACCTTGACTTCCGTATCCGTAGGAATAAAGGTAACACATTCCCCTATTTTAATACCGACCATGCTGAATTTGAAACGTCCTCGCTTTACGGTTCGTTTCTGCACGACAGGCAATGAATCTTTTTCGTTATGACAAACCGGTTTATTATCTACATAGACCGTAACAACCGCATCATCAATCATCTTGGCTATGTCATTGAATATATCCAAAGCTATTTGAGGCGGTACATTGAAAAACTCCCGATTCTGACGAATACGCAAATCCGTCAACCGATCAATAGTCTTGTGTACATGCTTTTCAACATCGTTATATTTGACCGTCTGAATGGTTGCATAAATCTCAAAAGGCAACAGAACAGCCGTGTTGTCAAGTTCCTTGGAACGTATATCTACAGGCCGCGCACTTTTACCGATCTTGACCCAATCCTCACGAAAACTTGGATTAGTCAAGATATACACATATCCGGGTTCATTTGTCTTTACCATATCAGTATTTCTTTTAATCCCAACTGAAAGTGCGTATGATATTACGCAATCTGTCTAAAATCCTCGTCAACGCCTTTCTCGTCTTTATCAATCCGAGATGCTTCTCTTTCAATGCTTTTTGTATGATTTCCGGCTGCTCTTTTTGCAGGTAGTCATATTCTTTGAGGAAGTGATTCAATACCGATGACGATATTTCCTCTTCCTTAGCCAATGAGTTGACGGCATTTTCTCGCTCAACGGCAATATAGTGGTTCAACCGTTCTTCCAAATCGCTTGTACCGTCAGCTTTACCTCGCTGAATCATGAAGTTTTCCTTATCGTCATCCACATTCTTTTGAATGAAACCATCGATAAGTTTGGCTTTGCTGCGCATTTCTGCGTCTTTAATCATCGTATCAATGATATTCTGACGGCGTTCTGCGTAATCGGCACTATATGGGTCAAGTTCTGCAATGAGTTCAAGGATATATGCCACATTGATAATGTCGCTATGTAGGAGTTCAAGGCAGAAATCCACATCACCGAGGTCTCCGTCATCCGGAACATCTGTATCATCATCCGGTTTGGGTGACGGTGCTGGATCAACGAGTGCAAAAGTATCATGGATATCAAGATACTTACTTCTGAAATCCATAAATTGCTGTTCCGTCATGCCGAGATCATCAGACTCTTCATTATAATCCTCGTATATCTGTATTTCAGCATGTTTACGGATAATATCACGGAACGCCAAAACAAACTCTTTCTTAGCTTTTTCACTCTGCAAAAGGTCTATGCAATTTGTGTCCGGATATTTCTTCAAGAAATTGGTAGCAAGCTCTTTGTATTCCTGTTTGACTTCTTCAAACGGAGGGCGCACTATTTCTTCCGGATTGTTACTATTACTGAACAATTTGATAGCGGTATCCACATTACTCTTCAAATCACGGAAACAAACAATCTTTCCGAAGCGTTTCTTTTCATTCAGCACACGGTTTGTTCGGCTGAAAGCCTGTAACAAACCGTGATATTCCATATTCTTATCAACATAAAGCGTATTGAGTTTCTTGCTGTCAAATCCTGTAAGAAACATTCCGACAACGAGACAAAGATCAAGCGGCTTCATATCAGCACGCTTCTTTTTCATACGTAGGTTAATGTCATCGTAATATGCACGAAAGTTCTCTGTCGTAAACGATGTACCGAACATTTCATTGTAATCATCCATGATGGCTTGCAATTCATCAACTTCACCGGCACTGTCATTCAGATAAGAACCTGTACCCATGCCTGTCAGCTCATCATCCTGACTTCCATTGGCTGCATAGGTAAATACTGCCCCTATACGAATCTTAGGATTCAGTTCCTTGAATATCTTGTAATAACGGATAAGCATCGGCACTGACTGCACGGTAAACAGCGCATCGAACTCTCCGTCAAATGTTGACTTATTGAAATTATTAAGGATGAATTTGGCGATTTCCGTCATGCGATTGGCACTGCCGTTCTGCACTTCCTCACTGCCATGATAATATTCTACAAGGAAACCGAGAACATTTTCATCGGCAATGGCATCTTTAATCAGATAACGATGTAGACAGTTGCCGAACACCTCTTTGGTCGTATGCCCATCAACTGCATTCTCTGTAAAAATAGGAGTTCCAGTAAATCCGAATATCTGGGCATTATCGAAGAATTGCATAATCTTCTTATGACTCTCCCCGAAGTGACTGCGGTGACACTCATCAAATATCATCACGATACGGGAGTGGCGTATCGAATCTATCTTGCTGCTGTACCATGTCTTACTTACGGCAGCATTGAGTTTCTGAATAGTGGTAATGATAATCTTGGAGTTACTATGCAGCCGTTTTACCAGTTCATCCGTATTGTCCGTACCGTCAACAGCTCCCGGTTCAAAGGCTTCATATTCCGACTGCGTTTGTGTGTCAAGGTCATGACGGTCAACAACGAACATGACCTTATCTACATCATCCAACTCCGAAACAAGCTGTGCTGTCTTGAATGAAGTCAAGGTTTTTCCTGCGCCTGTAGTATGCCAGATATAACCGTTATCGTTGGAGTTCTGTACCCGATCCAATATCTTTTCTACAGCATAGAACTGGTATGGGCGAAGTACCATCAAGCATTTATCCCCTTCATGCAATACGATATATTTTCCGATAATCTTACCGAGCGTACACTTTTCCAAGAAAAATACAGCAAACTTATCCAGTTCATTGAATGGCATATTTGCCGCATCCGTCCAGTTGAACGTGAATTTATATCCACCATTGGGATTATTGGCAAAATAACGAGTGTTTACGCCATTGGAGATAACAAATAGCTGAATATAGTCGAACAGCCCATGAAAGGATGTCTTATGATAGCGTTGTATCTGATTGTATGCCTGCTTGAGTTCTACACCCCGACGCTTCAATTCAATCTGAACCAGAGGGAGGCCATTGATAAGAATCGTCACATCATAGCGACACTTCTTTCGTCCCTCCACCGTAATCTGATTCGACACCTGAAACTCGTTCTGACACCATTGGGTACGATTAAGGAATTCTACCCAAATGCGCTGTCCGTTAGCAGTATCAAGAGGATATAGGTCACGAAGTTTCTTTGCCTTTTCAAAGCGAGTACCACCTTCAAGATATATCACTATCTTCTCAAACTCTTCATCCGTAAATGAGTTACGACCAACTTCCGCCAATTGTTTCTTGTTGTGAATTTCCAACTGCCGTTTGAAATTGGCATAAAGATTGTCTTCTTCAGTAATCTGGACATATTCGTAGCCCATTTGCCGAAGTGTGGCTATAAGTCCAGCTTCCAATGCCGCTTCGCTCTGTATTGACATATTCTTGTGCCCTATTATGGTATTATTACTTATTTATTCCGGCTTACAATATTTTGATACCTAATGCATTTTCTATCTTGCACAAGGTTTCCAATGACAAATTCTCGCGACCTTTCAACACCTTGGAAACATATTGCTGAGTGCAATTCATCTTCTCGGCCAACGCTCGTTGTGTCATGCTAAGTTCTCCCATTCGGTTCGACATGATTGCTGCTATAGCCTGCGAATGGCAAACCCAATCTTTGCTTTTGCATTCCACCGTTTCCTCTTTTACTTCCAATGCGTTGCCTATCTTTTCTTCTGCCATTATATGCATCAAAAATACCTTTGCCCTATTTTGTAGGCAAAAGTACTATAAATAATTGAGACGGCACAACTTTCAGGTTGTTTATTGACAAGTAACTAAATTTAAATCGCCATACTATTTTTGATCATTAAGTTGGAATCATTACCCTAGCACTATTTTTCATGCATATAGTCTTCAAAACTAATTGGTTTATAACAATCAGGAATTTTCACCAACTTCTTTTTGTTGACAACGAATGAAGGATTGTAATGCCAATTATAAAAATTTGAAATAGTAAAGTAATTAAATAGTGCAAGAATGAACGTTATCACAAAAGAAATGGGTTTGAAATTACAAAAATCATTAATCACTTGTACTGTATCATCTGCAGCAACAAAATAGTAATAAGACATTGCCCCTAACGTAATAATCATTATGAACAAACCAACTACAAATAAAGTTGTAGAACGAGTTTTTGATTTTGCAATTTCATAATCAAGAATTTTTTCTTTTTGTTCTGCTCGTTGTTTATTTTCTTGCTCCCATAAATTCTTGATTTTCATCTCAAATATCTCCTTTTCCTTTTTTATACCTTCTTTCTCTGAAACAAGTTGATCTTTGTCTGCTTTTAGAACTTCATTTTCTTGGTATATAATTTTTTCACTATTTTTTAACTCGGCTTCTTTGCTTTCAAGTTCGTGCATACGTTCATTATACTTTTGTTGCATTTTTACTTGATTATCCTTAATTTCTTTTATCTCACCTTGAAGCATTTGAAATAGATTATCAAATTTTTGGGCACGATTTACCTCAATTTGCTCCTGCCGCATAGATTCATCTTTGACCCTTGCCGCAAATGCAGCCTCATCTTTATGTGCAAGTTCATTAAGCTCTTGCACATCTTTTATTTGCCTGCTTGCGATACGAGTTGATAAGTTAACAACATCCCTATCCGTAATTTTATAGATTTCGCGATATTTTTGGATATTATCATCTAATTCTTTAATAATCCTTGCTTTAGGCAAAGATGAATTTAAAGTATATGAAACTAAAGATGTTATCCCCATTGTAGCAACATCATCACTAGTAATATCAATTGTCGGATTACTCAACCAAAGAATATTTAACAAGTCATCTACTTTAATAATTTCTGGCTGATGCTTCTTGCAGCTATATAAATCCTTATACTCTGTATCCGAATAATCATTATCATGACTTATCGCATTATTGACAAACCAACAGTTAACTTTACCAAACTCTTGGATATACTTTTCCCCTCGCTTCTCCCTAACATAAACCAAAGCCATAGCATCATGCAAGGCTGCTTTGTCCGTATTTCTATATTTGCGAATTATAGAAAATTCCTTGCTAAATTTCGCCTTTCCTTGCCATTGTTTTGTTTGTGGTATAACATGGAATTTGAAGTGATTAACAAGTGTATCCTCTAAATTATCCGATATTCTATTTAAATCCGTGCTAGATAAGTGTCTTCTATCGCAAGCATTATAAATATCTTCACGATTTATATTTTTAGCAATAATTGCACTGCTTAAATTTGTAGATTTAAATAACAACAATGCCTGAATCTCCTCTATTGTATCTTTCAGAACTGTAAACTTATAACCTAATTTTCGGCTTACGTCTATAAGAGTATTACAAGTTTCGGTTGATTCTGGAGTATTTAAATCCAAGAGGCTAATAATGAAATTTGTATCTAATAATAGTTCAACATTCATATTGGCATCAGACGGCTGATAGTCCAAATAACATGAAAGCATTGAACCCAAATAAATATCACGAATCTTTTCAAAAATCTCAGGGACTTGTTTAAATGTATCAATAAATTGCGCTATAAGAACATTGTGAGAAGAATCTATCGTAGCTTCACTACTACCATTTGCCAAATAATATGATATCTCACTACGATTTTGTTCTACAAACTTAAATAAATCAACGTCATTATTTGTAGTACCTACATTATACGCTTTACAAAAAGTTTTAAACATATGCACAACTTTCGCCACATCCTCTTTACCTTTTTGTATCAATTCAGAGTAGTCTTCAAATATAAATTTATCAATCCAAAATGAGCCATCATTAAATATCCGCATGTCCTCACGACCATTCGTCTTATTTATTTCTGAAGCAATAACTTTTAAAATATTATTTAAGACGGATATAGGAATGACCAATGAAAACTTTTTCTCAATAGCATCAGTAATTTCTTTCATGCTATTTCCCTTCACCACTCCTAATGGATATAGTTCAGATAGTGCATTTTTTACTATAGGAATAAAAATATCTAATGGACCATGAGCTAATGTCCCTTTATCATAGATATGTGCAAGCACACTATAAGCTATGGCACGATTTTGATAATTCAGTGTTTCAGGCATAAAATTTATACAGTAAAGCTAATTAAACATTAGTAACTTAATCTGACAACATCTTCCGGCAACATAGTATTTCCTGCCTCATCTTTTGGAGCATTCTTAAGAAACAGCATCGGAACTATGGTGTATTTCTTGGCAAACGGCAGCAAATTAGCCTTGCGGAGGAGTTCAGTTGTTAACTGTTTACCATTCTCTTGAGTTGTCCATTTACATTCACCAACCAGCAGATACTTTTTATCAAGCGATTCAGCCATCACATCGAATTCGACCTGTTCCGGCTTCTTATCCTCATTGATAACAGAACCCCACCAGCGTTTTGCCTTGCCGTAAACCACTCCATTGACAAGATTTCCTGTTACGGCATCCCGACATAATTTTTCCCATTGCATACTCACATACTCCGAGAAATGAGCAG
>ENA-ORSY01001935-ORSY01001935.1-human-gut-metagenome-genome-assembly--contig:-NODE-1935-length-13083-cov-7.849708_pt1 | contig 13083 bp, 10 predicted proteins | sample MGYA00242193_ERZ509160 | MGnify/ENA primary metagenome ERZ509160 (study PRJEB26280, sample SAMEA2338670) | human gut metagenome | biome: human gut; feature: human-associated habitat; material: faeces...
ATACCATTTTTGATACCATCGCCACCATCATCTCGGTCATCGGCGTGTCGGTGCCGTCCTACGTTTTCGCACTGGCCCTGAGCTACACCTTCGGTTTCAGGCTCCGCTGGTTCCCGATGCTGTTCTCCGCCAAGGATGTCTTTGGTTCGAGTGTCCTGCCCAGCGTGTCGCTGTCTATGTTCACCATGGCATCCATCGCCCGCTTCACCCGAAGCGAGATGATAGAAGTCCTCGACTCCGACTATATGCTGCTGGCCGAGAGCAAGGGCATCTCCGGCCCGGCGCTGATCTTCCGCCACGCCCTGCGCAATGCGCTCATTCCTATTATTACGGTTTTGGCTCCCCTCATCGTTGATTTGATGACCGGCTCGCTGGTGGTCGAGAAAATTTTCGCCATCCCCGGCGTGGGCAGCCTGCTGGTGACGGCTATCCAGTCCAACGACTACAACGTGGTCATCGGCCTGAGCTTCATCTACAGCGCCATGTACATTGGCATCATGCTGGTCGTTGACCTGCTGTACGGCATCATCGACCCGCGCATCCGTCTGGCAAAGGGGGACGACTGATATGGCAGAAAAAGCGATCCGACTGGGCGGCGAAAGCACCGCCGCAGCCATCACGCAGGCCGTGCAGGAACTGTACCCTGAGCACAAGTTCACCGAGGCAGAGTTTGCCCGGAAGGACAACGCCGCTGAGATCGCGGTGGATACCAACTTCGCGGCCCAGAGCTTCTGGAAAGACGTCCGCATCCGCTTCTTCCGCAAGAAGAGCGCCGTGCTGGGCCTCGTGATGATCATGATCATCCTGCTGCTGGCCGTCTTTGGCCCGGGAATGAATGCTTATACTTATTCCGGCCAGGATCTGAGCCAGAAGAATTTTGCGCCTCGCGTCCCCGGCATCGAGCAGTTCGGCATTCTGGACGGCAGCGAAAAGATGAGCACGACCACCGGTACCAAGATCGTCAACAACTATGTCGAAAAAGGCAAGGATGACGTCTACTACTGGTTCGGCAGCGACCTCTATGGCCGCGACATCTGGACCCGTACCTGGGAAGGTGCCCGCGTCTCCCTGATCATCGCCGTGGCGGCTGCCGTCATTGATATGGTCATCGGTATGAGCTACGGCCTCATCTCGGGCTACTTCGGCGGCAAGGTGGATATGCTGATGCAGCGCTTTCTTGAAGTTGCCAACGGCATCCCCCGTCTGGTCATCGTCACGCTGCTGCTTCTGGTGCTGCAGCCCGGCATGATCACCATCATCTTCGCTCTGATGCTGACTGAGTGGGTGGGCATGAGCCGCATCGCCCGCGCCGAGATGCTCAAGCTGAAGGACCAGGAATTCGTTCTGGCTTCCCGCACTCTGGGTGCCGGCAGCTTCTTTATCATCTTTAAGGAAGTGCTGCCCAACATCATCGGACCCATCATCACCCAGGTCATGTTCAGCATCCCCACCGCGATCTTTACCGAGGCATTCCTTTCCTTCGTGGGTCTGGGCATCCCGGTGCCGCAGTGCTCGCTGGGTTCCCTGATCAGTGAGCTGTACAACAGCTTCACCACCCATCCCTATCAGATCATCCCGCCCATCGTGGTCATGAGCCTGCTGATGCTCAGCTTCAACCTGCTGGCCGACGGCCTGCGCGAGGCACTTGACCCCAAGATGAAGAGTATGTAAGGAGGCGCACAACATGCCTGATACGAAAAGAGAACAGGTCTTGTCGGTGCGAGACCTTGATATTACCTTTAAGACGACGGCCGGCCCCGTCCACGCCATCCGCGGCGTGAACATCGACCTGTACAAGGGCGAGACGGTGGCGCTGGTGGGTGAGTCTGGTTCCGGTAAGTCCGTCACCATGAAGGCAGCCATGGGCATTCTGGCCCAGAACGCCAAGGTGAACAGCGGAAGCATCCGGTTCAGCTACCATCACGCCGACGGCAGCCCTGAAACCGTCGATCTGCTGCAAAAAGATAAAAAGTGGATCCGCCGCCACATCAACGGCAAGCGCATCGCCATGGTCTTTCAGGACCCCATGACCAGCCTTGACCCCACCATGACCATCGGCAAGCAGATCATGGAGGGCATGCTCTGGCACTTCAAAATGCCCAAGGCGGAAGCCTACAAAAAGGCGCTGGAACTGCTGGAAGAGGTGGGCATCACCGATGCCGAAAAGCGGATGAAAAACTACCCGCACCAGCTGTCCGGCGGTATGCGCCAGCGCGTGGTCATTGCCATTGCGCTCTCCTGCGACCCCGACCTGCTCATCTGCGACGAGCCCACCACCGCGTTGGATGTGACCATTCAGGCCAAAATTCTGGAGCTGATCCGCCGCATCCAGAAGGAGCGCGGCATCTCGGTCATCTACATCACCCACGACCTTGGCGTTGTGGCAAAGGTGGCAGACTATGTGGACGTGATGTACGCCGGCAAGATCGTGGAGACCGGCACCATCGACGAGATCTTCTACGACCCCAAGCACCCCTATACATGGGGCCTGCTGTCGGCCATGCCCGACCTTGACACCGCCGACGACCGTCTGTATACCATTCCCGGCTCGCCGCCGAACCTGCTGCACGAGAAGCCCGGCGATGCCTTTGCACCCCGCAACCGCTTTGCGCTGAACATCGACGACGAGATCGACCCGCCCATGTTCAAGATCAGCGATACCCACTATGCGGCAACATGGCTGCTGGACCCCCGTGCCCCCAAGGTGGAGATGCCGCCGGAGCTCAAGGAGCGCATTGCCCGCATGAAAGCAGAAGCAAAAAAGATCGAGGAGGCGGAATAAATGGCAGCACAGAGCACGACCCCGCTGCTGAAGGTCGAAGGGCTGAAGCAGTATTTCCGCGTCAATAAGAATTTCACGGTCAAGGCGGTGGACGATGTCAGTTTTGAAATCTACCCCGGCGAGACCTACGGTCTGGTGGGCGAGTCCGGCTCGGGCAAATCCACCATCGGCCGCAGCATCATCCGCCTGTACGACCCCACTGCGGGCAAGATCACCTTTGACGGGCAGGATATCAGCGGCCGTCTGACCCATGCACAGAACAATACCCTGCGCACCCAGATGCAGATGATCTTTCAGGACCCCATGGCATCCCTGAACCCCCGCAAAAAGGTGGAGGACATCATCGGCGAGGGTCTGGATATCCATCATCTGTGCAAAACGCAGGCAGAGCGCCGCGAAAAGGTGGAAAAGATCCTTGCCAAGGTCGGCCTTGCCCCGGAGCACGCTGAGCGCTACCCCCACCAGTTCTCCGGCGGTCAGCGTCAGCGCGTGGGCATTGCCCGCGCCCTCATCATGAACCCCAAGCTCATCATCGCGGATGAGTGCATCTCGGCGCTGGATGTGTCCATTCAGGCACAGGTAGTCAACCTGATGAAGGATATCCAGCAGGAGACCGGCACGGCCTATCTGTTCATCGCCCACGACCTGTCCATGGTCAAGTACATCTCCGACCGCATCGGTGTGCTGCATCTGGGGCATCTGCTGGAGACCGGCACCACCGAGGAGATCTTCGAGCACCCCATCCACCCCTACACCCGGAGCCTGCTGTCGGCCATTCCGCTGCCGAACCCGGTGGTGGAAAAGCGCCGCGTGGCTGAGACTTATGACTATGCCACTTCCGGCATCGACTATTCCAAGGGCACCAGCCACCATGTGGAGGGCAGCCACTACGTCAAGTGCACGGATGAAGAATTTGCCAAGTGGTGTAAATAAGACCGAATCAAAGACGAGTGCTGCAGGCGGCCTTTTATAGTGCCGCCGTGCAGCGCACCGACAAGGAGCAAAAGAATGCCCGCCCACCGGGCCGTTCTGGAGAGTGAAAACTCCAGTAAGGCAGACAATGCAAGGAAAAACACGGCTTTCCCGCCGGTGTGCAAAAAGTGTGCAAAAGTGTGCAGAGCCCCAGAAAATGGAAAATCCCACGAGGAATCTTACGATTCTTCGTGGGATTTTGGTGCGCTCGAGGGAACTCGAATCCCTGGCCCTCTGATTAAAAGAATCCAAGGTGCATCATTCGTCAAATTTCAAAAGTTCGAAGAAGCGTTATTTTTATCGTATCATCGCAAAACACGCCTTTGCACACACCGCATTATTTGCATGCAGTGTAATGCTTTGCAACCGTTATCCAGCTATTCAGGTGTGCAAAAAGTGTGCAAAAATGTGCAGACGGGCAAAACAAAGCCCAATGGACAAATCAACCACCGGTTTTATGGCAGGGTTTAGGACATCCGAACAGACACCATTTGATATAGAAATGAGGTTCACCATGAACAAACTGCTTTCCTGCCGCTACAACATGGACACCAACCGGGTGGAAGCCCGGTTCTCTGATGGCTCTGCCGTTGCCATCGACTGCGTCGCCATCGAGGACAAGTACGGCAACACCCCTACACAGCGGGCGGAACTGGATTGGCTGCTCTACAACAAGCCCTTGGAGTACGCCCAGCTTGTGCTGGGTGGGGAGATGGGGCATTATCTTTCCCTCGGCTGCGACCATGGCAGACTGGAAGATTGATGATTCAGCAGCTGTTCGCAAAAAATTAAAGAATCATCTTTACAAAGGCCATTGCTATTTGCGCCCAAATCGAATATAATATAGATAGGAAAGCGGACGTCACTCCGCTGGTGTGGCTGACACCTAAAATCCGATCTGATGCAGGACGTAAGGGCCTGAGGCTGGCGGGCAGCGATAAAACCCGAAAGCGATGCAGGACATAGGGGCCTGAGGTTGGCGGACAACGATAAAATCAGTCGCAAGGGACATCGGACAGCACCACGGTGTTGTAGGTGTCCCTTTTATTTTGTAAAAATGCAAAGGAGCGCAGAATCAACCATGACGAAAAAGGAAGCATTGTCCATCGTTTTTTCCTGTGCGCCATTGTACAAAGAAAATCTGGTGGACAGAAGCCTGCTGTTCATCACCACCGACAAGCACAAGAATGTTCATTGTCTGGAAGTTACGTTTGATATTGGCAACTTCCTGCACATGACAGGCTTCAAGCTGCGGAAACCCGGCATCAACGCTCGGCACTTTTTCAATCTGTGCTATGACAAGCGTCTGACCGAAGCAGACTTCGAGTTTTCCACAGATGGAACCACCGAAATGAAAATGCGGGTTCTGCCCAGCCTGATGAAGAAGAACCTCTCCGCAAAAATGCTGGGCGATTACAACATGAGCCAGCCTAAGCTGTACACTGACAAAATCGCTGGATCCCTCAGTGCCTGCATGGGGTTTGTCCGGGATGGCGGTGAAGGTCGTTTCGTTCCCAACACAGTGCTGGAAGGCGACATCCGAACCAAGGTAAAGGCTGCTGACCGAATTATTGCTACATATCGCAAGAGCCGCAGCGAGGAGCAGTATTCGGAGATTGTGTTCACTGCCAAGAAGGTAGAATGGGGAAAGATTGTTCTTCCCGATGAATATAGTTATCTTGTCTTACCTGAATAACAAAAGAATGCCCGCCCACCTGTGGAGGTTTCTCTCCACGGTGAGCGGGCATTTTGCGTTTTCTTTCGATTCATCGAATCTATTCGGCTTGTGGTTTTCGCTCAACCCATAGTTTGGCTCCACAACAGGCTGATGCCGAACCAGTCCACTGCTTCAACGCCACCGATAGCTGGTCATGCCGCTATCCTCTAAGGGTATTATACATCATCGATGTAACATTGCAAGGAAAAATATTTGCATATTATAGCAAATGGCCACCTACTGCACTGGCTAGTACGGCAGGTGGCCATTCCTTCTTCATTTCCTTCTTACAAACTGAACCGGTCAGGTCAAATCTTCACCATTGGAAGCAATGACTTTTTTATACCAGTAGAAACTGTCCTTACGGTAACGATCACGGGTGCCGTTACCTTCACTGTCCAAGTCCACATACACAAAACCATAGCGTTTTTTCATCTCGCCTGTGGAAGCCGAAATCAAATCAATGCAGCCCCACGGCGTATAAGCACGCAGGTCTACGCCATCCTCGTTGATAGCCTTTTTCATGGCTTGAATATGGCCACGCAGATAATCAATGCGGTATGGGTCATGCACGGTGCCATCCGGTTCCAGCGTATCCACAGCACCCAGACCATTTTCCACAACCATCAACGGCACCTGATAGCGGCCATAGACCTCGTTCAAATAATAGCGCAAACCGTCCGGATCCATGCCCCAACCCCAGTCAGAATAATGGATGTAAGGGTTCTTTGCCCCAAGTGTCAAATTTCCTGCTCCATCCATTTCCACATTTTTATGGGTAGTAACACAGCTGGTGGAATAATAGCTGAAACTATAAAAATCCACCTTGCCTGCCAGCAAGTCAGATTTGTCCTGCTCTGTAATATCCAACGTCACACCATCAGCATCCCATAGACGCTTGGCAAAAAACGGGTAAGCACCTCGTACCATCACGTCACCGCAATAGTAATTCATCATTTGCCGATCCTGCTGTGTGAAAAGCTGATCCTTCGGGTCACAGGTCAACGGATAATTACAGCCACCGGCACTCATGCAGCCTACTTTATAGTTAGGGCTTACAGTATGGGCATACTGCACTGCATGGGCACTGGCTATAAACTGGTGGTGCAGCTTAATATAGGCCGATGCAGCCAGTTCCTTTGGACAATCAGGAATGACTTTCAATAGCAGCAACGGACAATTGATTTCGTTAAAGGTCAGCCAGTATTTGACTTCATTTTTGTACTCGTCCAGAATTGTCTTTGCATACTTATCGAATAACGCGATCGTATTGCGGTTTTCCCAACCGCCCAACTCTTCTTCAATATACAGAGGAGTATCGTTATGGCAAATCGTTACAAGTGGCTCGATATTGTATTTTTTCAGTTCAGCAAAAACTTTATGGTAGAACTCCAAACCTGCCTGATTGGGTTTCTCCTCGGTTCCTTTGGGATAAATACGGCTCCAGCTGATGGACATACGGAACATCGTATAGCCCATCTCTGCCAATAAAGCAATATCTTCTTTATAGCGGTGGTAAAAATCCACAGCTTGCTGATTGGGATAATAGTATCCATCTGCCACCACTGGCTTTGCTCCAATCGGACGTATCGCCATCTGTGGACAAGCCTTAATATCACCATTGGGAAGCTGATAGGTTATCAAACGTGGTGTTTTTGCTGTACCTGCCGTAGTAACATCCGTCATAACCGGACCACGGCCATCAGCATCCCAGCCACCCTCATACTGGTTAGCAGCAGTTGCGCCACCCCAAAAAAATCCCTTTGGAAATGTGCTCACGTCTGTATCCCCCTTTATTTTAATGCAGTAAGCAGTGGAGCACCGGCCTTTACTGAACCGGAAGCCATCTCTATCACATCTGCATAATCATCGGCGTTGGTTACAAGAACAGGCGTTTCCAGAGAATATCCTTTTTCATGAATGGAATTGATATCTACTTCCAGCAACTTATCACCTTTTTTTACAGTATCACCCTGTTTGACAAAGGCCTTGAATCCTTCACCGTCCAATCTTACGGTATTCATCCCGATATGAATGAGCACATTGCAGCCTGTTTTATCGGTCAGGGCAATAGCATGACGGGTAGAAAACAGATTTTCTACCACACCGTCAAAAGGAGCCATCACAATACCGTTTTCCGGCAGGATGACCACGCCTTTGCCCAGCACCTCGGTGGAGAATGCCTCATCACTACATTCACCCAGCGGCTTAACGGTGCCAGACAGGGGAGCTGCAATTTCCACTTTCTGAAGAGCCATTGCGGACTTTTCAGTTCGAGGGGCACTCTTTTTTTGATTCTTTTCCCCTTGTTCTGTCAGAATATTTTCACTGGTGCCATCCTCATCTTTATAAGTAAACCAAGCCATCACAAAACTGAAACCAAAGGCAACGGCTACCATCAAAATAATGCCCACAAAATTCGTTGCACCATTAGGATTAATCATTCCCAGCAAGCCAATAACACCCATGCCCGCATAGCTATACAGAGTCAGGCCAGTGATTGCACCAACCGCAGAGCCTGCTGCTGCACCAATACAGGCAATGACGAACATTTTAATGCGCGGGAGGGTCACGCCATAGATAGCGGGTTCCGTCACACCAAAAATACCGGAGAAGAAAGCAGGCAGCGCGATATCTTTGAGCTTCTTGTCTTTGGTCTTAAGGCAGACAGCAAGTACAACACCTGTCTGGGCAAAGCATGGAATAAGAGTGCATACCAGCATTCTGACAGGATGACCCTGTAACAACTCCATAAACGGAACCATGCAGATTGCGCCATGAATACCAAACAGAACGAAAACCTGATACAATCCACCAAAGATAATGAATGCCACCAACGGAACTGTGTCAAAAATCACCGTAAGAACGACATTCAGAGCATTGCCGACCATGTTTGCCGCAGGTCCGACTAAAGAAAATCCCAGCGGCACAGCCACGGCTAAAGCAATAGCAGGAACCATAAAGGACTTAACTAATTTGGATACACGTTTTTCCAGCCATTTATAAAGAGGAATCGCAATTGCCATTGTAAAAACGACCGGCAGGAATGTAGAGGTGTATGTGGCATTGACCGTCATGCCAAAAAGGTTCAGGTCTACACCTTGAATTGTAGGATACAGCATTGCTGCTCCTACCAAAAATCCAAAGACTGGATCGATTGCAAACTTCTTAGCCAGATTCATGCCCAGCAACATCGGCATAAAATAGAAAATCGCATCACCAATAGCGTTGAACAGCTGATAATAACCGCTATCTGATGGCAACCCGCATAGAACGGCAATCGACAAAATGCCTTTGATAATGCCCGCAGCGCACATCAAATTCATCAGTGGAGCCATAGCCGCCATAACGATGTTGACTACCTGCATCAGCGGATTTTTCTTCTGAGCAGCGGATGCATCCGAATTTTTAACTTGACCACTGTCTCCGGCATCCACGCCAAGTACTTCACACACATCCAGATAGACATCGTGAACGTGCTCACCGATAACGACCATGTATTCTCCACCAGAATTAACGACCGATATTACGCCGTCCCGATTTTTCAGGTAGGCGGTATCTGCCTTTTTATCATCTGCCAGATTGAACCTCAGTCGTGTAAAACAGTGTCGCAGACCCGTCACATTTTCCTTGCCACCAACATGGGCAACGATATCTGCTGCCAGTTCTTTGTATTTACCCATTTTGTATCGTTCCTCCAATTAAGTTGTATTTGAAATTGAAGGTCAAGCCAACTTAATGTAACCATCCTTACCGTTCCAAATGGGTTATGTGTTTATCGTTCTATGCGCAAAAGCTGCACGACACCTCAACTGTTCTGTCCTCCTTTCTCAGGTGTTTTTTCGAGCGGCATTTTGGAGCCTTTATTGACCACCAGCCGGATGTGGATTGTCAGATACATTCGTTCTTCTTCCAGCAGCTGATAGTGGTATTTGCGAGATAGATAGTCACCAATTTTACAAGCGCAGCGATAGGCTTCCTCATACTTTGCGAAAATGATTTCGGCTAAGTCTGTGCTGGAATTATCCTCGTATTGCTCTTGTCTGAGCACTCGGCGCGCAAAGTATTTTAGATGTGTGATAAACCGATAATAGTAGCTGGAGTCTGCATCCATCTCAATACGGAAGTACACACGTACGATATTACATATATCCTCAATGATTTTTGTAATGGCAAAAGTTTCTTCCATTGTGGAATCATCTGTTTCACCATTGGCAATATGCATAGCGATAAAGGCGGCTTCACTCTCTGGCAGGCGCACCTTGAATTGGCTTTCCACCATGTCCAGCGCCATCAGGCCGACTTCATATTCTTTCTGATAAAAACGCTTGATTTCCCATGTAAGGCTATTTGCAATTGGAGTTCCTTCCAGAAAACGCTGGATGGCATAAAAGAGATGGTCTGCCAAAGATACCGCCATAACCGGATTGAGCTTCATATTCAGACTGACATTAGCTGCTTCCACGATATGCTGCGCCAGCAGAAGATACTCTTCCGGTAATGCTTCCAATGTTCGTCTGATTTGTTCAAAGCTCTGATCACCTTCTTTGACGTAGACAGTTTCCACCAATTTATCATCTACATTATCGCCAGGACGTTTTTTATAGCCAATCCCTTTGCCACAAACAATTTGCTCTTTACCCTTTTCATCCAGAACAACAAGCGCATTGTTGGTCAAAATCCGGCAAATCCGCATTTTGCATTCCTCCAAAAAAATAGACCCGTCCACAAACACTTCTCCCAGCATTTGCAAACAGGTCAAGCTCACCACAAGAGGTGATCACCATCCTAATTTCGAGGTTAGTATAGCAGATTTCAAATACTCTTTCAAGTCAACCTTCAAAAAATCGTCATATCGTGCAATAGTAAAAATGAATTTTGTGAAGAATGCCCGCAACTAATCATATAAGTCCTACTATCACCGCTTTACCGCAATAAATTTTGCAAAACCATCTTGACGCCCCCAACAATCCATGATACCCTCTATCGCAAATCTCGCCGTGTTAGCCGTAAATGACTGCACGGTGTGGGTTTATTCCCCATGAAGATTTTTACCGCCCCGCAACACACCCGATTCATTTTGCCGCCGATTCACCCGACAAAATCCATCGCTTGTACTGCGTGGGCGGTATTTTTCTTTTTTGCACTTGACGTATCATCGCGCTTGTGCTATTATATCGCTAAAATATATCTCAATTTCTTGAGTTATATTTTGATGCACGCACCTTGAATCCTTCATAAGCCGTCCGAACAGCGATACTGTGCCATGACCTGCCTTGAAAGCAGCGAGCCAGAGAAATACGCCGCTGCAAAACAGGGGCAGGAACTGCGTTCGGTGTGAACGGTGACCAGAGCAGGGGCGACCGGTGTGCTTTGCACATTGGGCTTGCGTTCTCGTCAATGTGCTGCGCGGTTCGCTCACTGGAATTTTCAGTGTTGCACGGAAAAGGCGAAAGCAAGTATCGACCTGTGGCCACAAATTTTCAATTCTTGAAAATGTTCTGTCCACTCAGTCATCCTTGTTGGGGAGTGCCTTCCCCAAACCCTGCTCCAGCTTCGCGCTGGCTTACAGCGCGAAAGCGGCGTGTCGTTTTACATAGCCCCTCCATCCCGGAGCGGGCATTTATTATTTTCACAGGAGGTCGAATATGACTGAAATGAAAAGTCCGAACGTACACGCACGAGAGAACCGCACCGACACGCCGCGAAATCGAAAGACACACATCATCAAAGTCAGAGTGACCGCAGAAGAAAAACTGCGCATTGAACACGCCTGCAAAGAACTCCACCTCACCCAGTCCGCACTTGTCCGCCGCGTCCTGTACGGTGTGAATGTTAAACACACCGTAGTGGTAACGCAGGGCGGCGAGGACGCACTGGCCGCGATCGCCGCCTTGTCTGCCCAGTGCAGCAAGGTTGGCAGCAACCTCAACCAGCTTGCACGGCACTTCAACTCTGGCGGCAAAGACACAGAGCAGCTCCGGGCACAAATTCTGGAAGAGCTGTCCGCACTCACGAACTTTCGGCTGAAAGCCGAAGAAACGGTTGGTGAACTGTATGGCAACCATCAAGCATTTAAGCTCGAAGAACTCTAACTATGCCGCCGCCGAAAGCTATCTCACCTTTCAGCACAACGAGTACACTGGTCTGCCTATTCTGGACGAGAAGGGCAGACCCAAGCTGCGAGATTCGTACCTGCTCGACACCCTTGAGTGCGGCGAATCTTCATTTGCTATGGCCTGCCTGATTGCCAATCGCAAATACGACAAGAACGGCGGGCGGGAGGACGTGAAGACCCACCATTATATCATCAGCTTCGACCCGAAGGACGCAGTAGAGAACGGCCTGACCATGGAGCGGGCGCAAGCCCTTGGCTTGCAGTTCTGCAAGGAAAATTTCCCCGGTCATCCCGCCATCGTCTGCACCCACCCGGACGGTCACAACAGTGCGGGAAACATCCACGTTCACATCGTCATCGGCAGCTTGCGTGTCCGCACCGTGGAACGGCAGCCCTTCATGGACAAGCCGTGCGACTGGGAAGCGGGCAAGAAGCACCGCTGCACTTCTGTCATGCTTCGGCACCTTCGTGTCGCAGTCATGGAGATGTGCGAGCGCGCCGACCTGAACCAGATCAATCTGCTGGAAGCCCAAGGCGACCATGTTTCTGAGCGCGAGTATTGGGCGCAGCGGCGCGGACAACGCCGCCTCGACCATGCCAACGCCAAACTTGCCGCCGAAGGGCAGCAGCCCACCCAGACCGTCTACCAGACCGAGCTGGACAAGCTGCGAAAGCAGATCTGCGCTGTGCTGAACAAGACCACCACCTTCGAGGAATTTTCTGCATTGCTCATGCAGGAACACGGCATCGCCGTGAAGGAGAGCCGAGGCCGGTTGAGCTACTGCCCGCCCGGCCGGACAAAGTTCATCACCGCCAAGAAACTGAGCAAGAAGCTGGAAAAAGAGCAGGTGCTGACCGCCCTCTCCCAGAACATCCAGCTTGCCGCCATCATCCAGCCCAGCAGCGAAAAGAAGCCGGATAAGATCAGGAAACTGGTTGACATTCAGGCGAACGTTGCCGCAGGTAAGGGCATCGGCTATGAGCGTTGGGCGAAAAAGTTCAACCTCAAACGCTGGTCGCAGACCTTGTGTCTCCTGCAGGCGAAAAAGCTGCTCAGCGAAGATGCCCTGAACCAGCGCATTGCCGAACTGAAAACCCAGCACGACGATGCACTGGCGGTGGTCAAAGACATGGATGCCCGCATGGTCTCCCTCAAGGAGCTGCGCGGGCATCTTGTGGTCTATCGGCAGTACAAGCCTCTTGCACAGAAGCTCCAGACTGTGCGGAACCCCGCCAAGTTCAAGGAACAGCACCGTGCAGAGTTTGCTGTGTACGAGGCCGCTTGCGCCTATTTCAAGGCCAATGGGCTCAGGACGCTGCCGGACCTCAAAAAGCTGGATGCCGAATATCAGCTCCTTTCCTCGGAGAAGAACGGGTTCTACACCCGCTACAAGAAAGCGCAGATCGAACTGCGTGAACTCCGCACCGCACAACAGAACGTGGAAGCCTTCTTCCGCAAGGAAGAGCGCAGCCACGCCGTACCGCAGCAGGAGG
>ENA-ORSY01001936-ORSY01001936.1-human-gut-metagenome-genome-assembly--contig:-NODE-1936-length-13079-cov-2.996007_pt1 | contig 13079 bp, 12 predicted proteins | sample MGYA00242193_ERZ509160 | MGnify/ENA primary metagenome ERZ509160 (study PRJEB26280, sample SAMEA2338670) | human gut metagenome | biome: human gut; feature: human-associated habitat; material: faeces...
CCCCCAGGGTTGCCGTGGGCATGATTTGGCGCAGGGCGGGTTTTCCCGCCTCAAACCCGCAGAAGAATACCGCCAGTGCAGCGCAACCTACCAGCAGCGTGAGCAACCCCGACTGTTCGATCTGCAAGTATGCGCATGTCAACAAAGCGACAAGGGGCGCCAGCAGGGCAACTGTTTCGGCGGCAGAGCGCAACATATGTTTTGCTGGGGTGCTCACAGGCTCCCCCAAGCGCGTGTGAAGTCATTTTCGGTAGCGCGGTAGAACAAGTTGTTGTGGAAGAATTCGCTCGGTGTTTCGGTGCAAGCGTCTTCACCGTCGAAGAGCATGGTTATGGCGTCTGCTGCGCAAGCCGTAAAGGGCAGGTCGTGTGTCGCCATGACTATGGTGACTCCCTCTGCTGTCAGTGCGCGGCAGAGCTTTGCAACCATGAGCTTTGCTTCGGTATCGAGTCCTTTAGTTGCTTCGTCGAGAAGCAACAGCTTTGGGCGTGTGAGCAGCACTTTTGCGAACGCTAGCAGCTGTTGCTGGCCGCCGGAAAGATCATAGGGATGTAGGTTTTCCAGCCCCTGCAGCCTCAAGCGCCGCATCATGGCGTCAATTTCTTCGTCCCCATAGCCGCATGCGCGTTGCCAGTCGCGCAGTTCTTCGGCAACGGAGTCGCACACGAACAGCGCTTTCGGATCTTGCGGAATGAACCCTTGGCTTTCTCGAAGCGGCGCTTTTATGCGGCCGCGTTCGGGGCGCATTGTTCCCGCCGCAAGTGCCAGCAGGGTTGATTTGCCGCATCCGTTGCCGCCCACAATAGTGTGCAGGGTGCCTTTTTGCACGGTAAGGTTGCATCCTTTAAGGACGAAGGGCGCTTTGTGCTCGTAACGAAACGAAGCGTCGCGAACTTGCAGAACTGGTTCGTTATTGCGTTGAACTGGGGTTTCAGTGGGCGCTGCAGGGATGTATGCCTTAGACGTGGGGAGTGCCGCTTCCTTAAGCTGGCCGTTTTGCAGGGCGAGCCTTTGCGTGGCGTAGGGTGCCATAAGCTCGGGGGCATGGGTGGTGGCAAGCACGGTAATGCCCAGCTCGCGGTTAATGCGGAAGAGGGCGTGCGCCAGTGAATGGGCGGCCACGGGGTCTAACTGACTGGTGGGTTCGTCGAGCAGGAGCAGGCAAGGGGCGCAGGCGAGCGCGCTGGCAAGAGCCAGCAATTGCTTTTGCCCTCCTGAAAGATTGTTCACGTTTTGATGCAGCCAGCTGTTCATGCCGAAGAAGTGGGCAATCTCCGCAACGCGGCGACGCATGGCATCTTGGGAGACAGCCAAGTTTTCCAGGCTGAAAGCCAATTCGTGCCAAGGCTCAGAACATACCAGCTGGTTGTCGGGGTTCTGCATAACGAAGCCAATGGTGCTTGCCGATTCTTCGACGCTCAGAGTGGAGGAATCTTTCCCGAAGATTTTGATCGCGCCCGTGTGAATCCCGTTGGGGGCAAGCTCTGGCTTGCAGCAGCGCAGCAGCGTGGTTTTGCCACAGCCTGTGGCGCCGGTGATCAGCGTAAACGATCCTTCTTCGATTTCCGTGCAAAGGGGCCCGATAAGGGGGCGCCCGTCTTGGTTCGGTTGTGCGGCGAAGCGTTCTGTTAGCAGCTCTGCTTCAGCGGCGGCTTGGTAAGAGAACGCGAAATTGTCGAATGTTAAAGCGGCGCTCATCGGCGCACCTTTCCTAACAGTTCCAGCATGAGGGGGAAACACAGGGCCAGCGCATAGAGGGCAGCAAGCGGGTTGCCCAGGCTGCCATGGAAGGCGGGGAAGAATCCGAAGCCGTTCATGAGGGTGTAAGCGGCAGCGGCCGCTCCGACGGAGAGCAACGCGAGAGCGCCCAGCGCAAACGCGTCATAGGTGCGGAAGTGGTTCCGGCGGAAGGTTGTCCGCTTGCGGTTGGCGCCCCATCCGCGGCAGTGCATGGAATCGGCGGTTTCCAGCGAGTTTTCCATGCTCCACCCCATGAGCGTGGTGACAGTGCGCAGGTGATCGGCAAAGCGAATTGCGGAAAATCGCTGTGCGGGCTTGTTCGCACCATTTTGCTCGGCGTGTCGTTTCTGGTGGCGGGCGCGTTTCGCCTCGTGCTCTTCTTTGGCGGCTGGGGCGGATTCTGCCTCTTCGGCGAAAACATCACCGGAAACCATGGTGGTGCTGGGGTTACGTGCTGCGGTGCAAGCATTCAATGCGTTGCTGATGGCATGCCCGCGTCGTACGAATTGCGGAATAAGACGCATGATCATGGAGATCATCAGGCTGATGGTGGGCAAGATGCCGCCCAATGCGCCCATTACCTTGTCCGAACCCAGAACGGCATCGGCGTTGGCGAACCATTGCATCACGCACAGGAGCAGTAGTGCCATAGTAGCAGCGTTGGCGTAGCCTTCGGCATACACCGCCTGCGTGCCTATGCGGAACAGTTCGGTAGTGCCCGTGGAGCTGAACAGTGGGTTTACCGCAACGATAACGGCGAGTAGGGGAAGCTGCCATGTGAGCGACCGCGCAATAGCTCTACCGCCGCGCAGCCACACCCCATAGAGCGCTGCGATGACAAAGGAAAGGGCCAGGAGTGTTGGGTGAGGTGCGGCCATGGCAAGCACCAAGGCTACGGCGAAATAGACCAGGGCAAGTGCGGGGTGAAAATTGTCGAAGGCGGTGGGCTTCATTTACTTAACGTAGTACCAGGAAACGGTGTCCCCGTCTTTGAGCATGTACTTTCCGCAAGAAACGTTTGGCGCGCTTCCGTTGACGGAGTACATCCAGCCGCTTTTCCCGCCGTATTCGAATTCCGCCAAGCCGCCGATAGCGCTCACGTAGAGCCCGTACTGGCTGCTCTTCGTGCTAACCGAAAGGCCGGTGGCGCACAGGGCATCGTAGGCGGTAGCGCCCTTCTTGAAGGTGGGGTGGGCGCTACCTGAAACGCGCCCATCGGCGGCGCTACTGGAAACGGATACCGACACCGTAACGGTGCTAGAAGCGGTGGAGCTTGCAGTTGTACCTTGGGAGCTTCCGTTGCCGGTCTGCTTGTTGGCCGAGGCGTTGTTGGAAGAGCTTGCTTTATTGCCGGAGCTGCTTGGGGTGCTGCCTTCGTTTTCGGTGCTTTTGCCTTGGTTGCCCGACGTGTTGCTGCTTTCGCTCTGGGTGTTGCCGTCTTGGTCGGCCGCTTCGTCCGATTGGCCTTCTTGCGGAATGTCGTTGCCGTAGTCGGTTGAAGCGGAGTTTGCCTGTTGCGTAGCTTTGGCTTGATTGCCCTGGTTCAGCGCATCGGGCGCGGCAAGTGCAAACGCCGAAATGCCAATAAGACAGCAGCAAGCAGCCGAGATTATGCCAAGCGCTATCTTGTGGGCACGGGTGAGTTTTTTCGGATCTTCAGCCATAACTCCAGCCTACAAAGAACGGCGACGGAACAGGAAGGCGCCTACGGCAACCAGGCCGGCGCAGCCTGCAGCAATACCTGCGATGGGCAGCCAGGGAACGCCCTTTGAATCGTTGCCGTTGTTGGATGAGGTGCCGCGAGCGGAAGATGCGCTGGTAACAGCGCTGCCGTTTTCCTCTTCGCTGGAGGCTTCATTTTCGGCCAGTGCTTCAGCATCGCTCAGGGGCGCTTGGGCTGCAGCAGATGCATTGCCAGCACTAATGGGGGTCGCGGCGGGAGCATGCTCGCTCGCATTGCTGCCAGGTGCCTTGTTGTTCTGCTGGTTGTTGGTTCCAGGTTTTTCAGGTGTTTGGGTGTTGTCGGAATTGCTGCCGTTGCTGGAAGAGGCGGCGTTTGCCAGGGCGAACAGCGTGCCGGAATCGTTGGTCCAGTACAAGGTGCCATCAGCGCCCATGACGATGGATTTGGTGCACCAGTTTGCCATGTCGCCTGTGGCCTCAAAGAGCTTGGTTACCGTGTTGGTTTCCAGGCAGTACACCCATGCACCACCACCGTTGGTGGGGATTTTGTTTTCATCGGTTTCGGCGCCGTTGCAGGTGAAGTAAGCGTAGGTTTTGCCGTCAACTGCTTTTGCTACTAGGGGCGTGCTTTGCACATAGTAGGGAACTTCGATGGTGCTCTTTACCTGGAGGGTTGATGCATCGATAACGCTGAAATAGCCTTTGCTGCCATATACGCCGCCGCCAACATACAAATTGCCTTCGAACAAAGTGGGGGTGCTGGTGCAAAGCGCCTTGGTTGAATCAAGAACGACATTCTGTTCCGAAAGGCTGCCATCGATGGCAACGGAAAGAACATGAAGCGTACCATCGTTGGTGGTCATGTATGCCGTAGTGCCCGCTTCATTGGAAACGACCGTTGAGCGAATTGCTGAGGAAAGTTTCAGCTGAGACACGACTTTACCGGTTGCTGGATCTACTGCTTTCAGCCAACCCGCATTGTCGCCATATACCAGCACGTTGCCAACCTTGCAGGCGCCTGCCCAGTAATAGCCCGCATCTTCACTTTTATTCGCCCAAACGCAATCGCCTGTGATGGCATTGATGCCGAAGAAGGTTCCTTTAGTGGCGTTCCAATTGCTGGTTGTCCCCGTGAATACCATCCCATTTGCGGCAGTTACGGTAGACATGTTCATGTCGCCTGCTGCAATAGCATTCGACACCCACAGCGTTTTCATCTCGGTTGCAGAAATGCCCTGCAAACGGCCGTTGGCAAGTGGGACCACGATAACGCCATCGGTGTATACCGGACGACAGGTGGAATCAATGGCGCTGAACAATTGGAGTGATGCCGTTTCTTCACCGGTTTTGGCATTAAGGCGGTGCAGTACGGCTGGCTGTGCGGTCCAATCGGGGTTCAGGAGCGACGAGGCGAAGTAGATGGAGCCGCCCAGAGTGAGGATTTCTGAGTAATTGTTGTTGCCGTAGTTCTTCTTCCAGGCAAGTGCTGCATTGCTGGAAGAAGTGGGCGCGGAGGTTACCGTGCTGGTGTTGCCGGTGTTCTTGACGTAAGAGGTGGTGTCGTTGCCCGTTGCCTTATCGGGGTGGGGAGCGTTAGGGCTGGTTGGGTAGGTGCCCGTGCCGTTGTCGTATTTGGTTCCGTCGTCGGGGTATTTTGCAAGGTTAAGTGTGTAGGTGTAGTTGTCGCAATCGATGGTGTCATGCTCAATGCCGGCGTCATTTCGCGATGCTCCATTTGCGGAAATGCTACTCATCCAGTATGCGTTAGGGGTTACTGGATTGCCGAATACATTGCCGTTAATGGTTAGGAATTTGATGAAATGCGACAGACCGTCGTCGTACGTATTCAGGTCTTTTTCGGGGTCGATTGCGCCGATATAGCCCTGGCTAGCTGCGAGGTCCAACAGATCCTTGACGGTTTTGCCTTTTTCGATGCTGAAGGTGTGCGAAACCAAGGTGGTGCCGTAAACCGAGATCTTCAGTGTCGCTGAAACGGTATCTGCCTTGGTGCTGGATGCCTGGTTTGCGGGCTCGGCAGCGTTCGCGGATTGGCTCGGTGCTTTATTTGCGCTACTGGTGTCTGCCGATTCGCCCGCGTTTGCCTTTGAACTGCTGGTTGTTGCGTGCCCTGCGGCGCTGCTGGAGCCCGATGCCTGGCTCTCGCTGACATCTTGCGTGGCGTCTGCCTTGTTTGCAGCGGAGTCAGCCGTGGAGCTTTGTTCTGCCGTGGTTGCTGCAACATTGTTGGCTTCTCCCGCTAAGGCGAAGCCGGGGGTTAGAGCGGTTGCCAGGGCGATTGCCGTAAGCAGCGCAAGGGCGCGCTTTGCTATGCCGTGAGGACGGCAGGTGGTGTTGCTCGCATGAGCTCCTTCTATCCAGGGCGCAGGCTGGCAGGCATTCCGACTTGATCGAGGGCTGCTCGAAGTTACGGTTACTGGTATAGCGAAGGACTTTCACCTTCATCCCCCTGCGGCTTGTGAGCACCTGCGCAAAAGGCGCAGCCAGCCGTTACCAAAAATATGCGGTCACATTATAAAGGGGGTCTTCTTTGTGCGGCAAGTTGGCGCTGCGTGCATAGGCGAGCGAGATTCGTTCGCCCATGCCGACTACGCGCGTTATGGCCCGTGAGACATGTCTCCAAAAGCAAAAACGCCCCGCATCAGGCCGAAAGTGAACTGCACCTATTTTTTGGACACGAGAAATGGGTGCAGTTCAAAGTTTGATGCGGGGCGGGAGAAAAGGAGGGTCTGGGTTGCTAGGCGCTTGCGGGCTTTGACCCCTTGGCAAGAGCTTCAATGGCAGCGAGGTTTGCCATGGTGGATCGAATAACGTCCGAGCGGGAAAGCGATCCAACGAGCGTTCCGTCTTCGCTTACTACTGGTGCTTTCTTGATGCGCTTTTCAGCCAGCAGGCGGCATGCTTCGTCAAGTTCGGATCCGCTTTCAACGGAAATGGCGCCCTTGGTGGCAATGCGCATAACGTTCAAGTCAAGCAGTTCGGAAACGCGCTGCATGAAGTTTTCGTTGTCGGTGGCGCGGTACAGCATGAGAGTTGCATCCAGAACGGCGCCTTCGCTGCGTCCGATGTACTTCATGATGTCGCCGTCAGAAATAAAGCCGACCACTTTCATATGTTCGTCGACCACGGGAACGCCAGAGGTTTTGTTGGTGGCAAGAATCTGCGCAACCTCGCGGATGGAGTCGGTGCTGTGGACGAAGTAGGGCTGCTTGTTCATAGCAAGGTCCACAGCGATGTGATCGTCTGCCTTGGTGGGCAGGCGCAGAGCATTGGCGCGCTCTGCGGCGGAAGGTTCCTTCTTAGTGTCGCGTACGGCGACAACGATAACTGCAAAGATTGCGATCATGATAAGCGCCGTGAAGGCGAATGCGATGCGGTTGCCTGCCATGGCCTGTTCGATTGCGGGCATCTCGGGGAACAGAAAGGTGGATGTTGCGGAAAGGGAAACCAAGATGGCTGTGCCCAACGACGCGCCTACCTGGTTCAACGTGTTCTGCAGTGCATTCGCGTGCTGGATAACACGGTTGTCCAGCGTGTTGATTCCCCAGGTGTTAAGCGGGGTGACCAGCGCCTGCATGCCAACGCCCAGGCAGGTGTAGATAACGATGATGAAGGGTACGGGCGTGTCGAGTCCGAAGCCAACCAGGCCGCAGCCCGCCGATGGCCGCAACCAAGGCGCCTGGGATTACGATACGGCGAACACCCAGCTTGTCGAACAGGCGGCCAGCGAAGAAGCCCATGATGGCGCCCAGCACAGCGCCAGGCAGCATGATAAGGCCGGTTTCGAGGGCAGATACACCGAGCAGGTTTTGCAAATAGATGGGGAGCAAAACGCCTGTGCCAACCAGCGCGGCCTGGAGCAAGGCAACCAGAACGACAACGATGGCATATGAGCGGCTCTTCAGGACATCGACTTTCAACAGCGGCACTTCGAGGCGGAGTTGCCTGCGTACGAAGAACGTCAAGAGAATGGCGCCGGCAACGATAAGGGCGATCGGAATGGCTATGTTGGTTGCCGAAGTGATGGTGGCCAAGCCATACAGCAGTCCCAAAAGGCCCAGTGAGCACAGGGCAACGGATGGTTTGTCGAACGAGGTGGGTTCGAATTCGCCGTAGCTCTTGAGGAAGACGATGGCCAGGACGACGATAAGTACCGCCAGTGCGGTTACCAGCATAAAGAGCGAGCGCCAACCGACGGATTCGACCAGCAAGCCGGAAAGGGAAGGACCGACAGCAGGGGCAAAGCCGATAACCAAGGACACAATGCCCATGGCGCTGCCGCGCTTTTCGCGGGGGAATATCAGAAGAATCACGGTGAATACCATTGGCATAACTACGCCGGTGGCTGCTGCCTGGAAAATACGGCCCAGCAGCAGGATGCCGAAGAAGGGCGAAAACGCCGCCATAAGGGAACCCAAGGCGAATACCGAAACGCCTGCGATGAAAAGCTTTCGGGTGGGGAAGCGGCCAATAAGGAAGGCGGAAAGCGGGATGACAATGGCTTCGACCAAAGAATAAGCTGAGGTGAGCCACTGGACGGTGGTGGCGTCTGCCTGGAGGTCGGCCATGATGGAGGGGTATGCGGGCGAAAGGAGCGTCTGGTTCAAGACAACCAGCGTGGCGCCTGCCAGCAGAATGGCAACGATAACTACTTGATTACGGGTGAGACCCATCTAGTTTTCCTTTCTTGTGTGGGGATCGGTAGGGATGATTTTGAGCTGGCTGTTGAGGCTTGCGAGCTTACGGAATGCTATAAACCCTTCGATGACCTGCTGTTGCAGCTCGGCAGCGTCGGGGTTTTCCTCGAAGAGGGCAGAAAACTCTGCATCGATGGCGGCCGATTCGGCTCGGCCTTTTTCCGTGAGGTAGATACGGAAGCTGCGCTTGTCGTTTTCGTCCTGCCTGCGTTCGATGAGGCCGCGTTCTTCCAAGGGCTGGGCGATAGGCTTGAAATTTGAGGGCTTTACGCACAAGTGATAAGCGAGTTCTTTGATAGTTTGGCCATCCTGTGAGGCTATTTCGCCCAGCAGGTGAGCCTGATAGGGGTTTAGCCCGTGCCTTGCAACGATGCTCGAAAGCGTTGATTTGATGAGTAGACTCATAAAGCGGGTTTCTTCGAACAAGGTTCGGCAGAAGTTGATTTTTTCCATGGTTAATGATCCTCCTTTCTGCTTCAGAGAATAAGAAAGCGCCCCAGGTAGGGGCGCTTATGAGCTTGTTTAACACTATAAATAGTACTAAAACATAATTATATTTTAGAAATAATTATCGTTTCTTCACAAGTGGGAAAGCCCTGGATTTCCTCCGGGGTTTGAAAGCATCGAGGCTGACAGAAAAGTGGGAATCTGACACCTGTTCCTATTTTCCCACCTTGATTGCGCCTTTGTCGCAGCGATTGCCCCAGGCGTCGATGAGGGTATCGTCCTTGTATACGCACACGATTTCGCAGTGGTTGGCGCATTTCTGGCAGATGACTTCGCGGGTGGTGAACTCGAAATCGGAGATGTCGAAATTGAAGGGCTTGCGCTTCGAGGCAGGGGCGTCGGCCGCCAACAGTGCAGCGCCGTAGGCGCCCATCAGATGGCCGTCGGGGTCAACTAAAACAGGTTGGTTTAATGCTTCTTCGAAGAAATGAACCACGCCAACGTTCTTGCTCACTCCGCCCTGGAAGACGATGGGCGACTGAATGCGCTTGCCTTTGCCCACGTTATTCAGGTAGTTGGTGGCAACGGCCTTGCACAAGCCGGCGATAACGTCTTCGCGGGGATAGCCAACCTGCAATTTGTGCACCAAATCGCTTTCGGCGAACACCGTGCAGCGGGCAGCAATGTTGGCAGGTTTTTTCGAAGTTAGGGCAATGGGGCCGAACTCTTCCACTTCAACGCCAAGGCGATGCGCCTGGCTCGACAGAAACGAACCGGTGCCTGCAGCGCATAGTGTGTTCATGGCATAGTCGGTGGCAATGCCGTTTTCAACGCAGATGATCTTCGAGTCCTGCCCGCCGATTTCAAGGATGGTGCGCACATCAGGGTGCAGGTGGGTGGTGCCAACGGCGTGGGCGGTAATCTCGTTCTTTACCACAGTGGCATCCAAGATAGAGCCAACCAGTCGCCGTGCGCTGCCAGTGGCGCCAACGGCAACCACGCTGATTTCTTCGGTGTTTATCTGGCTGTGCAGGTCTTCCACTACACGGCGCGCTGCATCGGTAGGGTTGCCTTCCGTCCAAAGGTAGGAGCGGGCGATAATCGTGCCATCAGGCAAAATGATGACGCCTTTAGTGGAAATAGAACCGGTATCGATACCAAGGAATGCGTTGCTCATCAACGGGCCTTTCTCATTGCAATCATGTCGTAGAACGCCTCGAGTCGGGTGTCGAGGCCGGTATCGCTCGTTTGCGAATCGTAACTCAGGTACAAAATAGGGATATGGTAGTCGCTGCTGATGCGCTGCAGAACGGGCATCACGTCAATCTCGGGCGTGCAGCCAGAAGACTTAAGGTGAACAATGCCGTCGAATCCCTTTTCGGCATAACTTTTTGCTGCGGCGATGGTCATGGTAGAAGTGGGACCCATGTCATAGCTTACGTATTCGCTCACGCCGCGGCGCAGGTTTTCCTCGTTGTAATGCAGGTTGCGGTGCGTGATGTTCAAGTACCGAGCGAGCGAAACGCCCATATCGATGAACTTTTCTTCGATGTAGAGGTTCGAATGGGAATCAACGGCAGTGAAGTATTCGCCCACAATCCCGATGCGGATCGGGTCGGCGGGTTCTTGCGTGGGCAATTCCCGAAGAACGCCCATGCCGCGTTTGTAGGCAGTGGTTATCTGGTTCAGATTGGTAACGGTGCGCATGTCGGCAAAGAAATCATTGCGGGCGCGCTTGAACGATCCACACTCAGCTTCGAAGCCGGCCTTTGCCAGGTAGGCATCGTTGTAGGAGTCTAGACATTCGATCATTTTGAAAAGGGCCAGGAACTGCTTTACTCCTTGCGGGATAGAAAGGTTCGGGTTCACTTTTTCTTTACAGATGGCGAGGTACTCTTGCATTGGCTTGCCTGTTACCGTGGCGAAGTTGAGCATCTCGAACTCGTAGCCCATATCACGCAGGATGGATTCCTGCAACTCGCCGTAATACCCCAGGCGGCAGGGTCCGGCAAATTGAACAAGAACGTCGGCGCCGCGCTCTAGCGCTTCGATGTAGTCACCCAGGATGTGCTTGAACGGAGCGCATACGAAATCGTTACTGTGCTGGGCGCCCCGCTCCAGCGTGCGACGCGTAGGTTCGGGCAACGATACGTAGTCGGCGTCAAGCACCTGCTCAACGAAGTACTTGAAGGCAATGTCGTAGTAGGAATAGCGAAGGAAGGCAACTTTGGTACGCGCGTGACGATCGGCTTTTTTCTTTTGCTTCTTCTTGTTGCGGTGGGCGCGAAGGGCCTCGGGTGTGCCGGGGATAAAGGAAATGGATGCATTGGGGATTTCATCGGAATAGCGGCGTTTGAGGGTGTCGGCTGCCTTCTGTACGGCATTCAATGCAGTCAGTTTGCGGTTCGGCTCTCCGCCTTGCTGGTGGTTTGATTCGTTATTCATGCAGGTAGCCACCCCTTTGCTGGTAACGGAGGATGTCGACAAAGCTTTCCAAGCGCGTTTCCAAGCCGGCGGTTCCGCTCTGCGCATCGACAGTGAGCGAAAGGATGGGCTTGCCTTTGATGCAGCGCATAAGGGCATCGTTGGTCATGGAGTCGGGCCCGCAAGGGAAGGCGCTTACCAAAACAATGCCGTCTATCTGGTCGTACAGGTCCAGAATGGTGCCGATGGTCTCGCGGTTGACAATCCAAGGCAGGGTGTCGGAAAACTCAAAGCTTTTTTCCAGCGCTTTTTCGTGATTGTGGCGATCGGCGAAAAGAACGCAGGTTTCCATTTCTCTTAGCATGTCAACAAGCGGTGAACCCACAAAGTCGTCATGAATCACGTAGGGGTGCGCCGCCAACAGAATTCGCAAGGGGCGTTCGCCTTCGGGCATTTTAGAAACGCGTTTTAACAGAGCTTCCTGTTTGTGGGTGCGTTTCTCGTCGCTATTCGTCTGAGCACGAACGGCGGCAGCGTAGGCTTTCTTTGATTCTTTTCTTGTTGCCCCAAGCTTTTGGCCGAGGTCAATGTAGGCTTCCTGCTCCTTGATGTGGCTGTCCGCTTGATCAACTTCGCAGGAAATGATGCGGGGACGTTGCGTGATGAAGGTATTGGCAACTAAATCTGGCAGTGCCTGGAATTTGGTGCAGAAGCCTTTGAAGTTTCCCAAATTGTCGATGCTGGGAGCAAAAATGGCATCGCATTTTCCCAGAAGGCTGGCAACGTGACCCATATACAGTTTTGATGCCAGGCAGCATTCGTCGATGGAGAGGTACGCTCCTGCTTCAAGGGTGCTGCGGTCGGATTTATCGCTTACCACAACGGTCCGGCCGAGTTCTTCAAAAAAGGTGCGCCACATGGTTTTGTAGCGAAAATACAGTAGGGCGCGAGGTATGCCAACGGTTTGAACGTTAGCAAATTCTGCCTGCGCCTTGAGGTCTAAAGGGCTCATATTCCTCCATATTGATGAGGGCGTTGGGCTGCTTGGAACTGCCCCGTGCCTTTATTCTCTTCTTCTTGGGGCTTTGCTGGTTATGGTTTCATGTGGATTCCATCTTGCGTTATGCTTAAATACCCATTCCAATAACGTCGCTTCACGAAAGGAGCCGCATGACCAGGTACCGTGCCACAATCGTTTCGCCAAAAGGGGCGGCCCCTAAATCAAGCGTTATCGAGTTTGAAAGCGAGCATCGTGCTGGCTCTAAGCTGAACGTGCAAGACGCGCGCTATAAGATGCTCGAACTCCATGGCTCCGAAGCGTTGGCATGGACTGTGAAAGATGTTGAAAAGGTGGCGGATTCCACTCCAGGTGATGCGCCCATGGAGCAGATGATGCTTGATTTCCGTGAGCCGGTTGAGCCTCCCAAGCGTAAGCGTCGTACGGTAAAGCGCGGCATTGCCGGTTAACTGTTGCGATAAGTATTGAGCGTAGCAAGAAAAGCGAGCTGTCCGATGGTTCATCGAGCAGCTCGCTTTTTTGTTTAAGCCTTTGCGCTGGTGTGAGGTTGGTGGCTATAGATGGTTTAGGATGGCCCGCCTTAATTCGTATCGTCGGCACAGTTTGGGAAACGCCAGGAGCCCGAAGGTGGTTGCTAGGGCTAAAACGACAAGGAGGGGTACGGGAGCGGAACCATCATTGGTTTTCGGCAATTTGGCGGCAACGGATTCCGCTGCTGTTTCAACTGGGTTGGTTGATTGGACAACCGAGTCCCTGTCTTCGTCATGAATCTCTAAATTGCGGTGGGTGTCGATATTCGCGACATTCCACAGGTCAACCGCATCGCCCGATAGTGTTTCCTCTGTTGCTTGCATGTGCAGGATGGCGGGAGCGTAAGCAATCATGCTGTCTTCTTCGCTGCGCGTTGGTCCCGCTGCTTCCTTCAAGTTGAATGAAGCTCGGTTTGCTGTCAGGTCGGAAAGGTCAACATTCTCATAGCGTTCGGGGCGCTCCCATTCTTCCGCCAAGAAAGATGATGGGAATCGAGTCTTGCGGTATGCTGCTTTCAGCAG
>ENA-ORSY01001939-ORSY01001939.1-human-gut-metagenome-genome-assembly--contig:-NODE-1939-length-13075-cov-2.906836_pt1 | contig 13075 bp, 20 predicted proteins | sample MGYA00242193_ERZ509160 | MGnify/ENA primary metagenome ERZ509160 (study PRJEB26280, sample SAMEA2338670) | human gut metagenome | biome: human gut; feature: human-associated habitat; material: faeces...
TTTATTTTGCCAGAAACATTGAAAAGTTCGTTGCATTTTTTGTTCAAGTCGTCATACTTACAAGACAATTCTTTATTTTCTTTATTTAATCTTACCCAGTCACAAGTTAAATTCTCATATCTTTCATAAAGATATTTGTTTTGTTTTTCTATTAGCCATCTTCATAACTCTATTCATTAGACTCATCTTCAACCACCTCACAATTTTCTAAAACATCTTTGATCAGTGTAGGCGTACTGTCTTCCCATTGAACGAATTGGAATAACTTATTAAACATGCTCGTGTGGCACATGCCACGACCAGTCCACCAAGGAGCACTCTCACTTTTTTGGGGTTCTTCATCATATAGAAAAATATTGCCATTACCATCTCTAACGATATACATGTACTTTGTGTTGTCTGATAGATATTTTAAAATATCATATTCTAATTTACTTACTTTTACTGGTGGCCCTTTGTATTCAGCTAAGAGCCATTTAACTTTAACATTCGAGCAATGCTCTCCCATATTGCAAAAGATACAATTATCACAGACACCAAGACATTTCTCAATTGTGTGCCTATCTTTGCTTATTGAAAAATCAAAAACGACATTTGATTTTTCTAATATTTCATTCTTATATCTTTCTGCATTTAACATTTTCTTTTACCTCACTCTTTTGTGCTTTTGCGTTTGCTATTAGCGAAAGATAGAATTCCACAATACCTTTATTAAGATTTGGTGCGTTTCTATGAATGCACTTGTTATAAAATTCTTGCACGCCATATCCTATTGCAGCTCTTTCCCAAAAATCATAGCCACCAACAATAATAGCGTTTGTGATTGCTAGGTTTAACGCTTCCTTATATAACTCAAGATAATGATTTTGACATTCTAAAACAGTATATCTACGTTTGATTAATGCATTTTCTTCTTTTAAATATTCTATCTTGCTTTCTAATTCGTTCACAAACTCGCCCGAATATGTAATTTCTTTTAAATTCTTTTTGTCCATATTAATCACTCCCATTTCATATACATGCATTCTAGTGGAATATTTTCAGCCTGTTTTAAAATGCATTCTCTTACTGAACCTAATATATCAAGTGAACTAGCCACCGACCCCATGCTTAATGTCGGATTCAATTTTAGATGCTCTTTAGGACAATACATTAATTCTTTAATTCCTTTGTTTAAGCGCTCTACTGCATAATCACATCTATAATATTCTTCACTTTTGAAGTTCCAATCCATGCAACTTCTAAAAAGTCTGCCTAGTTTATAACCAGGAGAAGAAAATTCGGGATATGCGATTTCTGCGAATTTATCGCAGCCTTCAACTTTTACATAAATGCCAATGCTATAACTCATAATGATCACTCCTCTTTTAGCCAATCTTTTATTGACTGGCTGTTTTTAAATTGACAATTTTTACATTCTTTAGGTTCATTATTAATAATTCCATGACAGCAGTATTTTTTATAAACTTCTTGAAATAAATAATCGCAGTTATGACCAAAAGCATTCAAAAGTTTATCAAGTTTCTTTTCATCAACTTTAATCATCATATTCTCCAAATTCCCATTGATCAGTTAAATATTTGAATAAATTTTTAGCATTGCAACATGGACAAAATGCTTCATCACATTCCCCCATATCGCAAGGCGGATATTCTTCCATATTTATGTCTGCCAATGCTATTTTTATTGCTAAACAATCGCTTGTTTTATAAAGCAATTCAAGCAATGCTTTTAACGGTTCTTCATTTACTTTAATAATGTTCATCAAGAGCACCTCTAATCTTTTCTAACTTTTTAAGCAATGCCCTGTTTTCACATTCCGCATCGTCTAGGTTGTATTCTGAATCAGCTAATAGGTTTTCTAAATCGGTACAGTAATTTTCTAAGGCTTTAGCATAATCAGGATACTCTATTGGAGTAGTATCATCATTAGTTAGATATTCAGCAATATCTGTTAAAAAGTCTGCTCGCCTTGGTCTTTTGATTTTTCTGATCTTTAAACCGTTATTTGGTTTTTTTATCCAATATAGGAAGGCTTCTTTTGAGTAGAACGGACAGTCATAGCACCATTCATCTTCATAATTAGAGCTTTTGCAAGGCGCACTTACTTCTTTCTGCATCTCTTCGGGCATTTGGTCGAAAACGGAACAACAAGCACAGTTGCCGTTGACTTCGTTATTTACAATGAAGCTAGCAAGTGCTTCTAACTTAGCGTCATTCACAATTGCCATACTTTTCTATATCCTTTCTTATTTCTTCTTTTTGAATGGCTCTTTCTACTTCTCTATTGATTTTGAATTTCTGCCACTCTCTGACTTTATCAATATCTAAATAACCCAAAGCAACTAACTCTGTGATACAGATAAGAACGTCTGCCACTTCTTCGTGCAGATCGTTTTTGTATCTATCATAAAAGCCGTATCTTTTTAATTTAGTGATTGCCTGGATTAACTCTGCGCATTCTTCCGTTGCAATGGTAAGTGTTAAACCTTCGCCATTGATATGTGCTACTTTATCTAAATCAAGGATTTTATTTTGTGGATATTTTAATAATTCTGTAACTCTTCCGATTTCTTTAAACATTCTTTTAATCCTCCGAAACGAAAGTAATGACAATTGCTCCTAAAGTATTAGCAATACTTTCAGCTTCTACTACATTTTTGAATACTTTCGCTTTCTCTACTGTTTCATCCAATTTAATAGATGTTAGTGATGCACTTGTAACATACATATTTCCTAACTTTACCAGATATAATTTTTCCATTTGTTTTTCTCCTCTTTCTTAGGATATAAAGTCAATACTGCATACTGTTCTTGTGCATATGCCTCATATCCTATAATTTGATATTTTAACTGTTCGATTAAATCCATTAACTGCTGCATGGAGTAATAATCGACTTTCTTATATATGTATTTCATAATTCCTCTAATGATATGTAGATTCCTGGAACGGCGCTCCAAAATTTTTCAATTACTTCAGAAGCCACTCTTGAATCGTTGGTGTAGAAGCCTAGCTCTTCTAGAATGTCTTTCAACATCTTATTTAAATTATCAGTATCAGGCTTTGTATATTTATACTCACCATCCACTTTGTGACTCTTGTTTAAAGGAAAGCACCATTTAACAATCAACTGGCAAGCGTGATCAATCGGAATGCTAGGAGCGTAAGGTGCGATTGCATCTCTTAACTTAACGTATGCCTGTTTCTGTTCAGGACTTTTATATACTCCATATTTACCAATTCTGTGTTCCTGTGCTGTAATTGTCGGAGGAATCATCTTTATAAAAAACTGCATTGTTTATACCTCAATTCTTTCAAAAATCACTATTTACTTGATAATGTTCATATATATAGGGGAGAGTTTCTGAACTCCCCTATATGAATATGAATCATTAGCAATAGTGAAGCGTTCATATATATATTTATATATAGTGTGAACGCTACATGTGAACGCTATGTTTTTTTGATTATTCCGTTGCTATATTCAAATCCTTTAAGTTCTTCTTTTTTTATCCATCTAGGTATAGCACCTCTTAAAGCGCTTTGTGTCTTTCCCATCATCAGACCACTTTCAGCTAGTTCTTTTACAGTAACCTGTCCATCATGATTTAACTGTTCGAAAGCATTTAAGAATAATTCAATATTTTCATCTTGTTTCTTCCTGTTGGTCTCGTTCATCTTTTCAAACTTAGACTTTTTCTTTGAGCCTTCAGGACGGCATCCTTTTAACAGGTTGCCATTATCCAAGAAATGGACAGGATATTTGAAGAAGCAGTTGATAGGGTCGAATGTAGCGAATTCTCTAAGAGTTCCAGATATCTGAAGGGCAGTGATATGTTTAGCTTCATCAACTTTTAATTCAGTTAGATACTGTAATTCGTTCATCTGTTCGAATCCAAGCATTTCAGCACAGTAATCATTCATTGCTTCAAAATCATGATCATCTGTTTTCTTAGTCTGATAGATGTAAGTTCTCCATTTAGGAACATACTTATCAAGCACAGTGTGCATTGCTTCAACTCTTGCTTCATTGATAAAGTGTTCTTTGACTTCTTTATTCATATCCAACTCAATCATATCTAGCAGCGCATCAGGGTCTCTTGCAAAAACTCCTGAACCGCTTGCTCTGTCCATTGACTTCTTGCCACCCTGAGCACCCTTAGAGTGGTGATGTGCATAAATTACTGAAGCGCCAAGCGCATCTGCTATCTTATCAAACTGATTACAGAACTTAGCCATTTCACTGGCGCTATTTTCATCACCTGTTATGACTTTATAAATAGGGTCAACTACTACAGCGATATACTTTTTCTTTTCTGCTCGTCTTATCAGCTTTGGTACTAATTGATCAAGAGCAGGGGTCTTCCCTCTCAGGTTCCAGATAAAAATTCTATTCGCATTATTGGGAGTTAATCCTAAAGTCTGATAGACATCTTTAAATCTGTGTAGGCATGAGGCTCTATCCAATTCGAAATTGACATATAGCACATCTCCCTGTTTGCACTGTCTGCCCATCCATTTTGTGCCTTCTGCAATTGCGATACACAATTCAATTAATGAGAATGACTTACCACTTTTTGAAGGACCGACCAATAGCATCTTATGACCTTGTCTTAAGATTCCCTCAATTAATTCTTCTGCATAATCAGGAAGATTAAACAATACATCAGCCAAATTTTCTTCATCGGGTAAATCATCATTCATTGACTCAACCCATTCGACCCAGTCGGACCATGTCTCTTTTCCTGTATTGGTTTCAATGATGAACTGTTTATGATCACCACGAATGCATCCAGGCATTCTTGAAAGTCTTGATGGATTCTTATTCTGACTGTCAACTTCTAGGCCGTTCTTGTCACATATCTTATATAAATAACTTACACGTTCTCTATATTCTTTATTGTCTGAGGCATCAACCTTGACAATAGCATGTATAGACTTAGCGCCACTATATACAACTGCCGCAACAGGCAGCTCTAACTGATGAACAATAGACAACTGCTTACCTATATCCAAACTGTCAGATTCTACAAGAGCGTATTTAAATGATGCTATATCAGTATTTCTAACACCTTCGCCATTTAATGGATTGAAACGAATCCATGCACCTGCTGCTTGATTGTAGTCTCCAATCACTGCTCCAATATCACCATTACAAGAGTGAAGTCCTTCAACAATCTGTCCTGCTGTCATTCTGAAGTTTCCGCGATTTCCAGGGATGAATTTTCCTTTTTCATTTTCTATTGAGGAAACAACAAAGCCAACATATTCATCTGTATCGAATAGAGTAGTTAAGTACCTGATTAATTCATTAGCTGGATTCCAACTTGAATCACTAGGTTCATGTAACTCAATACTATCTATAGAGTCCTTGTCTATGATATTTCCGATTTCATCTTCCCAGTCAAGAACGCCCTCATTAGGATCTATTTTTTTTGGAGGAACGAAACCACCTTTTTTAGCATAATCGAAGATTGTTCCACCTGTGACAATATCCCCTGCTGTTTCATTGAAGGAATTCCATTTTGTAAAGCATTCTCCTCTTTTATATCTTTCTGAGTCCTGAGCACTCCAGGAATCCCAGTCACTCGCTTCATAGCCTTCATGTTTAAGGGCCATTCCAACATTTGTCCATTCCTGGTAGGAGAGTTCTGAAGGGTTGATATAGTCAAGCAACTCTAATAGATTGTATTGTTTCATTCTTATTCAACTCCTTCTGGCTTATAAGTAGAAGCTTGTACTCCTTTTGGAATTCTCCAGCTATTTGCAGAAATTCTAGAAATCATAGAATTAGCATCTTTGAACTTCCAAGTGCCGACATTTCTAAATCCTTTTCTTTCAAGGAATCTTACCTGCTTTGGAGTAGCTAGTCCTTCTTTACTTCTTAACTTCAACCTGTCAATCAGCATTGAAGCATATCCAGCATTAGGAACTTCATTGGACTCAATTCCATGTGCTTCTAAATACTTTAATTGCTTTTCATTTGCTGGAGCGCATTCCCATCCAAAAGAAGGAATGTAATTCTGCAGGTCTTCAGCCTGTATACTCATTGCGTACTGTAATGGATCAACCAGCTTCTTCTTGCGTTTTCTCATTTCTTCTAGCTGCTTAGCAAGTGCTTCTTCACGTTCTTCTTGGATATCTTTCAAGGCTTCTTCCTCAGCTTCTTGGATATCCATTTCAACTCCTGCGCTGTCTTCTAACTTCTTGGTCATTTTTCTAGCAACTTCATCACTGTTACAGATAAGTGAGGCCGGATGACATAGTTCATGTCTTTCGCTATGCCAGAGAAAATCCAATAAAAGTAAATCTTTCTTTCCTGTCTGAGGTGAAAGTCTTGTACCTCTTCCAACCATCTGAGAATAGAGACTTCTTACTTTTGTTGGTCTTAGTACAATAACGCAATCAACATCAGGGCAATCCCACCCTTCGGTTAATAGCATTGAGTTGCAAAGAACATTGTATTTATTTTCTGCAAAGTCTTTTGTGATCTCATTTCTATCTTTGGAATTGCCATTTACTTCAGTGGCTTTGAAACCATGCTTATTTAATATTTCAACAAACTTTTGAGATGTAGAAATCAATGGAAGAAATACAACTGTTTTTCTATTTTTACAGTACTTTTCCATTTCGCTGGCAATACCTTCAAGATATGGATCTAGTGCGCTACCAATATCACTTGCTTTGAAGTCTCCAGCGCTCATTGAAACGCTTGATAAATCCAAAGTCAGTGGTATAGTAAGTGCTTTTATTGGTACTAGATACCCACTTTTAATGGCTTCGGGGAGTGTATATTCATATGCCAAGGTCTGAAAGTAAGAGCCTAGGTTCTTCATGTCTCCTCTATCGGGAGTAGCAGTTACTCCAAGTACTTTTGCACTATTGAAATATTCCAATACTTTCTGGTAGCCATTGCTTAAAACGTGATGGGCTTCATCAATGATTATTGTGTCAAAATAATCTCTTGAGAATTTAGACAATCTTTTATCGCTCTGTAGTGTTTGGACACTGCCTGTTACAATTCGAAACCATTTACCAATACAAGTCTGTTCCGCTTTTTCGACTGCACATCCAAGACCTGTAACTTTCTTTATTTTGTCTGATGCCTGCTCTAGTAATTCTCCTCTATGCGCTAAAATAAGGACTTTATCTCCTTTTTTAACACAATCTTCAGCCACTTTTGCGAATACTATTGTTTTTCCACAGCCTGTGGGAAGAACAAGAAGGGTTCTTTGGGTTCCCTTCTCTTCCCACTCTGTGAATATGGCATCGTGAGCCTTTTGTTGATATGGTCTTAATTTCATTATTTCCAGCTATTGCTTCCCCATGCCTGTGGCTGAGAAGGTGCTGGAGTATCACTGATCACGAATTCTTTTACATTGTTATAGGTAGAACCATTGTATTCTCTATGAGAGATTTTAACCGTTCCTGTTTTTCCAACGATACCGTTCCAATCAGGACGGAACGGAACTCCTTTCTGCTTCATTCCAATACATTCGAAGAATTGAGAAATCTTCCATTCAAGTGATTTGTGAAGAATTAATGAAGTGATCACTTTTACTTCTTTTCCTTCATAATTGATTGTTAAAGTAATGTCTGCTTTATTGCATACAGGAAGTTTTCCATTACCTGAAGTTTTAGATCTTACAAAATTATCTTTGATGATGAATTGATAATTTCCAACAGGCAATAATGTGTATTCCTTGGATTCGGCTGTAATTTCATCATCCCAACCCATGGCACCATCATTTTGAGGAGCTTGATTGTAATTATTCTGATTGAATCCATTCTGATTGTAGTTATTAAAATTGTTATCCATTTCTTAATCTCCTTTTAAAATTGAATTTCTGATTCTATGATAAAGTCTTTTAAGTTACTCCAATTGCTAGCGATGAATTCCCAGAAATCATTAGGCATATTTTCGATTGGAGTATCTTTTGGGAAGAATCCCTTTAAGAAGATGACTTCCTTCAATTTCTCAATTGAAATATTGTCACATTTCATCAAGTCTCTTACTTTAGAAGGAATCTTCTGATATTCTTCAGAGCCAAAATCAATAGCACTTACAGGCTTATTTTCTTCAATCTGTGGCTCTTTTGGTTCAACAGGCACATTCACTTGTGTTTGTGGTTTTTCATTTACAGGAGCGCTAGAAACATTATTCAATGGTTCTTCAATGATTGGCTTAATGACTTTATAATCAAAGTCGCACATTTCTGGAAGGCCATCTCTGTTTTTGGCATCCCAACAAGCGTTATGAACTGTATACATTACTCTTCTGTTTCCTGATACTTTTGTTTTGCCTTTTTCATCTTTTGAGACGAATGTCTGATAATTTGCGAATAGAACCATATCAGCCCATTCTTTTACAAGAGGCGCAGTCTGTGAAGCAGTCTTCTTTCCTAGCTTCAATTCATATCTGTCAAAAGCACCACTTTCATCTGGTTTTTCAAATTTTCTAATCTGAGCATGTGCAGTAAGAACGACATTCACTCCACTTTCAATTACATTTTCCAATCTATTGAGAAGTCTTCCGACCTCTTCTTTTGTGTAGACGTAGCCGTTTCCGTAACCAAAATCTTCAATGCCTTTCTTTTGATATTTATTGCATATATCCTGAACGATTAATGATTCTCCCCAGTCGATTGAATCAATGACTAATGTTCTACAGATAGATGTATTATTCTGAATGATGTAATCAATCTCCTGTTTGAACATTTCATAAGAGGTTGGCTTAGGAAGTCTCTTGATATCCAATGATCTAGTGGATCCTTCTGTGTCAATAAATAAAGGGTCAGGGAAATGAGAAGCAAAGGTTGACTTCCCAATCCCTTCAGGGCCATAAACAACTACTTTATAAGGCTTCTTTATTTTTCCTTTTGTGATTTCAAAATTCATTACCATTTCACTCCTTCCCAAGAATTAGCACTCACTTTTGGTTCTTCTTTTACTTCTTCTTTCTTTTCTTTTTCTAGATTGTTTTTAGCAACATATCCATCTTCAATAATGATTGAACACTCGTCACCAGTACTTACTCTCGTAGCAATAGCCTGTAATCCTTCAGATTTTAGCCAAGTGCCAAATTCCTTGAGTGTGTTCATGTCCATCTGCTCCAATTTATCCAACAGGATAAAGCCACAATTAGGATTGATTTTTCTGCAGATAGCAGTAGCCACTTTTAACTGCTGTGAACCGCTCATGTTATCCCATTCTTGACCTAGATAAGTGATTTTTCCATCTTCAATTCCTAATCCTTCAAGAGGAAGATCAGCGTTATTTAATAAGCTAGCCTTTTCTTTTCTAATGTCTTCTAACTCCTGAGATTTAGAAGCATATTCCTTTTTGAGGTCATTGGCTTCTTGCTCTGCTTTTTTCTTTTCTAGGTTTGTGCGAACCTTAGTATTTGTATCATCAATCTCCTTGATGCTTCTTTCAATTTCATCCGTAGGGTTATCTACTAGATTAGAGACTTCAACAACTGCCTTGTCTCTTTCCTTGATAACTTTCAAGTACTCTTCATTAAGTGCTTTTAACTGCTTGTCTAAGTCTTCCATCTTTTCTTCAATGGCTTTTGACTTAGATTTACACTCAGCAAGATACGCTCTTTTTCTTTCATTACTTCCATTAATTGCTAGCATTTCCTGCTGCTTAGCAATTAACTCAGAAGCTGAAACAATCTTATCTGGAACATTATCATAATGAACCATCTCTTTAGCGTGTTTTAATTTCTGATCAGCGATTCTTCCGATTGCTAGGCGGTCATTGTAAACTGCTTTTTCTTTTAAATCCAATTTAGTAAGCTCGTCACCAATTCCGATAATATGAAGTAATGTGTCAGCTTTTTCTTTTTCTGAACTGTTCATAAACTTCGGAAGGTTCAAAGCCAACTCACTAATAAATGAATCTAATAGGCTCTGACCTGCTTTCATTCCTGTTGGATCAGTGACTTTTAAGGCTGAATTCTTTCCTTTTCTTTCAACCACAATACCATTTGAAAGAGTCACTTTTAGTGATGCTGGAACATAACTTCCTTCGCGAGTTGGCTTTGATGGCTTGTATTTATTGCCACCCAAGCACCAAGTGATGGCATCCAATACGGAAGTCTTTCCGTTGTTGTTATTACCACCAATGATGGTTAAGCCATTTTCAGATGGCTCAATCTGTACTGCCTTAATTCTCTTGACGTTTTCTAATTCAAGAGAATTGATTTTAATCTTATCCATTTAATTATTCTCCTTTTCATTTTTGAATCCTTCAAATAAAGAATCCAAATCACTATCAATGCCGATAATTTTGATAAGCGCTCTTGTTGCGTCCTTTGGTCTCTTCCAGATGAAATCAATAATCTGTTTGAATTTTTCGTTCTTTGGGTCATCCTCATTTGTTAATTGACCTTTTTTTTAATGCATCAATTAAAAGTGACATCATCAATAATGTTTGATAATTAGTACCACCGTTTGAAATGTGAACACCTCCGTCAAATGTTTCAACTTTAATAAATGCTTTCTTTTCCATAATTTTCTTCTCCTTTATTTATTTCTAATAACAACTAGCATGTACTCAAGAATAATTAAGTTCATGCTTAATGATGCAACACTTAGAACCCTCATTCCTGTAGAGTTCCAGTTATTGCCACTTACAACTCCTGAAATAAAACTGACTAAAATAATTAAATTAGATACAATGATGATTCCTTTTTCAAATCTGCTCATTTGAAAATCCTTCTTTCTGTGGTACAATAACCACGTTGTCTTTTATTTGTTTAGGCACGTGTTCGCAGCACGTGTCTTTTCTTTTACTCGTAAGCACTTAGCGCCAAAGAAAGCATTTATTTGATCAACAGACAAATTATTTAACAAGGATTGATATATTCAATGTAAGATACACATACGAAGGGAATTTCCAAAAAAATGAAAACGAGACATTCTACAATAATATTATTTGCCTTCTTTGGCTTTAGGTGCCTACGAGCAACTAAAGCTACTTATTCAATTGTCTTTCTTTTAGTGAGCTCCTCTACCACTGCTGCAATCAACTTATCTGAAGGAGCTCTATAATAATTGTTCATGTAATCCATGAAAGCCTTTCTAGGGATGTAAGTACTTCTTTTACCTGAGTCATGTTTTACTACTGAACCAGGCATTACGCCCTGTTCTATAGCGTTTAGGATGAATTCTCTACTTTTCTTAGTGATTCTCATGACTTCCTCAACGCTGATACTCCATTCATCCATGATGATCACTCTCCTATTGAAGGAACTTATTAATGAAATACTGCTGACCCTTGCCAGTAACCTTAGGCGTCTTAGTAGTGATGTTTACACCTGAGCCGTTGACATAAGAGCCTTCCTTGATTTCAAAGAGACCGAGGTCCATAGCCTTCTGTGTAGGCATGTTGTAATCAGTGCCCTGGCGCTTGATCAGATAGCCTTTTTCTCTGAGCCATGCAAATAAACGCTTCTGACCCATGTCAATGCCATTCTGTTTTAGAATCTTTGCAAGTTCACCAACGAGGATAGATGTATGGCTAGTTGCTACTGCATCAGCAAATACAACCTTTGGCTTCATCTCCTCGATTACTTTATCCTTAGCAGCTAAGACATTCTGCGCTTCAATTAATGCCTTAGCCATTAATTCCTGTCCGCTTAGTTCCTTCACTTGGTACTGCCCTGTTTTTCTTAATGCTGGCAAAACTTCACTTGTTACCCAGCGTTTGAATTTCTTGGCTGATGGCAATTTGCTTGATAGAACTAAGCAATAAAGACCACTTTCGTTAATAAATGTTGTTTCTTGTCTGCGACCTAGCGAATCGGTGATGCCCTGTTTTAGGGCGTCGTCTTCATCGACGTGCTGAGCGATTGCGTTTCTTGCCTTAGCATACCCAAGCACTTCTGCCACATCTTTTCCGACGAACCAAGGCTCATTGTTAATCACTAATGTTCTTACTGAACCAAACTCTTGATTTTTGAATACTTGTAATTCATTCATTTTGATTCTCCTTCTTTGATTTTAAATCTACTATTAGTAGAGTAACAAGGTAAAAAAATACAATCCAAAGGGATTCCGTATAATTGTGACATTTTATGCATTGAAGGAATTCCAGGGATGGTTTTTCCATTTTCCCAGTTAATTATAGTAGATCTTGAAACTCCTAAATTAGAAGCAGCTTGCTCTTGCGTGTAGCCTGCATTAACTCTAGCTGCTTCTAAAGTGATATTAATTTTTTCCAACAGTATTACCTCCTACTTCTTTAATAAGCTAATTAAACAAACAATAATTACGATATTTAGTACAATTTGTAATGTATCAAACATAATTTGCATAATATTATCTCCTTTCATCTCTGATATATATTGACAACAGCGAAACAAAAAGTTAGTATCAATCAGAGAGAGGAAGAACCTCTCCCCAACCGTTATTTCATAATATCTTTAATCAAGTTGATTATTGAAATAATAAGGTTGATGATTGATGTAGCAAGTGCGATGCGGGCCAAATGCAATTCGTGCTTGCTTTTTCTTTTACACTTTTTCTTCACTGATATGTCCTCCTTTCTACAAATACTATTATACTCTACTTTTAGTAGATTGCAACAAAAAGCAGAAAATATTCTACAAAAAGTGTATTGTTCTACTCTTATTGTGGTATCCTATATATAGAAAGGAGTGAATTTCATGTCAGATGATAAGTATAAATCTGTTTTTGCTGATAACTTGAATAAATTAATGAGAATCAAGGGAATCACACAAACAGACATTATTAATGATTTAAAAATTAACAAATCTACAATTTCAACATGGTGCAATGGTTCTAGATTGCCTAGAATGGACAAAGTACAATTAATTGCTGATTATCTAGGAGTTAGTAAGTCAGATTTAATTGAGGAAAAAGAAATCAAAGAAGAAGCAATCAACTGTAACAATATCTATAAACTAGACAAAATTAAACTCCCAATGTTGGGTAAGGTAGCATGTGGTGAGCCTATCTTCGCAGATGAAGACAGAGAAAGCTATATAATGGTTGGTACTGATATTGGTGCTGATTTCTGTCTCCAATGTCAGGGCGACAGTATGAT
>ENA-ORSY01001943-ORSY01001943.1-human-gut-metagenome-genome-assembly--contig:-NODE-1943-length-13066-cov-3.744063_pt1 | contig 13066 bp, 7 predicted proteins | sample MGYA00242193_ERZ509160 | MGnify/ENA primary metagenome ERZ509160 (study PRJEB26280, sample SAMEA2338670) | human gut metagenome | biome: human gut; feature: human-associated habitat; material: faeces...
GCTGATCTTCAACGCCAGAGACCCACAGTACAAGTCGCCCATCCGCGCCGTGGCAACGGATGAGCCGGTGCATCTGCGGCTGGTGGTCTCGCGGGATATGCATTGCTCCGGCGCCCGGTTGGTGGTCACCAAAGACGGCGAAACGCCGGTGCCGTACGGTATGTTTTGGGCCGGTATGTGCGGCACGGAGGCAGAGTATTGGGAGCTGCATTTTGCCGCTACCACCCCGGGGCTGTATTTTTATCATTTTGAATTGGACACCCCCTGGGGACTGCACTTTGTGCGCAACGCCGGGGGCGGTAAAGGGGATTTTCTGCCGGACGGTGCGGATTTTCAGCAAACGGTGTATGATAAGGATTTTCAAACGCCGGCCTTTTTACGGGGTGGACTGATCTATCAGATCTTTCCGGATCGGTTTTACAATTCCGGCGCGCCAAAGACCGGTGTGCCTGCCACCCGGGTGCGGCGTAACTGGGGGGAGGAGCCTTTTTGGGACGAGGCCCAGATGAACGGCCTTTGGAACAACGATTATTTCGGCGGCGACCTGAAAGGCATTGCGGAGAAGCTGCCGTATATTGCCAAGCTGGGCGTGACCGCGATTTATTTGAATCCGATTTTTGAGGCCCATTCCAACCATCGGTACGACACTGGGGATTATGAAAAGATTGACCCTATGCTTGGCGATACAGAGGACTTAAAATATCTGTGCAGCCAGGCGAAAAAACTGGGGATCGGTGTGATCTTAGACGGCGTGTTCAGCCACACCGGGCGGGATTCCAAGTATTTTAATTACTATGGTCATTACCCCACGCTGGGCGCCTATAACAGCCCGGACAGCCCTTATTACAGCTGGTACCAATTTGGCAAGGATCGGGACGATTACAAGTCCTGGTGGGGCATTCGCCTGCTGCCGGAGATCCGTGAGGAGGAGCCATCTTATCGGGACTATATTTGCGGTGAGAACGGCATCCTTCGCCGTTGGATGCGCTGCGGCATCAGCGGCTGGCGGTTGGATGTGGCGGATGAGCTGCCGGATGTGTTCCTGGACGACCTGCGCCGGGCGGTTAAAAGCGAGGACCCGGACGCCATCATTATCGGCGAGGTGTGGGAGGACGCCACCACCAAGTTTGCCTATGGGCAGCGGCGGCGTTATCTGCTGGGGAATCAGCTGGACAGTGTGATGAATTATCCCTTTGCCGCGGCGATCTTGCACTTTGTGCGCTACGGCGGCGGTCAGGCGTTTTTAGATGCCATCTTGTCTATTACCGAGCATTATCCGCCCCAGGTGACGGCGGTGCTGATGAACCATATCGGCACCCACGATACTCTGCGGGCGATTACCGCGTTGGCCGGACCGGATTGTACCGGCCAAGGGCGGGCTTGGCAGCATCGCAACAATACCCTGTCCGGGGCGGATTATGCCCGCGGGGTGCAGTTGCTGAAGCTGGCTTCTTTCCTGCAATATACTTTGCCCGGCGTACCCTCTCTGTATTACGGAGATGAGGTGGGTGTGCAGGGCATGAAAGACCCCTTCAACCGGGGCTGTATGCCTTGGGCGCACCAGGATCGGGATTTACTGCATTGGTATCAGCGGCTGGGCCAAATGCGTCGGGGCTGCAAAGCGTTGGCTGAGGGCACATTCGTGCCGGTACAGGGTGACCTGGGCGGCGTGTGCTATGAGCGCCAAAGCGACGGTGCCCGCCTGCTGGCGGCAGTGAACCGCACCTCGGAGCCTAAGACCTTTGCCGTGGATCCGGTGTGGGACAATGCTTATGCCTTTTTTGACGATACCTGCATGGACGGCCGATTAACCGTTCCTCCCATGTCAGCCGCTTTGCGTACCAGACAATAAAACCTTGCCACTCGGCTTTGCCGGGTGGCTTTTTGCTGTTTTTGCCGGAAATGCTTATATTATATATAATAAATTATAAATTAGCGGTTGAATGTGGGCGGGTGTGTGTGTTATAATAGCAGAGTTAATGTGGGTCAGTAGATACTGTACCCAAATTCCGCGAAAGGAAGATTTAAGAATTATGGCTTACAGAACCCATAACTGTAATCAGCTGACCTTTGACCAGCTGAACCAAACTGTTTCTCTGGCCGGGTGGGTAGATACCATCCGCGATCACGGCGGTGTGATCTTTGTTGATCTGCGCGACGAGTACGGCGTGACCCAGGTGGTGTTCCACGACGACGCGCTGCTGAAAGGCGTTCGTAAGGAGAGCGTCATCTCCGTGACCGGTAAGGTCGTAAAGCGTGACCCGGAGACGGTGAATAAAAAGATCGCTACCGGCGAGCTGGAAGTGCATGTGACGGAAGTGACCGTGCTGGGCGAATGTACCCGCACGCTGCCTTTTGAGATCTCCGAGTCCAAGGACACCCGTGAGGATGTACGACTTCAGTACCGCTTTTTGGATCTGCGTAATCCCCAGGTGCATGAGAGCATTCTCTTCCGCAGTAAGGTAGTCGCTTTCCTGCGGCAGAAGATGACGGAAATGGGCTTTACGGAAATCACCACCCCGATTTTGACCTGTTCCTCTCCGGAGGGTGCCCGGGACTATATCATTCCCTCCCGTAAGCACGAGGGCAAGTTCTATGCACTGCCCCAGGCGCCCCAGCAGTTTAAACAGCTGCTGATGACCTCCGGCTTTGACCGCTATTTCCAAATTGCGCCCTGCTTCCGTGATGAGGACGCCAGAGCGGACCGCTCTCCCGGCGAGTTCTATCAGCTGGATTTTGAAATGGCTTTTGCCACCCAGGAAGATGTGTTTGCCGTGGCGGAAGAGGTGCTGTATGACACCTTCACCAAGTTCTCTGACAAGAAAGTGACCCCGGCGCCCTTTGTGCGTATTCCTTACGCCGAGTCCATGCTGAAATACGGCACGGACAAGCCGGATCTGCGCAACCCGCTGATCATCCATGATCTGACCGAATATTTCAGTACCGTAGAGTTTAAGCCCTTTAAGGGTCGTCCGGTGCGAGGCATCGTGGTGCCGAACTGTGCGGGGCAGTCTAAGGGCTGGTACGAAAAAATGCTGGCTTTTGCCATGGATATTGGCATGAAGGGCTTGGGCTACATCACCGTTCAAGAGGATGGCAGCTATAAAGGCCCCATTGACAAGTTCCTGTCTCCCGAGAAGAAAGAGGAACTGCGCACCATGCTGGACCTGAAAACGGACGACACCCTGTTCTTTATTTGCGACAACATTCGGATCGTCAATGACCTTGCCGGTCAGATCCGTACCGAGTTAGGCCGTCGCCTGGATTTGATCGACAAGGATCGGTTCGACTTGTGCTTTATCACCGACTTCCCCATGTTTGAGCGGGACGATGACGGCAAGCTGATCTTTACCCACAATCCGTTCTCTATGCCCCAGGGCGAGATGGACGCGCTGCTGCACCAGGAGCCCACGGAGATCAAGGCTTATCAGTACGACATTGTGTGTAACGGCGTGGAGTTGTCCTCCGGCGCTGTGCGTAACCACCGCCCGGATGTGATGATCAAGGCCTTTGAGATGGCCGGTTATACTGCCCAGGATGTGGAAGAGAAGTTTGGCGCGCTGTTTAACGCATTCCATTACGGCGCACCGCCCCATGCAGGAATGGCGCCCGGCGTAGACCGGCTGATCATGCTGCTGCGGGATGAGGACAACATTCGCGAGGTAATCGCATTTCCTATGAACTCCAATGCCCAGGATATGCTGCTGGGCGCACCCAACACCGTTAGCGAAATGCAGCTGCGAGAGGCACACATTAAGCTGCGCCGCCCGGCACCGAAAGCGTAACGGAGCGTATAGAACGATAGATAGATCGAGGTTAGCGTATGAAGATCACACCGGAACTGATCCAGTATCTGGAGAGTTTGGCCAGAATTGAATTGACCCCTGCGGAGGAAGCCACCGTTGGCGACCAGTTGCAGGAACTGCTTACTTATATCGACACCTTGAGCCAGCTGGACACCGACGGGGTAGAGGCCAAGAGCCACTGCTTCCCGGTGACCAATGTGTTCCGCAAGGATCAGGTGGAGGTGCACATGACCCCGGAAGAAGTGGTGGCCAATGCACCGGAGAGCCAGGACGGCGCCTTTGTGGTGCCTAAGACGGTAGAGTAAGGAGGGCGCAGCATGAATGTTTTTGAATGGAGCGCAGCCGAGCTGGCGCAAAAGATAAAAGCAGGCGAGCTGTCTGCGCCGGAGGCGGTAGATGCGGTCATCGCTGCCATTGACAGCAAGGACGGCACTTATAACTGCTACACCTCACTGAATAAAGAGGCTGCTTTGCAGCAGGCTGAGACGGTACAGAGCCGGATCGACGCCGGGGAGGCATTGTCCCCGCTGGCCGGTGTGCCCATCGGTATCAAAGATAATATCTGTACCAAAGGTCAACTGACCACCTGTGCGTCTAAGATTCTCACCGGCTTTAAGCCGCCTTATAACGCAACGGTGATTGAAAAGCTGCATACTGCGGGCATGATCCCCCTGGGCAAGCTGAATATGGACGAGTTCGCCATGGGCTCCACCACGGAGACTTCCTTTTACGGTGCAACCAAGAATCCCTGGAACACGGACCGGGTGCCCGGCGGTTCCTCCGGCGGCGCAGCAGCGGCTGTGGCAGCCAAGGAGGCAGTTGTAGCTTTGGGTTCCGATACCGGCGGTTCTATTCGTCAGCCTTGTTCATTCTGCGGTGTGACCGGGCTAAAGCCCACTTACGGCGCAGTCAGCCGATATGGTCTGATCGCTTATGCTTCTTCTTTAGATCAGATTGGGCCCATTGCCCGTTCGGCTGCGGATGTGGCGGCGGTGTTTGATGTGATCCGGGGCAAGGATCCCAAGGACGGCACCTCTATGACCGGCGGCCGGTTGGATCTGAACGCTGTGTGGAACGCCAAGGATGTGCAGGGCAAGAAGATCGGTATTCCGGAGGATTACTTTGGCGAGGGTATTGACCCGCAGGTGGCCGCCGCTGTGCGCGCCGCTGCCGACACATTGACCGATTTAGGCGCCACGGTAGAGATCTTTTCTCTCCCCATTGTGAAGTACGCCATTCCCACTTATTATATTATCGCCTGCGCCGAGGCCTGCTCCAATCTGTCCCGGTTTGACGGCATTAAATACGGTTACAAATCGCCGGAGGCGCACTCTCTGCGGGAAGTTTACTTTAAGTCCCGCTCCGAGGGCTTCGGCATGGAAGTGAAAAAGCGCATCATGCTGGGCAACTTTGTACTTTCCAGCGGCTACTTTGACGCTTATTATAAGAAAGCCTTGCAGGCCAAGGGTCTGATCTGTCAGGCCTTTGACGATGCCTTTAAGGCCTATGACTTTTTGCTGGGGCCGGTGGCACCCACTACGGCGCTGCCGATGGGTCAGGGACTGTCCGACCCGCTGGCTATGTACCTGGGCGATATTTATACGGTTATGATCAACATTGCCGGTTTGCCCTCCCTAGCGCTGCCCTGCGGGTTTGACACCCAGGGTATGCCGGTAGGTATGCAGCTGATCGGTCGTCCTTTTGAGGAGGAGACCATTCTTTGCGCCGGTCATGCGTTCCAGAGCGTGACCGACTATCACAAGCAGTCCCCGGTAACGGAAAAGGAGGCGCTGTAATGGAATACAATACCGTTTGCGGTTTGGAGGTCCATACGGAACTCTCCACCAAGACCAAGATCTTTTGCAACTGCTCTACGGCGTTTGGCGGCGAACCTAACAGCCATGTTTGTGAGATTTGCGCCGGTATGCCGGGCACACTGCCGGTGGTGAATGAGCGCGTGGTGGAATACGCGGTGCGCACCGGTTTGGCTACCAACTGCACCATCACCCGGTACAATAAATTTGACCGTAAGAATTATTTTTATCCTGATTTGCCCAAGGCATACCAGATTAGTCAGCTGTATCTGCCCATTTGTCAAAATGGCTATGTGGAGATCACGGACCAAATCAACGGCGGCACCAAGAAAGTGCGGATCAAGGAGATCCACATGGAGGAGGACGCCGGCAAGCTGGTGCATGATGAGTGGAGCGACTGCACGCTGGTGAACTACAATCGCTGTGGCGTGCCGCTGCTGGAAATTGTGTCCGAGCCGGATATTGCCTGCGCCGATGAGGCGGTAGAGTATGTGGAAAAGCTGCGGGCCATCTTGCAGTTCTGCGGTGTGTCTGACTGCAAAATGCAGGAGGGTTCTCTGCGGGCGGATGTAAATGTGTCTGTGATGCCGGTAGGCGCTGCTGAGTACGGCACCCGCACGGAGATGAAAAATATTAACTCCTTCCGCGCCATTCATAACGCCATTGAGAGCGAGGCCCAGCGCCAGATCGAGGTGATCGAGGACGGCGGCGCCGTGACGCAGGAGACCCGCCGTTGGGACGACGCCAAGGGCACCAGCTACGCTATGCGCAGCAAGGAGGACGCCCAGGATTATAAGTATTTCCCGGAGCCGGATCTGCCGCCCATCGAATTGTCGGACGAATACATTGACACCATTCGCCAGCAGTTGCCGGAACTGCCGGAGGCCAAAAAGGCTCGGTATAAGAGCGAGTATGGCTTGACGGATTATGATACGGATATGATCTGCTCTTCTGTATCTTATGTGCGGCTGTTTGAGCGCACGGTGGAGATCACCGGCAATCCCAAGGACAGCGCCCATTGGATCATGGGTGAGGTGATGAAGCTGCTTAACGACAGCCAAACCCTGCCGGAGGATATGCACTTTAACCCGGACGCTCTGGGTCGTATCATTCAGCTGCAAAATGGCAACAAGATCAGCCGGGACAGCGCTAAGAAAGTGCTGGCTGCCGTGTTTACAGACAATGTGGATCCGGACGAATATGTGAAGCAGAACCAAATGGAAATGGTCAGCGACACCGGCGCCATTCGCAAGGTGGTCGAGGATGTGCTGGCACAGAATGAAAAAGCCGTCAATGAGTACAAGGGCGGCAAGGCTGCTTCCTTCAACTTCCTGATCGGCCAGTGTATGCGTGCGTTACGCGGCAAGGCACCGGCGGCGGAGGTTACCAAGATCTTAAAAGAAATTCTTGGCTAAGCGATAAAGTACAACATCTCGGATATACTATATCCGAGGTGTTTTTTTATGCACAAAAAAGGAAAGACCGTCTCCTTTGCAGATCCGCCGGTGATCACCGGTCACGCCGGCGTGGCAGGTAAAAAAGAGGGGGAAGGCCCCTTGAGCGAAGACTTTGACGCGGTGTTTGCCGATACCACCATGGGGCAGCAGTCCTTTGAACTGGCCGAGTCCGCCATGCTACGGGATGCCATTTTGCGGGCGCTGTCGGCAGCGGGCAAAAGTCCGTCCGATGTGGATTTTATCCTAAGCGGCGACCTGCTGGATCAATGTATGGGCTCTGCTTTTGCCATTAAGGATTTGGACATTCCTGCCATTGGACTGTATGGCGCATGTTCCACCATGGCGTTGTCCTTGGGCGTGGGGGCTATGCTGATTGATGCCGGAGCTAAGTGCTGTGTGGCAGGAACCTCTAGCCATTTTTGCTCCAGCGAGCGGCAATTCCGCTTTCCTCTGGAGTATGGCGGGCAGCGTCCGCCCAGTGCCCAGTGGACGGTGACCGGTGCCGGCAGTGCAGTGCTGGAAAGCAAGGGTGAAGGCGTGCGTATACGGGCGGTGCATATTGGCACCATTACCGATTATGGCATTACGGATGCCGGTAATATGGGCGCAGCTATGGCGCCGGCGGCTGCCCGTACCATTCATGACCTGTTGGAGGACAGCGCCACCACCCCGGCAGACTACGATCAAATTGTCACCGGGGACTTGGGCGCAGTGGGCACCAAGCTGCTGTATCAGCTGATGGAGCGGGATTGGGGTATTCAACTGGCGGGTCACCACAAGGACTGTGGCATGATGATCTATGATCTCAAGAGTCAGGATGTGAATGCAGGTGGCTCCGGCTGTGGCTGCGGCGGTTCGGTGCTGCCATATTTTGAAGAAAATGGAGCAGGGTGCGCTGCGCAAGGTACTGTTTGTGGCCACCGGTGCGCTGATGTCGCCCACCAGCACCAAGCAGGGCAACTCCATTCCCGGCGTGGCCCACGGCGTGGTATTGGAGGTGTAAGTGTGAAAACCCGTTATGTAAAGGATATTCGCGTGCTGTCTGCCTTTCAGCAGACCATTCGGGCTATGCAGATTCTCATTCTTGTGCTGCGGGTGCTGGCGGTGGCCTTTTTGGTGCTGCAGAGCATTACCCTAATGCGAGATAACGCATAGGCGCTTTATATATATAGTAGGTATAGAAAAAGCGCACGGCTTTGGCCGTGCGCTTTGAACATTTTAGGCTTATTTCACAGTGTCGTCCTGCTGGTCTGCGGTTGTGGGGGTTTCTGCGGTGCCGGGCTGTTTCTCTGCTTTTTCCGTCTCGCCCCGCTTACGCAGGGATTTGAATTCCAGCTTGGTCTTAACGGTAGGGGGCTGGTAATCCACGCCGCAGCGTTCGCATAGGGCTTTTTGCACAGCTTCCAAGGTGCGCTTTTGGCACAGCCCCAGGTCCAGCAGCACCGTGGTGTCGTCCGTCAGGGTCAGGGTCAGCACTGCGTGCCGGTCAATAAAGTTCTTGACCAGGCTGGGTGCTTCGTCCTTGTAGCCGGTAATGTCCTTAATCTGATTGTAGGCGTACACATTGTCTTTATCCATGCCGGTAAATTCAAAGTCTGTGGCGCGTAGCAGCAGGCCGTTCTTTACCGTCTCCTTGGTGGTGAGCACGGCGATCACAATGGCTGCGATCTCAATGATAGCAAAGATTACGGTCATGCCGGTGCGCACCTGGGTCAGCCGATAGACGGCAAAGACACCATAGCCAATCACCGCCAGGTCCAGCAGGATCACAACCGCCAGGGTCATTGGGGACAAAATGCGAATAAATTTATCTTTCATTTGAATCATCTCCAGTAAAGATTTGTGTGATGGGTCGGGTGTCTGCGGTGAACACTTTGCCGTCCAAATGAGCAATGGTGTAGTCCGCCGGCACATGGAAGATCAGCTTGTAGCTGAGCAGCGCCTGGCGGTAGCGGCCGTGCGTGTTGCCGTACTTACCGTCCCCGGCCAGGGGGCAGCCTATGCCTGCCAGCTGGGCACGAATTTGGTGGGTGCGCCCGGTGAAAAGCTCTACCTCCAGCAGCGCCCGGTTCGCCTTGGTGTCCAGCACGCGGTAACCGGTTTTGCATGCCATGCGGTCGGGGGCGGGCGCGTCATACAAGGTGACCTTGTTCTTTTTCTCGTCCTTGTGCAGGTAAGCGGTGAGGGTGTCTGCTGCTTTGGGCGGGATCCCTTCCGTGACGGTCAGGTAGAATTTTTCAATCTTACGATCCCGTATCAGCGCCGTTATTTCCCGCAGTGCCGGGGCGGTCTTGGCTGCAATCACCAGCCCGCCGGTGTTGCGGTCAATACGGTTGGCCAGCGCCGGGGCAAATCCGGAGTCCTCCGGCGACCACTGATTGCGCTCATATAAATAGCGTTTGACCCGGGCAATCAGCGTGTCTATATACTCCTTGCCGTTTGGGTGGCAAAGCAGTCCCTGGGGCTTGTTGAGGATCAATAGGTTCTCGTCCTCGTACACCACATCCAGCGCCTTGGAGGCGGAGAGGAAGTCATAATACACCGTCTTTTCCGCCAGCACATCGTCCGGTAGATACAGGGTCACTCGGTCACCGGCAGAGAGTACCTGCTCCGGGGTGCAGCGCTTTTTATTGACCTTAATATTCTTTTTGCGTATTTCTTTATACATCAGCGACCGGGGCAGAGAGGAAAAGGTGCGCCCCAGGTAGCGGTCCAGCCGCCGACCGGCATCGCCGGGGGTGATTTGCTTTTCTTTCATACGCTCATTATAACGGATTGAACGCCAAAAGTAAAGCCCGCGCACCAGGGGCGCAAAATTTGCCGAAATGGACAAAAAGCCAGGGGAACATTTGTTCAAAATTGGCAGGATAACCAGTTGTATTTGGCGATATGACCGTGTATAATAAACACTGTATATACAGTTTTTGACAAAAGTGTTTGCACGCCTTCTATGCGGGCAGACGGGAGCGAGAATGGAACAGTTTAAGCTACACAGCAAGTTTAAGCCCACCGGCGATCAGCCGCAGGCAATTGAGAAGTTGGCTCGGGGCGTGCTGGACGGTATGAAGGAGCAGACCCTGATGGGGGTCACCGGCTCCGGCAAAACCTTTACCATGGCCAATATTATTGAGCGGGTGAACCGGCCCACTTTGGTGTTGGCGCATAACAAGACCTTGGCCGCCCAGCTTTGCAGCGAGTTTCGGGAATTCTTTCCGGAAAATGCGGTGGAGTATTTTGTTTCCTACTACGACTACTATCAGCCGGAGGCTTACGTGCCCACAACGGACACTTATATTGAAAAGGACTCGGCCATTAACGACGAGATTGACAAGCTGCGCCACAGCGCCACGGCGGCACTGTCCGAGCGGCGGGATGTGATCATTGTGGCCTCCGTGTCCTGCATTTATTCCATCGGCGACCCCATTGATTACCGGAATATGGTGATCTCTCTGCGCACCGGTATGGAGTGGAGCCGGGACGCGCTGATTGAAAAGTTGGTGGCTATTCAGTACGAGCGTAACGACATTAACTTTGTGCGCAACAAGTTCCGGGTGCGGGGCGACACGCTGGAGATCTTTCCTGCCGGCAGCAGCGGCACCGCTTTGCGGGTGGAATTTTTTGGAGACGAGATTGACCGGATCTGCGAGATTGACCCGCTGACCGGCAAGATCAAGGGCGTGCTGTCCCACGCCTGTGTGTACCCGGCCTCCCACTATGTGGTGGGGCGGGAAAAGATGGAACGCGCTTTGAACCAAATCTATCAGGAAATGGTGGAGCGGGTGGCCTACTTTGAAGAAAAGGGCAAGCTTTTAGAGGCCCAGCGGATCAAAGAGCGCACCATGAATGATATTGAAATGCTGCGGGAGACCGGCTTTTGCAAGGGCATTGAGAACTACTCTGCGGTGATGAGCGGGCGCAAGCCCGGCCAGCCGCCTTTTACCCTGCTGGATTATTTTCCGGAGGATTTTTTGCTGTTTTGCGACGAGAGCCACGTGATGCTGCCCCAGGTGCGGGGTATGTACGGCGGCGACCGCTCCCGCAAGGCCAGCCTGATCGACTATGGCTTTCGGCTGCCCTCCGCTTTTGACAACCGGCCGTTACAGTTTGACGAATTCTACGGCAAGATCAATCAGGTGATCTTTACCTCTGCCACCCCCGGCGACTTTGAGCGGGAACGCAGCGCCCAGATCGTGGAACAGGTGATTCGCCCAACCGGGCTGCTGGATCCGAATATTACCGTCAAGCCCACCGAGGACCAAATGGACGACCTGGTGTCCGAGATCAATCTGCGCACCCAGCGGGGTGAGCGGGTGCTGGTGACTACCCTTACCAAGGCCATGGCCGAGGATCTTACCGAGTATTTGGAGGGATTCTCCATCAAGGTGCGGTATATGCACCACGATGTGGATACCATGGAGCGTATGGAGATCATTCGTGATCTGCGCCTGGGCGAATTCGATGTGCTGGTGGGGATTAACCTGCTGCGTGAGGGACTGGATATTCCGGAGGTGAGCCTGGTGGCGATCCTGGATGCGGACAAAGAGGGCTTCCTTCGGTCCGAGACCAGCCTGGTGCAGACCATCGGCCGTGCCGCCCGCAACGCCAACGGTGAGGTGATTATGTATGCGGACAGCGTGACCCCCTCCATGGAGCGGGCCATTCGAGAGACGCTGCGCCGTCGCACCATTCAGGAGGCGTATAACACCGAGCACGGCATTGTGCCCAAGACCATTAAAAAGGATGTGCGGGATATTTTGGAGATCACCTCCAAAGCCCCCGCCGACGGCCAGCAAAAGAAACTTACCAAGAAAGAGCGGCAGCTGCTTATCGACCGTTTGCGGCGGGAAATGCAGGAGGCTGCCCGGCTGCTGGAATTCGAGCACGCGGCGTTCCTGCGTGATGAAATTCAAAAACTGGAGCAGGAGGGAGAGCGCAAGCTGAAATGATAAAGAACATTGTGGTAAAAGGTGCCCGCGAGCACAACTTGAAGAATATTGATGTAGAGATTCCCCGGGACAAGCTGGTGGTGTTTACCGGCCTGTCCGGCTCCGGCAAGTCCAGCCTGGCTTTTGACACCATTTATGCCGAAGGTCAGCGCCGGTATGTGGAGAGCCTGTCCTCTTACGCCCGTCAGTTCCTGGGTCAGATGGAAAAGCCGGATGTGGACTATATCGAGGGTCTGTCCCCGGCCATATCCATTGACCAAAAGACCACCTCCCGCAACCCTCGCTCCACCGTGGGCACGGTAACGGAGATCTATGACTACCTGCGACTGTTGTGGGCACGGATCGGTATTCCCCATTGCCCGGTATGCGGGCGGGAGATCACCCAGCAGACGGTGGATCAGATCGTGGATCAAATTCTCACCCTGCCGGAGAAAACAAAAATTCAAATTATGGCGCCCATTGTGCGAGGGCATAAGGGCGAGTATGTTAAGGAACTGGACAACGCCCGCAAGTCCGGCTTTGTGCGTGCGCGCATTGACGGCTCCGTTTATGACCTGGCGGAAGAGATCAAGCTGGACAAGAACAAAAAGCATAATATTGAGATCGTGGTGGACCGCCTGGTGATGAAGCCGGATATTGCCGGCCGCTTGGCCGACAGCGTGGAGACCGCCACCCATATTGCAGACGGCGTGGTGCTGGTGGATATTGTAGGGGAGCGGGAGGAACTGTATTCCCTCAATTACGCCTGCCCGGAGCACGGTGCGGTGATCGCAGAAATGAGCCCCCGAATGTTCTCCTTTAACAATCCCTTTGGCGCCTGCAAAACCTGCGGCGGTATCGGGTCTTATAAAGAGATTGATCCGGCGCTGGTGATTCCTAACAAAAAGCTGTCCATCAACCAGGGAGCCATTAAGGCCAGCGGCTGGTACTACGCCGAGGGCTCTGTCAGCGAAATGTACTACCTTGGTCTGGGTAAAAAATACGGCTTTACGCTGGACACGCCCATCAAGGATATGAGCACTGAGGCGGTGAACGCCCTGCTC
>ENA-ORSY01001958-ORSY01001958.1-human-gut-metagenome-genome-assembly--contig:-NODE-1958-length-12949-cov-5.795254_pt1 | contig 12949 bp, 10 predicted proteins | sample MGYA00242193_ERZ509160 | MGnify/ENA primary metagenome ERZ509160 (study PRJEB26280, sample SAMEA2338670) | human gut metagenome | biome: human gut; feature: human-associated habitat; material: faeces...
CCGTAGCCGTACAGAGCTGGATTGCGGCTGGCGAAAACCCGGTGAAGAATATAAAGCAAGAGTAAGAAAACAGCCCCCTCCCAACCTCCCCGAGGGGAGGAGACAGGATGTATAACCATAGACAAACATGATAGTTAATAAACAAGAACAACCCAATTCCTCCCCTCGGGGAGGTTAGGAGGGGGCTCATATGCCGTTAATCGCATTGCAAAAGGTGGCCTTTTGCACCTTAAAAGGCCACCTTTTAGAGACCAAAAGACGGTCTTTTACAAGGCGACAGGTAACATACTGATAATCAAGATATTATAAAAATGGTAGAAAATGATGACAACATGCCGGGACTAACACCCTTTGTAGGGACATAATTCATTATGTCCGTGCGTTTTGAAAAAACGCATCTACAAGGCATACCCACATGAAATACGCCTCTTTGAGGCGTGCGGACATAATGAATTATGTCCCTACAAAGGATGGCAACGCGGCAAACTTCACCGTAAAACCGTATATCCCAATAACCGCATAACCGTAAATATGAACAACCTTATCAACGCATTAAAGAACATTCCACGCCGTGGGCAGCACAATTTCGTCAAGATATTGTGCCTCGGCGTCGGCTTCGCGCTGTCCTCTGTGCTGATAGCCAAGCTGTGTTTTGAGAGCGAATACGACACGTGTTACCCCAACCACGACCGCATTTACCGCATAAGCGAGAAAGTACAACGCGGCTCCGACCCTGAATCTTTGTACGGAAACACGCCAGGAGGCGTAGCCCCACTGCTGAAAAAGCACTTCGCGCAAATAGAGACTGCAACGAGGATAAACCCTCTTTGCACCGACGAGGAGATGAAAATAGACACGGAACGGCGCGTCAAGGGCAACGTCTACATAGTTGACTCGTGCTTCTTCAAGGTGTTCACGACAAAGATTTTGGAGGGCGACGCCGACAAGACACTCGCAAAACCGTTCTACTGCCTTGTTTCGCGGACTATGGCCGAACGCATGGGCGGCGACGTTGTGGGGCGCAAGCTTGAGTGTACCACCATACCGGGATTAGTTATGACCGTCGGCGCGGTGTACGAAGACTACCCTTGGAACTCTACGTTCCACGACTATGACGTGATGCTCTCCATGGCGACGCAACGCTCGTTCAGCTACGACGGGCAGGACAACCTGGTGGGGAACGACCGCTACCGCTCGTTCATAAAGGTCAGTCCGGGGTGCCACCCGGAGCTGGGCGAGTTTGACGCGACGGTAAAACAGCTTGTAGACAAGCTCATGGCGGAACTGAAAAAGAACAACATCGACTATGCGCTGAAGTTCACCCCGGTGTCAAAATACCACTACGAGAACAGCGACTCGAAGCAGATGTACCTCGTGATGCTCATCCTCGCGGCGGTGGTCTTGGCCGCCAGCGTGCTCAACTACCTGCTAATCGTGATGGGAAACACCGTGACGAGGGCCAAGGAAATGGCCGTAAGGAAGTGCTACGGGGCCATGCCGCGCAGCATATTCGGCATCACCGTGGCCGAGACTTCGGTGCATATTGTGCTGTCGTTGGTGCTGGCCGCCGCGCTCATATACGTCTGCAAAGGCTCCATAGAGACGCTGCTCGACGCCCCGGCGACGGCCCTGTTCACCAACAAAGGCGTGCTCTTCCTTGCCGCTTTGTTGGTCGTTGTGTTCATAATCAACGCCATACTGCCCGGCAAGATGTACAACGCCGTGCCCGTGACGACGGCCTTCCGCGGCTTCACGGAGAACCGACGGAGGTGGAAAATGGCGTTGCTGGCCGTGCAGTTCGTGTTCGTCAGTTTCCTTGTATGCCTGCTCTTGGTGGTCAACAGGCAGTACGCCACGCTCCTGGACTTCAACCTCGGCTATGAATACGACCGCCTCGCGCTCGTCAACATCAACCAAATAAAAGGCGAGGAACGCCGCGCCATGGTGGCCGAACTCGGCAAGATGACCGAGGTGGAGGCATGGACGCCGGTGACATACCCCATGTTCGACCAAGGCAGCGGCAACAACATAGTTGACCCGGAGACGCGAGAAGAGCTGTTTAACGCCAACGACCTGTACATGACGGGCGACAACTTCTTCAGCCTTACGGGCGTGAAAATACTGCAAGGGCGCGGCTTCAACGCCCACAGCGACAGCCTGCGCGAGGTCATGGTAAGCCCCGACTTCGCCCAAAAGCTCAAGAACGCGAAGGGCTGGAACGACGTAATAGGCCGCAAAATAGTTATATCAGAGCACAGTCAGAACTACAACGACCTGTTCACCATCGTTGGAATATACGACAAGTACCGCCCCAACACCGCGCTCGACGACGACGACCGCCCCACGATGATGTTCTACTCCGACCCTTACGGAGGCTATATCAGCTACCTGCTCGTGAAGTTCCACGACCTGACGGCCGACAACATGCAGGCCGTGCAGCGGCGTCTCGCGCGGCTGTATCCCGGCAAGACCGTCATCGTAGACAGCTACAAGAGGCAGCTTGACACATGGTATGACGGGGTAAAGAACTTCCGTTCGGCGGTCATCATAGCCGGACTGTGCGCCCTACTCATAGCCCTTTTAGGATTGATTGGCTACATTAATGACGAGATGCAGCGGCGAAGCAAGGAGATAGCCATACGCAAGGTGAATGGCGCAAGCACCGTAAGCGTGCTCCGCCTGATGCTGCGCGGCGTGCTTGTGGCGGCCGTTCCGGCATCAATCGTAGGCGCAGCGGCGGCCGGATGGGTGGCAGGCAAGTGGCTTGAAGACTTCAGCGTGAAGGCAGGCATGAGCCTCTGGCTGTTCATAGCAGGCATAATCATAGTGCTGGCGGTAATCGCCGCCACAGTAATAGCCGACGCATACCGCACCGCCAACGGCAATCCGGCGAAGTATCTGAAGGATGAATAAATTATGAGGTTATGCGGTTTGACGGTCATAAGGTTATACGGTGCTACGGTTATGCGGTTATAAGGTCATACGGTGGAATAACAATAAAGCCGTAAAAACCAGACAACCGAACAACCATATAACCGTAACACCGTATAACCTTATGACCATCAAACCGCATAACCCAATAACCGTAAAACCCAAAAACCGTAAAAATATGATTAAAGTAGAGAATTTAAGCAAGTCGTTCCGCACGGAAGAGGTGGAGACTATTGCATTGGACAAAGTATCATTCGAGGTCAACGACGGCGAGTTTGTCGCCATAATGGGGCCTTCAGGCTGCGGAAAGTCAACGCTGCTGAACATCCTCGGACTGCTTGACAACCCCACATCGGGCATGTATTGGCTGGACGGGCAGGAGGTATCGCTGCTCAAAGAGAAAGACAGAACTGGCATTCGGAAGGGGCAGATAGGCTTCGTCTTCCAGAGCTTCAACCTCATTGACGAGCTTAATGTGGAAGAAAACATCGAGCTGCCGCTGACCTATCTCAACGTGGGACGCGCCGAGCGGAAACAGAAAGTGCAGGAAGTGATGAAGCGCATGGGCATCAGCCACAGGGCGAAACACTTTCCCCACCAGCTCTCGGGAGGACAACAGCAGCGCGTGGCGATAGCAAGAGCCGTGGTGTTCGGCCCGAAGTTAATCCTCGCCGACGAGCCTACGGGTAACCTAGACTCTAAGAACGGCGCGGAGGTCATGCGCCTCCTGACCGAGCTTAACCAGGAAGGCACGGCCATAGTGATGGTGACCCACAACGAGCACGACGCCCAGATAGCCCACAGGACGATACACCTGTTCGACGGACACATCGTCGGGTAACGCGCTTTTTAATTGAGAATTGAGAAGGGAGAGTGGAGAATTATGATTACCTTAAAGGCTGTCTGCCAGCAAGACAAATCATAATTCTCCACTCTCCCTTCTCAATTCTCAATTAAATAAAAACGAAAGTACGCCTGCATCAACGCAGACGTACCCCCTCATTGATTGTCTAATAAAAAAATATTTATTGCAGGTAATGGGCTGCCATGTTCTTATTCATGTCGAAATCGAATGTCGTAGCGTTGAATGAAGGCAGTTCTGTCTGCCCAAATCTTTTCATATTCATAAGGATGTTTTGTTCTGTTAATTTAATGGTTCGTTAATTTCGGTTTTGTTTTTCAAAGACGTCTTTGCCTTATAAATTGGCATAACGCATAAAACTTGCGCACTGCCTGGTTAATAATTGTTAACCATACACCCGTCGGAAAGAGGCTTACATCCTACCGGCCGACCAAAAGCCTCAACGCGCCATCAAGCCATGCAAACGGCCTACAAAGATGAACAGCCGCACAATTGACGGCCTTCCGCATCACAAAAGGCCACCTTTTACACGCCAAAAGGCCACCTTTCAGAGGCTAAAAGACGACATATTGGAAAGCCGCTGGCTATCAGGCAGTTACCAAGACACTACAAACCATGCTGCGAAAGGCGGCCGAAGGCACTGCCGACGTACAACTGCGGCATGGAAAACAGACGACTGACGGCAAGCCGCCGACAACCTCGTGTGCGCAAACAAATATTGCATTTTTCAAAGATTTGCATTGCCCTGTCAGCGTTTTTTCTTAACTTTGCACCCTCAGAACTAATTAGTTTATCAAAGACATGTCAGGAACAAAGAAAATCAAGACGGCCCTTGTCTCTGTATTCCACAAAGACGGGCTTGACGAATTGCTTGCAAAACTAAACGCAGAGGGTGTGAAATTCTTGTCTACAGGCGGCACGCAGAAGTTCATCGAGTCGCTCGGCTACGAGTGCCAGACGGTGGAAAGCGTCACTACTTACCCTTCAATACTGGGCGGCCGCGTCAAGACGCTGCACCCGAAAGTGTTTGGAGGCATACTCGGCCGCCGCGACAACGAGGGCGACCGCGAGCAGATGGCGCAGTATGAAATACCTGAAATAGACCTCGTCATCGTAGACCTGTACCCCTTCGAACAGACCGTTGCGAGCGGAGCAAGCGAGGCCGACATAATAGAAAAGATTGACATAGGCGGCATTTCGCTGATACGCGCCGGAGCAAAGAACTTCAACGACGTGGTAATAGTGCCGAGCAAGGCCGAATACAGCGTGCTCCTGGACATACTGAACAGGAAAGGCGCACAGACCGACATCGAAGACCGCCGCATGCTGGCGACACGTGCCTTCGGCGTAAGCAGCCACTACGACACCGCGATACACAACTGGTTTGAAGGCAAATAAAAAAGGAATATAATACAAAACACCAAACACCCACCCCAAACCCCTCCCCAAGGGAGGGGCTTCAACATGCCACAAACATTAAAAGTACAATAATACGAAGTAATCAAACACCCTTCCCTTCGGGACGGGTTGGGGGCAGGTATTAAATAAACTCAGTATTATGGGATTTTTTTCATTTATCCAAGAGATTGCAATGGACTTGGGCACAGCCAACACAATCATTATCAGTGATGACAAGATTGTGGTTGACGAGCCGTCAGTAGTAGCCTTGGACCGCCGCACGGACAAGATGATAGCCGTGGGCGAGAAGGCAAAGATGATGTACGAAAAGACCAACGACAACATACGCACCATACGTCCGCTGCGCGACGGAGTAATAGCCGACTTCACAGCCTGCGAGCAAATGATGCGCGGACTCATAAAGATGGTGCACACGGGAAGCCGCCTCTTCTCGCCGTCACTCCGCATGGTAATCGGCGTCCCGTCAGGTTCCACCGAGGTGGAGCTGCGCGCCGTGCGCGACTCTGCAGAGCATGCCAACGGCCGTGACGTGTACCTCATATTCGAGCCGATGGCCGCAGCCGTGGGCATAGGACTCGACGTAGAGGCTCCCGAGGGCAACATGGTGGTAGACATAGGCGGCGGCAGCACCGAGATTGCCGTCATCTCGCTGGGCGGCATCGTGTCGAACAACTCCATCCGCACCGCCGGCGACGACCTGACAGCCGAGATACAGGAGTACATGAGCAAGCAGCACAATGTGAAAGTGAGCGAGCGTATGGCTGAAAGGATAAAGATTCACGTAGGCTCGGCGCTGACCGACCTCGGCGACGAAGGCCCCGAAGACTACGTTGTACACGGCCCCAACAAGGTTACGGCGCTGCCCATGGAGGTGCCCGTATGCTACCAGGAGATAGCCCACTGCCTTGACCGCACCGTGGCGAAGATAGAAAACGCCGTGCTCTCAGCACTTGAGAAGACACCGCCAGAGCTGTATGCCGACATCGTGAAGAACGGCATATACCTGACAGGCGGCGGCGCTCTGCTGCGCGGACTTGACAAACGACTGACCGACAAGATAAAAATCCCGTTCCATGTGGCCGACGACCCCCTGCACAGTGTGGCAAAGGGAGCCGGCATAGCCCTTAAGAACGTTGACCGCTTCTCGTTCCTGATGAGATAAGCCGATGCGAAACCTGATTGAATTCATCAAGAAATACAATCATTGGTTTGTCTTTGTCCTGCTTGAAGTGGTAAGCTTCGTGCTTCTGTTCAAGTTCAACAGCTACCAGGGCAGCGTATGGTTCTCGTCCGCAAACGCCGTAGCCGGGAAGGTGTACGAGGTGGACGCCGCGGTAAAAAACTATTTCAGCCTGACAAAAGTCAACGAACAGCTGAACCAGAGGAACCTTTATCTGGAGCAGACTGTGCGCCAGTTGCAGGAACAGGTGGAAAAGCTAAGGCCGCAGGAGGACTCCTCATGGCTGGCGCGGACGCAGACCGAAGTGCTGAACGGCTACAAGCTGATACCCGCCAAGGTTATAACCAACTCGGTAGACAAGCGCGACAACTTCATAACCATTGACAAAGGGCGCGCCGACGGCGTGCGCAAGGACATGGGTGTGGCCTGCGGCAACGGCGTGGTAGGCGTGGTCTACATGGTTTCCGAACACTATGCCGTGGTCATCCCGTTGCTGAACTCGAAGTCGAACGTCAGCGTAACCATCAGGAAAAGAGGATATTACGGCTACCTGCGCTGGACAGGCGGACGCGCCGACCTTGCATACGTGGACGACATTCCGCGACATGCGCACTTCCGGTTGGGCGACCTCGTTGAAACAAGCGGCTATTCGTCAATATTCCCTCCCGGCATAATCGCCGGGCAAATACTCCATGTCTACAACTCCGCCGACGGACTTTCATACCGCGTACAGGTTCGCCTTACAACCGACTTCGGCAACCTTCGCGACGTATGCGTCATCGACAACGCTGGCATGGAGGAACGGATTGACCTGCTACGCAACGCGGAAGACTCGCTAAGGCTGAAGTGAAACAATAGCAACAAGACATGAAGATAGAAGTTGTAAGACAGCTCTTCACATTCATTATATTATGCCTGGCGCAGGTGCTGGTGCTCAACCACATCAACATACTTGGCTGCGCTACGCCCCTGCTGTACGTTTATTTCATCATGATGTTCAGGCGCGGCTACCCCAAATGGGGCATCCTGCTGTGGAGTTTCTGCCTGGGCTTGTGCGTGGACATATTCTCTAACACTCCCGGCGTTGCCGCGGCATCAGCCACACTGCTCGGACTTCTGCAACCATACCTGCTCAACCTGTTCACGCAAAGGGACAGCGCTGACGACATGAAGCCGTCGATGAAAGAACTCGGCGTGACGAGATACGTGTATTATACGGTCATCTGCGTGGTTGTTTTCCACCTTGCGTTCTTCACACTCGAGTCGTTCAGCTTCTTCAACGTGGAACAGTGGGGCAAGAACATAGGCGGAAGCTCTGCGCTTACCGCCGTCCTCATAATCGTGATTGAAAACGTAAGGAAAAGGTGAACGCCACCTGACAAGGCGAAACGGACAGCAAAATGGACAAGGACTACGGACTTGAAAACAGGAAATACGTGATTGGCGGCGTTGCCGTTTTCATCGTCGTGGTGTACATCATACGCCTGTTCACGCTCCAAATCATGAGCGACGACTACAAGAAAAACGCCGACAGCAACGCTTTCCTCAAAAAAGTCGAATATCCGGCACGCGGCGTCATATCCGACAGGAACGGCCGCCTGCTCGTCTACAACCAGAATGCTTACGACATAATGGTTGTGCCCAACGAGGCGAAAGACCGTCTCGACACACTTGAATTTTGCCGTTCGCTCGGCATAACGAAGGAATATTTCAACAAGAGAATGGCCGAAATCAAGGACAGGAGCAAAAATCCCGGATATTCACGGTTCACCCAACAGCTGTTCATGAGCCAGCTGACGGAAAAAGAGTTCAGCGTTTTCCAAGAGAAAATATACCGCTTTCCCGGCTTCTACGTCCAGCGGCGAAGCGTCAGGCAATACACTATGTCACACGCGGCGCACGTGCTCGGCGACGTGGCTGAAGTGTCGGAAAGCGACATCGAGGACGATTCTTACTACCAGCTCGGCGACTACATCGGCAAGCAAGGCGTCGAAAAGTATTACGAAAAGCAGCTGCGCGGAGAAAAAGGAGTGCAGATTTTGCTGCGCGACGCACACGGACGGATACAGGGAAGCTACATGAACGGCCAGCTTGACCGCCGCCCCGTGCCGGGAAAAGACCTCACATTAGGCATCGACATCAAGCTGCAGGCACTCGGCGAACGGCTGCTTGAGGGCAAGATTGGCAGCATAGTGGCCATCGAACCGTCAACGGGCGAGGTGCTGTGCATGGTTTCATCGCCTACATACGACCCCCGGATGATGACCGGACGCATGCGTAGCAAGGCTCACCAGACGCTTGCACGCAACCCGTGGAAACCGCTTTTGAACCGCTCCATAATGGGAATGTACCCTCCGGGGTCAACGTTCAAGACAACGCAAGGACTTACTTTCCTCACCGAAGGCATCGTAACTCCGGGCACAATGTTCCCCTGCCACCACGGATTTTACTGCCGCGGACTGCACGTAGGATGCCACGGCCACGCCTCGCCGGTAAGCCTCGTACCCGCACTGGGCACCTCGTGCAACGCCTACTTCTGCTGGGGTTTGTACTATATGCTGGGCAACAGGCAGAAATACAAGAGCGTGCAGGAGGCCATGAACACATGGCGCGACTACATGGTGAGCATGGGTTTCGGCTATAAGCTCGGCATAGACCTGTCCGGGGAGAAGCGTGGACTAATCCCGAACGCGCAGTATTACGACAAGGCATACAGAGGTTCGTGGAACGGACTGACCGTCATCAGCATCGCGATAGGCCAGGGCGAAGTGCTGCTCACCCCCCTGCAAATAGCCAACATGTGCGCAACCATTGCCAACCGTGGCTACTATTACACGCCCCACGTTGTCAGGAAGGTGCAGGGAGAACCGCTTGACACCGCCTACACGACAAAGCATTACACAAAGGCGAGCCGCAGGGCATACGACTACATAGTGGCCGGCATGCGCCGTTCGGTGACAAGCGGAACATGCCACGCCGCCAACAGGCCCGACTACGAGGTGTGCGGAAAGACCGGAACGGCGCAGAACCACGGCCAGGACCACTCCATATTCATGGGCTTCGCGCCGATGAACGAGCCGAAGATTGCCGTTGCCGTATATGTCGAAAACGGCGGTTTCGGAGCCGAATACGGCGTGCCCATCGGCTCGCTGATGATGGAACAGTACATCAACGGCAAGCTTTCGCCAGAATCCGAGAAGAAAGCGGAAGCCTTCCAACACAGACGTATATCCTATGGCGCATCAAACAGATAAACAACAGAGCGTGCTCCGCTCTTTAGACTGGTGGACAATAGGCATCTACCTGTGCCTGCTGGCGTTCGGATGGCTCAGCGTATGCGGTGCCAGCTACACTTACGGAGACACCGACATACTTAGCCTCGGCACCCGTTCGGGCATGCAAATCGTGTGGATTGGCACGTCAATCTGCCTCGGCTTCGTGCTACTGATGCTTGACGACAGGTTTTACGACACTTTCGCATACATCATCTACGCGGTGCTTCTGCTGCTGTTGTTCATCACCATCTTCAACCCCCACGAGATAAAAGGCTCGCGCTCGTGGATCGTATTAGGGCCGCTAAGGCTGCAGCCGGCCGAGTTCGCCAAGTTCGCCACAGCCCTTGCCGTGGCAAAACTGATGAGCACCTACGGCTTCAACATGCACCGCTGGAAAGACTTTGCCGCCGCATGCGCCGTAGTTTTGCTGCCCATGATATTCATCATAGCGCAGAAAGAGACAGGCTCCGCGCTTGTCTACATATCCTTCTTCCTTATGTTCTACCGCGAGGGGATGACCGGCAGCGTGCTCTTCACCGGCCTGGCGATGATTATATACTTCGTTGTGGGCATACGTTATGAGGAAACGATGCTACTCGACACAAGCGTATCCGTGGGCAAGTTCGCCGTGCTCACGCTTGTGCAGATATTCGTTTCAGGCATGGTTTACACCTACTGCCACGAAAAAAGGCAAGCCCTCGCCATACTCGGCTACAGCCTCGGGGCAACCCTTCTAGCGCTGCTCTTCGCCGAGTTCGTCATTCCTTTCGACATAGTATGGGTGCAGCTGGCGGCCTGCGCGGCGCTTGTCGGCTACCTTATATACTGCGCCTTGAACCGGCGCATAAAGCATTACCTCTACATCGCGCTGTTCGCGGTAGGCTCGATAGCCTTTTTCTATTCGGCCGACTACATGCTGAACAACATCCTCGAGCCTCACCAGCGCGTGCGCATAAACGTGCTTCTCGGCCTTGAAGAAGACATTTCGGGCGCAGGCTACAACGTACATCAGAGCGAGATAGCCATCGGCTCGGGCGGACTTAAGGGCAAAGGCTTCCTCAACGGCACGCAGACAAAGCTGAAGTTCGTGCCCGAACAGGACACCGACTTCATCTTCTGCACCGTAGGCGAGGAGGAAGGCTTCCTCGGTTCGGCAGGCGTCCTGCTGCTGTTCCTCGCCCTCATACTGCGCCTAATCAAGATGGCCGAGCGGCAACCGTTCAAGTTCGGGCGGGTGTACGGCTACTGCGTGCTCAGCATCTTCCTGTTCCACGTGTTCATAAACGTGGGCATGGTGCTCGGACTCACGCCCGTAATAGGCATTCCGCTGCCCTTCTTCAGCTACGGAGGCTCGTCGCTTTGGGGATTTACAATCCTGCTTTTCATCTTCCTCCGAATAGATGCCGGGCGCAATATGGAGAGAAACTGAAAAGCGAAATACGCATACCTTTTAATATAAGGTGAGTTCGACGAAATTAAATGCGTTACTCTTAGTTTGTATTCTTCGAATACATAAAATTTGAATTATGCCCGTCATCTGTCAGAATTGTCGCCAACACCCTGTATGTCAACACGTTACGGACTGACAGATACCGACGTCATCTGTCAGCCGTCAGTCAGTCAGGCTGACACCTGCTGAAGAATACAAATCATCTGTCAGCCTATAACCCGTTGACTGTCAGTGCATAACGCTCAAAACTGACAGATGACAGAGGAATACGGAAAACATATAACTTTTAGTATTCCGACTACAACTGATCCAAAACATTGTATCTTGATTTCTAATTAACGGCAAACGGCGTTGCAAAAGGCCACATTTCAGCCTGCGTTTTGCCGTCTTTTACAAGGCCATTAGCCACTTTTCACGTAAAATTCGGCGAACTCACATTAAATATAAAGACACAAAAAAGAGTGAAAGACCGGGGCATCAGCCACCGCTTCTTTCACTCTTTGTGTTCTATGTCAAGTCGGATTAGTCGAGCTGAGCCAGCTTGTTGTCAGAGCCGAGCACGTCGATAATCTTATGCTTGTACATCTCCTCCATGAGGTCACGTGCCGGTCCGCAGTACTTACGTGGGTCAAACTCGGCCGGTTTCTCAGCCAGCACCTTGCGTACAGCGGCTGTGAAGGCCAGACGTGAGTCAGAGTCGATGTTGATTTTGCAAACTGCGCTCTTGGCAGCCTTGCGGAGCTGCTCCTCGGGAATGCCCACTGCATCAGGCAGTTTGCCGCCGTACTGGTTAATCATGTCAACATATTCCTGGGGAACTGAAGATGAGCCGTGGAGCACGATGGGGAATCCGGGCAGCTTCTTCATGATTTCATCGAGAACGTCAAATGCCAAAGGAGGAGGTACAAGGCGGCCGGTCTTCGGGTCACGTGTGCACTGCTCGGGCTTGAACTTGTATGCTCCGTGGCTTGTGCCGATAGAGATTGCCAGAGAGTCAACGCCTGTCTTGCTCGTGAAGTCGATTACTTCCTCGGGCTTTGTGTAGTGAGACTCCTCTGCAACAACCTCGTCCTCTACACCTGCAAGCACTCCGAGTTCGCCTTCAACGGTCACATCATACTGGTGAGCGTAGTCAACGACCTTCTTTGTCAATGCCACATTCTCGTCGTATGGCAGTGAAGAGCCGTCAATCATGACAGAAGAGAAGCCCATGTCAACGCAGCTCTTGCAAAGCTCGAAGCTGTCACCGTGGTCAAGATGGAGTACTATTTCAGGATGTGCGCAGCCAAGTTCCTTAGCATATTCAACCGCGCCTTCAGCCATGTAACGAAGAAGAGTCTGGTTGGCGTAGTTGCGCGCGCCCTTGGAAACCTGCAGGATGACGGGCGACCTCAGTTCAGAAGAAGCCTTGATGATAGCCTGCAATTGCTCAAGGTTGTTGAAGTTGAATGCCGGAATGGCATATCCGCCATTGATGGCCCTTGCGAACATATCACGCGTGTTCACCAAGCCAAGTGTCTTGTAACTTACCATAATTCAAAAAGTTTTATGTTATGATGAATAATCTGTCATTACATCACTGCAAAGTTAACAAATTCTTCCGGCAAAACAAAAGGTTGGCCGCACTTTTAATAATGCCTGGCGGCGATTTTTCATATTAATTTCATCTTGCTAAAAAACGTTTCGCCATTTTGTCAAGTGAATTTAGCAAAAGTTGCAAAAAACATTGATTTCGCTGATAAAACAGCCGTTACAAACGCTTCCGGCTTTACGTTAAGGCATAAAAAAAGGAGTACCGCTGTACTCCAACCTTGTTAACCTTAAATCTAATA
>ENA-ORSY01001962-ORSY01001962.1-human-gut-metagenome-genome-assembly--contig:-NODE-1962-length-12912-cov-3.876176_pt1 | contig 12912 bp, 8 predicted proteins | sample MGYA00242193_ERZ509160 | MGnify/ENA primary metagenome ERZ509160 (study PRJEB26280, sample SAMEA2338670) | human gut metagenome | biome: human gut; feature: human-associated habitat; material: faeces...
ACTGTAGGGAGGGGTCTTGACCCCTCCGCGGCGCTGTGCGGCTGCCGCATAGTTGCGCGGAATGTATATATGCCGTCTGGTGCAGTTTCCGTCGCCCGTAACCTTCCCGGAGCGGTCAAGACCGCTCCCTACAAGCCGTTTTAAACAATTCCGCCGCCCTGTAGGGGCCGGGCATGCCCGGCCCGCGGCCTTCCCATAACCGCCCATATACCATACACGTCCGGACCGGATATGCCCGGCCCCTGCCGCCATTTGATCCACCCCCGAAAGGAGCACCCCTTACTATGCCATCCATCACCGGCCTGACCGCCGCCGAGGTCGAAGCGCGCCGCGCGGCGGGGCAGACGAACCAGCCGCCCAAATCCCAGACCAAAACCACCGGCGAGATCGTGCGGGACAATGTCTGTACCTACTTCAACCTTGTGTTTCTGGTGCTGGCCGTCATGCTGGCGCTCGTGCATTCCTGGCTGAATATGGGATTTCTGGGCATCGTGTTCTGGAATACCCTCATCGGCATTGTGCAGCAGCTTCGCGCCAAGCGTACCATCGACAAGCTGACGCTTGTCTCAGCGCAGAAGCTCCGCTGCCTGCGCGACGGCCGGTGGTGCGAGGTGCTGTCCGACGACCTTGTGCAGGACGATGTTGTCGAGTTCGGCGCGGGTGACCAGATCGCAGCGGACGCCGTCGTGCTGGACGGCAGCGCCCAGGCGAACGAATCCCTCATCACGGGCGAGGCGCGGGCCATTCCCAAGGAGTGCGGCGCGGAGCTGAAATCCGGCAGCTTTCTGATGGCGGGCCGCTGCGTGGCGCGGCTGACCCGTGTCGGGGCCGAGAGCTACGCCAGCCGCCTGACCGCTGAGGCGCAGGCCGACGGTCACAGGGTCGCGCGCGGCGAGATGATGCGCAGCCTGGACAGGCTGATAAAATTCATCGGTGTGGCGCTGATCCCAATCGGCGCGGTGCTGATCTGGAAGCAGCATTGGGTGCTGGAGCTGTCCATGAAGGAGACTGTCGACGCCACGGTGGCAGCACTCATCGGTATGATCCCGGAGGGACTGTACCTGCTGACGAGCGTTGCGCTGGCCGTGAGCATGATGCGGCTGGCCCGCCGCAAGGTGCTGACCCGCGACATGAACTGCATTGAAACGCTGGCCCGGGTGGACACCCTCTGCGTGGACAAGACCGGCACGATCACCGAGAGCACCATGCAGGCGGACGACCCGCTGCCGCTGACGGAAAATACACCCATCACCGAGATTTTATCGGCGTTCTACGCGGGAGGGCAGTCTGATAACGACACGGCCCGCGCCCTGACAGCCCGCTTCGGGCAGGGCGGCACGGCATGGGCTGCTGTGCGCACCATCCCGTTCAACACGGCGTACAAGTACAGTGCCAAAGACTTTGGCGCGCAGGGGTGCTACGTCGTCGGTGCGCCCGACGTGCTGGCGGGCAGCAGGGCGGGGGAGCTTGCCGACAGGCTGACCCCGCTGCTGGCCCAGGGCCGCCGCGTGCTGCTGCTGGCAAAATATAACGGCACACTGCCGGACCCGCCCGCGGCGCTTGACCCCGCACAGCTGGAATTTTTGGCTCTGCTGCCGTTGCAGAACCGCATCCGCGAGAGTGCGCCCAAGACGTTCCGCTTCTTTGCGAAGCAGGGCGTGAAGATCAAGGTCATCTCGGGCGACGACCCGCAGGCTGTCAGCCATGTGGCCGCCAACGCGGGCATTGCCGGGGCCGAGCACTGGGTTGATGCCGCCACGCTGCAAAGTGAGGCGGCGCTGGCCGAGGCTGCCGAAAAATGCACGGTCTTTGGCCGCGTCACGCCCGAGCAGAAGCGACAGCTCGTCCATGCTTTGCAGGCAAAGGGCCACACGGTAGCCATGACCGGAGATGGCGTAAATGACGTACTGGCGTTAAAAGATGCCGACTGCGGCATCGCGATGGCATCGGGCGCGCAGGCGGCCAGCCAGGTCGCGCAGCTTGTGCTGCTGGATTCGGACTTTGCCGCGCTGCCCGGCGTTGTGGCCGAGGGGCGGCGGGTCATCAACAACATCCAGCGCTCGGCGTCGCTGTTTCTGGTCAAGAACATCTTCTCGTTTTTGCTCAGCATCGTCGCGCTGGCCCTGCCGCTGGCCTACCCGTTCCAGCCGCTGCAGCTGTCGCTCGTCACGTTTGCCACCATCGGCGCACCGGCGTTCTTTCTGGCGCTTGAGCCGAACCACGAGCTTGTCCACGGTAAATTCATGCGGAACGTGCTGCGCAAGGCACTGCCCGGCGGGCTGACGGATTTCCTGCTTGTGTTCTGCGCACAGGGGTTCGGCCATGCGTTCGACATCCCGTCCGACATGGTCGGTACGATCTGCACGTTGGTGATTTTGTGCGTGGGCTTGCAGATTTTGTGGGGTGTCTGCATCCCGTTCACGCCGCTGCACTGGGCCATCTGGGGCAGTATGACCGTGGCGGGCGTCGGCGGGGTGTTCCTGCTGGCGCGCTGGCTGCCGCTGGTGCGGCTGGATCTGGGCGGCACGCTGGTGCTGGTCGTTCTGCTGGCCCTGAGCGCCCCGACTCTGGCCGGGCTTGTCTTTATGGGCGAGCGGCTGCGCGGCATGGTCAACGATTGGAAAAATAAGAAAGCACGAAAACACGTATAAAACGACAGCCCCGCCCGCAGAAAAACGGGTGGGGCTGTCGTTTTATCAAAATTATAATTGTAATAGGGGAATTATGAGAAATGGAAATCGCAGGGAGGGGTCTTGACCCCTCCGCGGGGCCTGGCGGCGGCCACGGTGTTCCCGGGCCGGATATGTCCGGCCCCTACAGCCATTCCGGCAGGGAAGATGCGTTATTTTTTCAGCTCCTCCTCGATCTCCGGCAGATCCTCTTTGATAAACATAAAGCACAGGCTCACCAGCAGCAGCGCACAGGAAAGCCAGATCGTCCTCTCGCCGAAGATGCCGACGCACTGTGTGCCGATGCCCGCACCCAGCGCAAAGATAAAGATAATGGCAAAGTAGTGCAGGGACTTCCACAGAGCGTTTTTATCGTGGCTGTGTCCGAATGCGACCAGCGCGTCCATGCCGCTGCGCAGGTTGCCGATGCACATGGTACTGGCAAACGGGTAGCCATGCACCTTGCGGAACGCCTGCACCTGCATGGCGCAGGCAAACGAGACCAGCGCGTTTGCGCCAATATCCCACGCGGCAGGGAAGAAGCCCACCGCGAACAGCAGCACGATCTCGGCCAGCACGACGAGCTGCCGCCAGTGCAGGCGGATGCACTCCGCCGCGGCCACACCCAGCGCAAAGGACAGAACGGGGATAAAATAGTGGGCAAACCGCGATAAATCGCCATCAAACAGGCTCTGGCTCATCAGCACGATGTTGCCGGTCTGGGCGTTGGCAAACACCTTACCGCGCCCAATGTAGGTGTAGGCATCCTGCAGGCCGCCCGACGCCGACAAGAACATGACCGTGCGGAATGCCTCCGACATCTGGCCGCGGTGATGCGGGAATAATTTTGACATGACTTTCCGACCTCTCTATTACGTATAAACACCGCCATTATAGCGCACCGCGCCGCCGCTGTAAAGTTTGCAGCGACACATGCGGCGTTTTGTACCAAAGTGACGCTGCAAAACGGAGAAAGATTTTATACAAAGTGCAGAAATTTGTGCAGGAGTATTACATGAGCGCAATTTTTGCGGTATACTGACTTCACTTTCCAACGCAGTGAGACAACAGCCGCAGGGCGTCGCAACGAGTTGAGCGACACCCTGCGGCTGTCTTTGTTTTGGAGAAAATAACGTATATATGAGGAGTAATTACAATGCCGCAAACAAAGAAACAGGAAATCGTCTACACCGTCATGATGGTCTGCGTCATGGTCTACGGAATGGTCTGCTACAATATCGCACTGGATGTGGGCGGGATGCAGAATTTCATCTTCGCCGCTGCCCTCAGTGAGCTGCCCATCATGGGCGTCATTGGCTTTTTGCTGGACACGTTCCTGGTCGGCCCCACGGCCATGCGCATCGCCACGGGCTGGTTCACCCCAGGCAAGGACAAGCAGGTGTTCCTGGTGGCCGCTATCTCCTGTCTGTCCGCGTGGATGATGTGCCCGTTGATGAGCTTTTTCGCCACGCTGTTCTTCAAGGACAGCCATAACGCGAACTTTTTCGCCATGTGGGTGCAGACCACAGCGATGAACTATCCCGTGGCATTTTTGTGGCAGCTGTGCGGCGCGGGCCCGCTGGTGCGATTCGTGTTTGGCAAGGGTCTGGCCGCTATGAAAAAGAAGTGATAACGATTTCATAATACATCTAATACATCGACAGAAAAAACACAAACCCGATTTTGTACCAATAAAACTGCACAAAAACCACTTGCCATATTTGGTAATAGTGCTATAATACGGCTGAACCTGAAAGTTGGGTGTACCTATTTATATAGAGAAAAGCCCCTTGGCCCCCTCGCAGGGGGAGGCAGGGAACCCAACCCAGGTAAAGCTCCCAAAGAGTGAGGTGCATTGCATGAAAGATGTCAACGACCTGATGCAGGCCATTTTGGAGATGGATGCCGCCCAGCGCCGCGAAAGCGAGAAAGCCCGGCTCGAGCGCTCTGCCCGGCTGGCTGCTCTGGACGAGCAGAAGCAGAAGATCATCGCGGAGTGTGACGCCCGCGAGAAGTCCGAGTCCGACGCCGCCGCAAGAGCTGCCGAGGAGGGCAACGCCGCCGCACTGGCCGCGCTGGAGACCCAGCGCAGCCAGGCAGCCGAGGCCATGACCGCCGCCGCAAAGGCCCATGAGGCCGAATGGTGCGCTGCGCTTGTACAGCGCACCCTGGGCGGGGAGGCCGCACAATGATGCCCACGGGCAAGGCAAGCGGCAACGCCGTGCTGGCCAAGGCCCGCGCCCTGTACGGCAGCCGCCTGCGGGCCGACGATTACCGCCGCCTGATGGCCTGCCGCACGATGACCGAGCTGGCCGCGGCCTTGAAAGAATACCCGCTGTACAGCGAAGCGCTGGCCGAGGTCAACCCCCAGTACGCCCGCCGCGTCCAGCTGGAAAACCTGCTGCGCCAGAGCCTGTACACCCGGTACGACAGCCTTTGCCGCTATGACCGCAGCGCGGGCAGCAAAGTGTATGAGTATTTTACCCTCTGCTGTGAGGTCGATGAGCTGACTGCCGCCATGCGGTGTCTGGATGCAGGCCGCCCGGGCGATTACCTGTTCCGCCTGCCGGAGTTCTTGCAGCAGCGCTGCTGCATCGACCTCTACGCGCTGGCCAAGGCCACGAGTTTGGACGGTATCCTGGCCGCTGTGGCCGGTACGCGGTGGGAAAAGGTCCTGGCACCGCTGCAAAGCGCCAAGCCGGACCGCGGTCTGACCGCCCAGGCCGAGCCGCTTCTGCAGGACTTCCGCCACCGCGCACTGGTGGCGCTGGCCCCCGCTAAGGGCGGCACAAGCGCTGCGCCGAACCTGCGCGACCTCGTCGAGCTGGAATGCGACACCTCCGCTGTTTCCAACGCCGCGCGGCTCATCCGCATCGGCGCGCCGGACTCGGTGGTGCGCACCAACGCCCGCCGCGACTGCACGGCCCTGACGAACGACGAGTGGGAATACCTGCTCGCCGCCCGCGATCTGGACACGTTCAAGGCGCGGTTCGCAGGGACGAAGTACGGCCCGCTGCTGGGACACCATGAGTACAGCGTTTTGAAGGAGGGCTTCTTCCACTACCGATGCGACTGGTGCCGCAAGTGGCTGCGGTTCTCCACCGACCCGACGCTGGTCATGCTGTGCTACGTCTGGCTGGCCCGGTGTGAGGTGCAGGATCTGGATCACATCATAGAGGGCGTGCATTACAAGCTGCCGCCCGAGGATGTCCAGCCGCTGCTGGTGGGGTTTGATGAGAAGGATTGAGTGACCCTTGGCCCCCTCTGGGAGGGGGCTCCGCCCGCAGGCGGTGGGGGAGAGAGCTTCGCGGCAGCCCGAAATATTTCGGGTGATGGCAAGGTTCGCTCCCTCCGCCCCTGCGGGGCACCGTCCCCCTCTGGCGCAAGCGCCACCTCCCCCGTGTCGGGGGAGTCTGTCTCGCCGAGGGAGGCAAGCTGAAACAAGGAGTGTGAACTGATTGGTTGAAAAGATGAAACTGGTGCGGGTGCAGGGCACGATGCCCCAGCTGAACGAGTTTATCGGCTCGTGCTGCATGGACGGACGCTTTGACCTTGAACCCGCAACCAGATATATGTCGGAATCGCTGGGATACGGCGCTCTGAATGAGGAGAACCCCCACACCGCGATCCGCGACCAGATCGAGACGATGGCCAAAGAGGCCAATATGGAGCTGCACGAGGGGCAGCAGCACAGCGACCCGGTGGATGCCGAGGGCCGCAGCTATCTGAGCGACCTGCTGGAAAAGATCGACGACCTCTGCGCCGAGCGCAAGGTCCTGCTGGACCAGAAGAAGCTCTGCGAGGACGGCATCGAGCAGTACAGCCACTTTACCGGCCTGAAGGTCAACGTGGACGACATTCTCGACTGCGCCCACGTCAAGATCCGCTTCGGCTTCCTGCCGACGGAGGGCTACAACAAGCTGATGAACAACTACGGCGACGACCCGTACATCCTGTTCACCCCCTGCAACCAGACGAAGGCCGGTTACTGGGGCGTCTACATGACCCCGCGGGAGCACGCGCTGGAGACCGACGGCATCTTCTCGATGCTCTACTTTGAGCCGGTGCATGTGCCCGGCGCGGCTGGCTCGCCCGCCGAGATCATCGAGCACTTTAAAGAAAACCTTGATGTCGTCAACAAGAGCGTGGACGATGTCAACGGCCGCATTGCCACCCTGTGGCAGCAAAACGCCGACAAGGTCCAGCTGCTGTACAACACAGCCTGCTACTACGCGGCGGTCTACGACCTGCGCCGCATGGCCGCGGTCAAGGGCGAGCACTTCTTCTGCGTCGGCTGGGTCCCGGCGTCGGAGGTGGACGAGGTCGCGGGCAAGGCCCGCGGCATCCATGGGCTGCGCGTCACGGTGGACGGACCGGAATCCGCCGGTAAGATGACGCCCCCCACCAAGCTGAAGAACCCCTGGTGGAGCCGCCCTTTTGAGTTTTTCGTCGAAATGTACGGTCTGCCCGCCTACGGCGAGACAGATGTCACCGGCTTTGTAGCGATCACATTCACCGTGCTGTTCGGCATGATGTTTGGCGACGTCGGGCAGGGTATCGTGCTGGCACTGTTCAGCACATTCATGTGGAAGGTCAAGCACAATGACCTGTTCCATCTGATGATCCCCTGCGGCATTTCGAGCACGATCTTCGGCCTGGTCTACGGTTCTCTCTTTGGCTACGAGGAGGCCCTTGACCCGCTCTACCATGCGCTTGGCATGGCAGGCAAGCCCGTTTCCGTTATGGATTCCATCACCGGCATCCTGATGGTGGCTGTCTACATCGGTATTGTGCTGGTGCTGGCCGCCATGGCGCTGAATATGTACACCCACGCCCGCCACAGAGAGTGGGGCGAGTTCATCTTCTCGCCCAACGGCCTTGTCGGCATGGTGACCTACCTGTGCGGCGTTGATTTGGCGTCCGCTTATATGGGTGCTGTCACGTTTATGCCGCAGGTGCTGGCGGTGGTCGGCATGGTCGTCGGTCTGGTGGTGCTGCTCTTTGCGGAGCTGCTGGCCCCGATGGTCGAGGGCAAGCCCTGGAAGCCTGCGGGCGGTATGGGCAACTACCTGATGCAGAGCGTATTTGAGCTGCTGGAAACGGTGCTGAGCTACCTGTCCAACACGATCTCGTTTTTGCGTGTCGGTGCGTTCGTCATCGTCCACGCCAGTATGATGATGGTCGTCTTTACGCTGGCCGGTACGCCGAACAACATTGTTGTGGTCATCCTGGGCAACCTCGTGGTCATCTGCCTCGAGGCACTGCTCTCCGCCATTCAGGGCATCCGTCTGGAGTTCTACGAGATGTTCAGCCGCTGCTACAAGGGCGGCGGCCGCAAGTTCGTAGCCTTTGATTTGAAGAAAGCAAAAGCGTAAGATGCGCCGTAGGGGCCGGATATGTCCGGCCCGCAACCATCCCACAATCGGACGATAGAATCGAAGCCGCGGGCCGGGCATGCCCGGCCCCTACAAACCTCCCGGAAATCGCATCGTATTCTTTTGAAACACGCCGCACCGTGCGGCTGTTTTATATAAAACAAGGAGAAAAACGTAATGGATGATCTGAAAATGCAAAAGCAGACCTTGAAAAAGGCCTACAAAAAGACCAAGCGTAAGCACATTACGCCGTGGAAGATTCTGGCAATCATCTGCGCCGTGGTGATGATCGTTTCGATCCCGCTTAGCATCCTTCTGCAAAAGTTCGACAACACCATGGCGGCTCGTTTCGGCGGCAGCTTCTGGAAGCTGCAGAACGAGGACGCCAACGCCCAGTATTACACCAGCGACTTCAACTCCGCCGAGGAGATGGTCAACTACGGTCTGGCTTTGACCCAGCAGGTCGAGGCCGAGGGCGCTGCCCTGCTGATGAACAACAACAACGCGCTGCCTCTGGCTGCCGACGCGAAGGTCAGCACCTTCTCCAACAGCAGCGTCAACCTCGTGTACGGCGGCACCGGTTCCGGCAACATTGATGCCTCCACCGCCGACACCCTGCGCACCGCCCTGGAAAAGGTCGGTGTGACCGTCAACCCCACTCTGTGGGACTTCTACACCGTCGGCGCCGGCAAGGACTACGCCCGCTCCAAGAGCGGCACCGTCGCCAAATCCAGTGAGGTCACCGCCGAGGTGCCTTGGGACGTCTACACCGACGAGGTCAAGGACAGCGTTGCCCAGTACGGCGATGCCGCCATCGTGACCCTGTCTCGCGTCGGCGGCGAGGGTGCTGACCTTTCCTATGGCGAGGTCAACTATCTGGCGCTCGACGAGAACGAGAAGGCTATGCTGCAGAACGTTGCCGAGATGAAGAAAAACGGCACCGTCAAAAAGACCATCTTGCTGATCAACTCCGCCAACGCCCTGCAGGTCGATTTCCTCAAGAACAACGAGTACGACATCGACGCCGCACTGTGGATCGGTGACGTGGGCATCTCCGGCATCAATGCCGTGGCCGAGATCCTGACCGGCAAGGTCAACCCCTCCGGCAGCCTGGTCGATACCTACTGCTACGACAACTTCAGCGCCCCCGCCATGTGGAACTTCACCCCCACCACCTACGAAGGCTATGTCGAGGGCGGCGATGTGTCCGCCAAGGCTAAGTCCTACATGATCTACCAGGAAGGCATCTATGTGGGCTACAAGTACTACGAGACCCGCTACGAGGACTTCGTCACCGGCAGCGGCAACGCAGGCGACTACGCCTACGGCGACATCGTGGCTTACCCCTTCGGCTACGGCATGAGCTACACCAACTTCGACATCAGCGACATGAACGTCAGCTACAATGCCGCCGATGACACCTACACCGTCACCGTCAAGGTCACCAACACCGGCGACATGGCCGGCAAAAAGACCGTGCAGGTCTATGTCCAGAGCCCCTACACCGACTACGACAAGGAAAACGGCGTCGAGAAGTCTGCCGTTTCTCTGGTCGGCTTCGGCAAGACCGGCATGATCGAGCCGGGCGCTTCCGAGACGCTGTCCATGACCGTCAACAAGCGCGACATTGCTTCCTACGACACCTACGGCGCCGGCACCTACATCCTCGACGCCGGTGACTACTACTTCACCGCCGCCACCGATGCCCACAACGCTGTCAACAACATTCTGGCTGCCAAGGGCTACACCGTGGAGTCCACCAACGGCAAGATGACCGCCGACGGCAACGCCGACCTGACCTACACCTGGACCGAGGATGCCCTCGACACCACTACCTATGCCACCAGCGAAAACGGCACCGCCATCACCAACCAGCTGTCCAGCGCCGACCCCAACCTGTACGAGGGCATTGAGGATACCGTGACCTGGCTGAGCCGCTCTGACTGGAACGGCACCCTGCCCACCGAAACCGTCAAGCTGGCCCTGACCGAGCTGCTCAAGAAGGACCTGAAGGACATCCGCTACGATCCTGCCGACTACGAGAGCGTTGATATGCCCACCCTCGGCGCCAAGAACGGCGTCAAGCTGTACGACATGATCGGTCTGGACTACAACGATCCCAAGTGGGACGAGCTGCTGGATCAGATGACCTTCGACGAGATGAACTCCCTGATCGGCGACGCCTTCCACTGGACCATGCCCGTCAAGAGCGTGGAAGCCCCCGGCACCCGTGACGAGAACGGCCCCCAGGGTCTGACCGCCAGCCTGCTGGGCAACGACAAGAGCCAGCTGACCGCCACCGCCTTCACCTCTGAGGACGTTATGGCTGCCACCTTCAACACCGAGATCATGACCGAGATCGGCAAGGTCATCGGCAACAACTGCCTGGAAGCCGACATCGCCTGCCTGTACGGCCCCGGCAACAACATTCACCGCACCCCCTACGGTGGTCGTAACTTCGAGTATTACTCCGAGGACGGCTTCCTCTCCGGCATGATGTCCGCTTACGAAGTCAAGGCAATTCAGGACAAGGGCGTCCACGTTGTTATGAAGCACTTTGCCCTGAACGACTGCGAGCAGGACCGTATCGGTCTGGGCGTCTGGCTGAACGAGCAGGCTGCCCGTGAAGTCTACCTGAAAGCCTTCCAGGCTCCCGTCGAGGTCGGCAACGCCAACGGCGTTATGATCGCCTACACCCGCTGGGGCGCTGTCTGGTCCGGCGGCAACTACGGTCTGGTCACCGGCATCCTGCGCAACGAGTGGGGCTGCGACGGCATGGTCATCACCGATAACGTTCTGACCCAGTATGTCAACGGTCCCGACGGCGTTCTGGCCGGTGTGTCCATCTACGACGCCATGATGTCCTTCGTCACCGACACCCTGCCCAAGTACAAGAACGACCCCGTCATCGTCACCGCCATGCGCGAGGCCTGCCACCACAACCTGTATGCCATCGCCAACTCCTGCGGCATGAACGGCGTGGGTGCCAACACCACCATCAAGGTCACCCGCCCGACGGTTGTCACCATGAGCATCATCATTGCCTGTGCCTCCACCTTCTTCTGCCTGCTGGGCATTGTGATGTGGATCATTGGCGGCATCAAGTTCCGCAAGACCGAAGAATACAAGGCCTACAAGGATTTCAAAAAATCCCTGAAAGCCGCTAAGAAAGCCTGATTTCTACAGAATTTCCGTAAGCTCCCCGCCGGCCCCGGCGGGGACTTTTGAGTAAGATTTCTTTTTCCACAACAAGGAGCAGCCCATGAGCGAAAATGCAAAAGCGTCCAGCGTCAATCGCGCCAAACTTTACCAGCTGGTACTGTTTCCGCTGAACAACGGTGCCACGAATGTTTATTACGTCCTTGTGCTTTCCTACATTGCCACCTTCGGCAGCAATGTACTGGCGCTGGGCACTCTGTTTGCCTCGGTCATGGTCACGGCCATGCGCCTGTGCGACGCCATCACCGACCCGATCATCGGTGCGCTGATGGACCGCACGAACGGTAAGTTCGGCAAATTCCGCCCGTTCATGGCCATCGGCAACCTTATCATGGCCGCCAGCATTCTGGTGCTGTACGGCATCACCCCGATGATCCCCGATACGATGATGTGGGCACGCTATGCCGCGTTTGTGGGCCTGTACTTTGTCTGGGTCATCGGCTACACCTTCCAGACCAGCTGCACCCGTTCCGGTCAGACGGTTCTGACCAATGACCCCAAGCAGCGCCCGCTGTTCACGATCTTCAACACCGTCGGCAGTCTGCTGGGCATGGGCGTTATGCAGTTCCTGGCTCCCATCCTTGCCAAAAACTATGAGGGCGGCTATTCCTCCGCGGGCTTCTTCCGCACGCTGGCCCCCGTGGGCATTGTGATGTCCATTGCGCTGACCATCCTGGCCATCATCGGCATCTGGGAGAAGGATCAGCCCAAGTATTTCGGCATCGGCGGCGAAAAGACCGAGAAGGTCAAGGTCAGCGAGTATCTGCAGATCATCCGGGAAAACAAACCCATGCAGCGTCTGATGATCGCGGGCGCTGGCACGAAGCTGGCGCTCTCCATCGCCAACAACACCACGGTTCTGTGCATGCTCTACGGCTGCATGATGGGTGCTTACGATGGGCTGTACCTGCCCATGATGGTGCTGGGCTACGCCTGCAGTGTGCCGTTCTTCATTCTCTCTGTGCGCACCAGCCAGAAGAAGGGCCAGAAGGCCAGCCTGACGAAGTATGTCAGCGTCGCGCTGGCCTGCTATGTCGGCGTGCTGGTCCTGCTGCTGCTGTGGGGTCACGGTGATGCATTCCATCTGAGCCTGCTGGGCGAGAATGGTCTGTCCATCAACCTGTACACGATTCTGTTCATCCTGTTCTTCGGCATCGGCTACGGCGCATACTACGCTACTGCCGACATGCCCATTCCGATGGTTGCCGACTGCTCCGACTACGAGACCTACCGCTCCGGCAAGTATATTCCGGGCATCATGGGTACGCTGTTCAGCCTGGTGGATAAGCTCGTTTCCAGCCTGTCCGCCACCGTCGTCGGCATTGCCGTGACCTTTATCGGCCTGAACAACCTGCCCACCCAGTATGACCCGTACACTCCGGGCATGAATGTGGTCGTTATCGTCCTGTTCTGCGCCATCCCGATGGTCGCCTGGGCGGCCACTCTCATCGCCATGAAGGGCTACAGCCTGACCGGCGAGAAGATGAAGGAGATCCAGGCCGTCAACGCCTGCCGCCGCGACGCGGTTGCGAACGGCATGAAGCTGGAAGATGCCATGGAAAAGTGGCAAACTGTCGACCAGCTGCCCGCGGAGTACCGCGCCTAAGCTTTAACCCTGCGATTCTCTTTGTCCTTCCATAAACACAAAG
>ENA-ORSY01001977-ORSY01001977.1-human-gut-metagenome-genome-assembly--contig:-NODE-1977-length-12826-cov-4.371075_pt1 | contig 12826 bp, 10 predicted proteins | sample MGYA00242193_ERZ509160 | MGnify/ENA primary metagenome ERZ509160 (study PRJEB26280, sample SAMEA2338670) | human gut metagenome | biome: human gut; feature: human-associated habitat; material: faeces...
GAGGCTGCGCCATCCGTTCCGGCACATTGTAGCCGCGCCGACGGCTGGTGGCAGGCACCGGAACGATGCAGTCGTAGCCGATGGCCGCACCGGAGACCAGACCCGGCACCGGCTCTGCAAAGTGCATCTCCACTTCTGCTCCGAACAGCCGGGCCGTCATCTCCACGCCAAGCTCCACCGCCGTCCAGCTTTCGCCTTCGTATTTGGCGCGGAGGATGGCGCTGCGGACGACGCCCTCGTACCGGTAGGGCGCAGCCGCCCCGTCCAGAGCGCCCAGATAGTGGCGGCTCGCGTCCAGCCGCATGACCGGGCCGCGGCGCAGCTCTTCCAGCCGCGGTGTACACACCTCACAGAACGGCAGCGTTCCCAGCACCCTGCGGCAGCAGGGACACCGCCTCGGGAAAAGCAGCTGGCGCATCTGCCGGGCAAGCCGCGCGGGGCGGCTGTAGTAGCCCGTCATCAGTCTTTCTTGACGGCGACGATGATACGAACCTTTTTGCCGGCCGCGCAGCCAAAGTTGTCGTACCAGCCGGTAAGGTAGTAATCATCGGAGTTGACGGAAGTGAGCTTGGTGTAGTAATACTGGCCCTTGTACCACAGGTAGACCTGCGTATCATCGGCCATTTCAAACCTTTCGCCCTTGGAGGAAAGGACGCTGGCCGCGCCCACCTTGTCGATCTTCATGGGCATCAGCTGCACCATGTTGCGGACAGCGCCGGTCGTCTCCTGGCAGACCGCGATGCCGCCGGCCAGCACAGGATACTTGATGGAAGTGCTCAGACTGACCTGCTGGCCGCTGACGTAGCCGATATAGGTCGCACCGCTGCCGATGAAGTCGAATATCTGGCTGAAGGGAGTGCCGGTGATCTTGGCGATCTGCTGGAAGCCGAGGCCCAGAAGTGCGCCGGTGTTGCTGGTCAGGCGTTCCCACGCGGTGCTGAGGATGTCGCCGGAGATAACGCCCCACAGGATCTCTGTGGTGGTGGGTACCATGATGCTCTTCACCTGACTGACGACTGCATCGGTATCAATGGTGCCGTCACCCGGCTGAGCCTTGATGGCGCTGAGAAGGGTGCTGTAGTTGGCGGCGACATTCTTCACATCGTCCAGCACACCGTAGTACCACAGGTCACCGGTCACATCGTTCAGGATGAGCTTGTCGATCTGCCCCTGCGGATTGGTGGTGTAGTAGCGGACATCGGAAGCCTTTAAGTTTACCCCCGATAGGCGGCTGGGACGAACCGTCCCAGCCACACCCCCTGTACTCGTATCAAGGATCTGCACGTCATCCGCCAGAGCCCTATCGCCCAGCGCGGTGGCGTTCTCGTTCACAGTGCCGCTGACGGAGCGCTCATCGATCGTTTCCACGCTCTCGCCTTCGGGGCTGACCCGCACTTCCACCAGCCAGCCGGTGGGAAAGTTCAGGCTTTTGTCTACGTTCACCTCGCGGGCAAGGCCGTCGGTACACAGGACCTTGACGGTCTGAAGCACATCGGCGCTGTTGTCCTCGTCGATGAGGTTGCGGGAAGCCGACTGCACCACGCCGTAAAAGACCTCGTCGGCCTCCTCACCGGTGATGATGCCTGCGGCCACATTGTTCATGCCCAGCAGCAGAGTGACCACCTGGCCGACACCGCCGCCGTTGAGGGAGGACACCTGGGAAGCAATGGCCGTGCTGCCCAGCGTGTAGGACGTGCCTGCCACCGTAATGGAAGCGGGAGCGCTGGCCGTGGGAGACACCTCGGTGATGCGGCCTGCGGCACGGCGGGTATAGACCCACAGGGTCTTGAGGCTCTCGCTGTAGTAGTAGACGTCGTATTTGTTCAGCTCTGCGGAGCCGGAGACCTTATCGTTGCGGTAGACGCTGACAGGGACGAAGGGCAGTACTGTGCTCTCCGAAGCCACGAAGGGGCCTTCCAGGCTGCTGAGCAGGATGGTGGAGCCGTCCACCTGACCATTGCTCACGGTAAAGCCCAGGGTCGTGCCGTAGGCCGAACCGCTGGCGTTGTTGGCGGTGAGGGCATTGTAGAGCAGGACGGCGCAGTCCTCGTAGTTCATCGCTTCGCCCTGACGGCGGTCGAGGCCGGCACGCAGGCCCAGCTCGCTGGCCTTGTTGAGCTGGGCGTTGGGGAACGCACCGCTCAGGTCGGTCATCTTATAGCCCATCAGCTTGAGCACTGCGGTGCAGGCTTCTTCCAGCGTGACGGCATTGTTCGGACGGAAGCTGCCGTCGGTGTAGCCATTCATCCAGCCCTGCTGCACGGCGATGCGGACATAGGGCGCCCATGCCGAGGAGCCGGGCAGGTCGGTGTAGAGGGTCCCCACTGCCCCCTGGGAAGAGACGCTCTCCCGGTAGGTAGAGTAAGAGGTCAGCATTCTGGCAAATGCGCCGCGGGTCACGGCTGCATCCAGTGCGCCGGACTGCTCGGAATCCATGGCACCCAGCGTGATGGCAAAGGGCGCGGAGGTGTCGGTCAGTTCAAACACTGCCGCACCGGCACCATCGCCGAACAGCACACAGGTGGAGCGGTCGGCGGGGTTCATCAGGCGGGAGAGCGCCTCGGTGCCGATGACCAGCGCATACCGCCCGCCCAGCGTAGCCAGCAGGCCGCGCGCCACCGCCGTGCCGTACAAAAAGCCGGAGCAGGCGGCGTTCACGTCCAGTGCAGGGCGGTTTTCCGGCAGCGCCAGCGCCGCCTGCACCTGACAGGCCACGCTTGGGGTGGCGTCCGGTGCGGAAAGGGTGGCACAGACGCAGCAGGCAATGTCTGCCGGGGCAAGACCGCTGCGCTGCAGCGCCTGCTTTGCGGCGGCAATGGCCAGTGTGGCGGCGTTTTCGCCCTCGGTGCAGTAGTGCCGGGTACGGATGCCGGTGCGGGTGGTGATCCACTCGTCGCTGGTATCCACGGTGCGGCTCAGCTCTTCGTTGGTGACCGTGCGGCCGGGCAAAGCCCCGCCGGTGGCGATCAGACGCAAACCCTTCATGCTTTCCTCATTTCTCCGATCTGACGGAATTTCTGGTAGCGCTGCTCGGCCAGCTGACGGCCGTTCATGCGGGCAAGGCTGCGCAGCTGACGCTGCAGTGCCTCGTCCAGATTGCCGAACAGTACCCCGTGGGCGCGCTGTGCGCCGCCCACCGGCTCCGGGATGATCTCCTCCACGATGCCGTCCTTGTACAGATCCTGTGCGGTCAGCTTCATGATCTCGCAGGCTTCGCCGCTGCGGGAGGAATCCTTCCACAGGATGCTGGCAAAGCCCTCGGGGCTCAGCACCGAGTAGACGGCGTTTTCCAGCATGAGGATGCGGTTTGCCACACCCAGCGCCAGCGCGCCGCCGGAAGAGCCTTCGCCGGTGACCACTGCGATCACCGGCACGGTCAGGCCGCTCATCTCCATCAGGTTGCGGGCAATGGCCTCGCCCTGTCCGCGCTCCTCGGCGTCCTTGCCGGGGTATGCGCCCGGGGTGTCGATGAAGGTGATGATGGGACGGTCAAATTTTTCCGCCTGCTTCATCAGGCGCAGGGCCTTGCGGTAGCCCTCCGGCCCGGGCATACCGAAGTTGCAGCGCAGGTTTTCCTCCAGCGTGCTGCCCTTGCGGTGGCCGATGACCGTGACCGGCTGGCCGTGGAACAGCGCCACACCGCCCAGAATGGCGGCATCTTCCTTGCACTGACGGTCGCCGCACTGCTCAAAAAAGTCGGTGAACAGTGCATCCACGATCTCGTCGATGTGAGGGCGCTCCGGGTGACGTGCCAGAAAGACCCTGTCCTCTGCGGTCAGCGCCCCGCAGCCGGACAGCAAAGCGTCCTCCTGCGCGGAAAGCTCTGCCAGCTCGGCAGCGTGGTTGGTGATATCGGTCATGTTCTCGTCCGCCGGGTCGCCGCGCAGGGCGGCGATCTTTTCATCCAGCGGTGCGAGCTGTTGTAAGATGTCCTTGATCATAAGGCGCTTCCTCCTCAGGCGTGCAGACGCAGCAGCTGCGCCAGTGTTTCGCGCATTTCGGTACGGGGCACTACCTTGTCCACAAAGCCGTGCTCGTATTGGAACTCGCTGCGCTGGAAGCCTGCGGGCAGCTTTTCGCCGATGGTCTGTTCAATGACCCGGGGGCCCGCAAAGCCGATCAGCGCCCCGGGCTCTGCCAGCATAATATCGCCAAGGCTGGCAAAGCTGGCAGTCACGCCGCCGGTGGTGGGGTGGGTCAGCACGCTGATGTATAGCCCGCCCCGGGCGGAGAACCGCTCGATGGCGGCAGAGGTCTTTGCCATCTGCATCAGGCTGAAAATGCCCTCCTGCATCCGGGCGCCGCCGCTGGCCGAGAAGATGATCAGCGGCAGGTGCTTTGCGGTGGCGTGCTCCACGGCGCGGGTGATCTTTTCGCCCACAGTGGTGCTCATGCTGCCCATAAAGAACCGGCTGTCCAGCACTGCCACTACCACCGGGGTGCCCTCGATGCGCCCCGTGGCGGTGATGACAGCTTCCTTCAAGCCGGTCTTGCCTGTCTGTGCTTCCAGCTTTTCCGGGTAGCCGGGAAACTGCAGCACATCCTGCGGGGCAAGGTCGGCATCCAGTTCCCGGAAGCTGCCCTTATCAAGGATGAGGCTCAGGCGGTAGTACCCGCCGATGGGCAGGTGCACCCCGCAGTTGGGGCAGACGTACTGTGCCTTGTTCCAGATCTGGCGGGTGGCGCGGCGTCCGCACTTTTTGCATTCCACGAACTGCGGGTCGTTCCACACGGCACCCGCATCCCGCCGGGCCTTCAGCTGGAAGGTGCGCTCCCGCATGCTGCCCGGCAGCAGGTCTTTGATACTGTTCATCTCGTTTCGCCTCGGTCAGCCTCAGACATGGGCATTGATGTAGTTGAAGATATCGCCCACGGTCTTGAGGTTTGCCAGCTCCTCATCGGGGATGGACACGCCGCAGGCCTCTTCCAGTGCCATGTTCAGCTCCACAGCGTCCAGGCTGTCGGCCTCCAGATCCTCGGTCAGGCTGGCCTCCATGGTCACCTTGTCCTCATCGCAGCTCAGGGTATCGACAACGATCTTCTTCATTTCCTCGAAAGTCATGGTAGTATTCTCCTTTATGTTCACTGTTTGTGTTTAATTATTTACCTAAAATTTATGAGGTATCGAACACGACCATTATAATCAAACCGTTGGATAAGTCAATGGTTTTAGTTAAATATTTTTATCTTTTACATTTTTGACACAGTTTGCTTCCTCTTTATATAGGGGCTCCCACAGACGCAAAAAGGCCGCTGCACAGTACTTTGTGCAGCGGCCTTTCCCACAATAATAATATTTCTTATTCCAGCCCGATCTGCTGGGCGTATTCTTCCAGCAGTTCCCGCTCAAGGAAGGGGGTCTTGACGCCCTCGCGGTCGCGGTAGGTCTCGTGCCCCTTGCCGATGACGGCGATCAGATCGCCCTCCTGTGCGTGATCCACTGCGTAGTGCAGCGCGTCCAGACGATCGGGGATCTCCACGAACTTTGCGTCCGGGTTGCCCTTGTTCATGCCTTCGCGGATGTCCGCGATGATATCCTCCACCTTTTCAAAGCGGTTGTTGTCCTCGGTGAGGATGGAAAAATCAGCCATCTTGGCGCAGATCTCGCCCATGCCGTAGCGGCGCAGCTTGGAGCGGTTGCCGCCGCAGCCGAACACCACCACCAGACGATGGGGCTTGTAGGCGCGCAGGGTGGTAAGCAGGCTCTCGGTGGATACCTCGTTGTGGGCGTAATCCAGCAGGATGGTGAACTTTTTGCTGATGGGCACCAGCTCCACACGGCCCTTCACCACGCACTTGCCCAGACCATCGTGGATGGCGGCATCCGGCAGACCCAGCACCTTGCCCACGGCCAGCGCTGCCAGCGCGTTGTACACGCTGAACTCGCCGGGCATATTCACCTTGACGTCCATCTCGTCCTTGCCGGTAACGTGGAAGGCAACGCCCAGAAAATCGTGGGTGCGCAGCAGTTTGTAGCCGGTCTCGCGGTAGTCGGCCTTTTCATCGCGGCCATAGGTGACCAGCTTGCAGGTGTGGCCTTCCAGCAGGGCGGCGGTGTTCTCGTCATCGATATTCACCACGCCCACATCGCAGCGCTTGAACAGCTGTCCCTTCCAGCTGCGGTACTCCTCAAAGGTCTTGTGCTCGCCGGGGCCGATGTGATCCGGCGAAAGGTTGGTGAACACGCCCACATCGTAGTGCACGCCCGCCACGCGGTCCATCATCAGGCCCTGACTGGATACCTCCATCAGCGCGGTATCGCAGCCGGCATCCAGAAACTCCCGGAAGGTCTTTTGCAGCTCGTAGCTTTCCGGGGTGGTGTTGGCGGTGTCCTTGTGGCGTCCCATATAGTAGATGCCGTTGGTGCCGATCATGCCCACCTTGCGGCCTGCGGCCTCCAGCACGCTTTTGATCATGTGGGTGGTAGTGGTCTTGCCCTTGGTGCCGGTGACGCCGATCATGGTCATCTGCCGGGCAGGGTTGCCGAAGAGGTTGGCGCTCATCAGCGCCATGGCATAGCGGCTGCTCTCCACCTTGACCACGGTCACCCCGGGCAGGGTAGAAAGGTCGATGTCGTGCTGGATGACCAGCGCGCTGATTCCCTTGGCGGCGCAGTCAGCGGCAAACGCGTGGCTGTCCCGCTGGGTGCCCACGATGCACACGAACAAAAGCCCCGGGGCAGCCTTGCGGCTGTCGTAGATGATATCCGCGATCTCAGTATCCAGACTGCCCTGCACAAGGGTAAAGGGCACGCCTTCCATCAGTTGTTCCAGCTTCATACAGTCTCCTCCAAAGAGCTTCTTTACATTGGGTTTTCTTCTTCGTTGGCCGTCATGCGGTCAGGGTGGGTCAGGGGCAGCTGCTCGGTGTCCGTTTCAGCCGCCGGTTCGGTGGTGTCGGCAGTATCCGTGCTTTCTGCACTGTCGGTGCTGTCGGCGGCGTCCTCTGCCGGGGCGGGTTCCTCGGCCTTGGGCGGCACCACATAGCCGGAGGGCAGGGTGGGCTCGCCCTGTGCAAAATAGATCTTGCGGGTGCTGCTGGCGCTGGTATGGCTGAAATCCAGCCGCCCGGTATCGGTGGGGCCGCAGCCCTTGCCGTCGGCGTTGGTCAGCACATAGCGGGCGCGGTCCAGCTTATAATCCAGATCGTTCAGCGTGCCCAGCAGCACGCTGATGCGGTCCTGATACAAAAATGCGAGCTGCTCGGTGTCTGCCACTTCCAGCCGTGTCACGTCCTGCGACAGACCGTATTCCTCCAGCTTGCTGCGCAGTGTGCGCAGCGCTTCCATACGGGCGGTCTCGGTGCTCACCGTGCTTTCACTTTCGGCGGTTTCCGACCCGGAGGCGCTTGCCGCGTCCGCATCGTCCACGAACCAGAAGCCCTGTCCCGGGGTGCTATCCTGCAGCTTGCCGCCGTACAGGGTGCAAAGCCCCTCGGGCTGGGTGCTTTCCTCGGACAAAATCTTCCATTTGTCCGAGATCACAAGCCACTTACTGCCGTTTTGCACCGCGTAGGCGGGCACGGCCTCGGTCACCTGCACCACCACGGTGTTGGGGTAGTCCCGGATCACCTTGATGGAGCCCAGCAGCGGGAAGTTCTGCTCCAGCACCGCGGCCTTTTCGCCGGGTTCAAAGCTGAAGATGTTTTCCTCCAGCTGCACGCCCATCCGCTGCAAAATGCTGTCTGCGGAGTAGCCAGCGATTTCGGTCACCTGCTTGCCGTCCGGGGTCTGTACCTGAATGGAGTTGATGCGGAACAGCATGGTCATGGTCAGGTAGATGCCCGCGCCAATAACGCACAGCAGCATGGCAAAGGCGGTCAGGCGGCGCAGCATCCGGCGGCGGCGCAATGTGGCGCGGGTCACCTTGCGCTTTTTGCGCATTTCCCGCCGGGCAGGGCTTTGCTGCGGGGCGCTCTGGCTGCCTGCCGGGTGCTGCCGGTTCGGGCGGTTTTGCGCGTTCTGGTTTTTCCGGCTGCTCTGCCCGCTGCGGGCATTGTTTGTCGGGCGGCGCTGCTTGCCGCCGGAAAAAGCCGCGCAGTCATTACGATGAAGGATCTGGAAGAAGCGATGATCAAGGTCATTGCCGGTCCTGAAAAGCGCAGCCGCGTGGTCTCGCAGTATGAGCGAAAGCTCACCGCATTCCACGAGGCAGGGCACGCCATCGCGATGTACTGTCTGCCGACACAGGACCCAGTCCACATGATCACGATTGTTCCCCGCGGCATGGCAGGCGGCATGACCATTTCGCTGCCGCAGGACAATCAGTCGTTCGTCTCCAAAAGCGAGATGTTTGAGACCATCGTCGGCTTCCTGGGCGGTCGTGTTGCCGAGCAGCTCAAGCTCGACGATATCTCTACTGGCGCGTCCAACGACATTCAGCGCGCCACTGCCATCGCGCGCGACATGGTCTCGAAATACGCCATGAGCGACAAGCTCGGTCCCGTCTGTTACTCCTCCGGAAACGAGGTCTTCATCGGCAGAGACTATGAAAAGACGAAGTCCTACTCCGAGTCTGTCGCCGGGCGGATTGACGACGAGGTGCAGACGATCCTGATGCAGGCATACGACAAATGCACCGAGCTTCTGAAAGCCCATGACGCGCAGTTAGACGCCGTTGCCGCATACCTGATGGCGCACAACAATATGGGAAGAGCCCAGTTTGAGGCGGTCATGGAGGGAAAGCCCGTGCCTGACGCAGATGTTCTGCCGATAACTTCCGTAGAAGCCATCGAAGAAGAGCCGCATCCATCTGAAGAAGAATAAATGCACGGAAGGTCTGCCGCGTATGCGGCGGACCTTTTTTCAGGAGACGCTATGGAACATTACAATGCGCTGAGCCCTTACCTCAAAAATCGCTTCGGCTGCAAGATCTGCAAGCTTTCGCTTTCCGCAGGCTGCACCTGCCCGAACCGCGACGGAACGCTCGGTACACGAGGCTGCATGTTCTGCTCGGGAAGCGGCGAGTTTGCCGCGTCCGGCTTGGCTTCCATTCCGGAACAGCTGGAGCAGGCAAAGCTGATTCTCGGCAAAAAAGCGCATAACGCCAGGTTCATCGCCTATTTTCAGGAGTTCACGAATACCTACGGGGATGTATCCCGGTTGGAGCCGCTGTTTTTGCAGGCGATGGAGCCGGACGATGTCGTCGCGCTTTCCATTGCCACGCGCCCGGACTGTCTGCCGGAAGATATCCTTCGCATGCTCTCTCGCCTGCGTGAAAAGAAGCCCATATTCGTTGAGCTGGGGCTTCAGACCATGCACGACGAAACCGCGCGCTATATCCGCCGCGGCTACCGGCTGCCCGTTTTCGATGCGGCGGTAGATAGGCTTCATACACTGGATGTCGAGGTCGTTGCGCACATGATTCTGGGTCTTCCCGGCGAGACGCCGGAAATGATCGTGCAGACGGCACGCCATCTGGGACAGGTCGGTGTGGACGGGGTCAAGCTGCATCTTCTGCACGTGCTGCGCGGCACGGATCTGGCACTGGCATATGAAAAAGGGCTGGTCCCTGTTTTGCAGATGGACGAATATATCACACTTCTGGAGCGCTGCCTTGCCGTGCTGCCGCCCAGCGTCGTCATTCACCGTCTGACCGGAGACGGCGCAAAGCGGGATCTGATTGCCCCCCTGTGGAGCGCGGACAAAAAGCGGGTGCTGAACGAAATCCGGCGGCGCTTTGACCTGGATGGCGTTGAGCAGGGAAGCAGTTGGAAGCCTTGAACGCTTGCATTTTCTCAGAAGGCAGCGTATACTGAAAGAAACATGCATCAATTTCCGGAGAAGCGAGGCGCAGGATGAAAAACTTTCTGGGGCATCTTCATACCATAAACCACCACCGGCGGCTGGTCCGGCAGGGCTGCTTCCGCATGGGGCTTTACTGGCAGGGACTCACCCACGACCTTTCCAAATACGCCCGTGTGGAATTCTCCACCGGCGTCAGATACTATCAGGGCACCAGAAGCCCCAACACTGCTGAGCGCGAGGAAAAAGGCTGGAGCGAGGCGTGGATGCACCACAAGGGCCGCAACCGCCACCACTGGGAATACTGGACCGATCTTGACATGAAAACGAAGGCATATGCTCCCGTTCCCATGCCGCAGAAATATCTTGCCGAGATGGTTGCCGACCGCATCGCCGCCTGTAAGACCTATCAGGGTCCGGCTTACACCGACGCTTCCGCGCTTGCCTATTTTGAACGTTCCAATGAAGCGCACCTCATGCACGCGGATACCATCCGCGAGCTTCGGTTCCTTCTTACCATGCTCAAAGACCAGGGCGAGGACGAGACCTTCCGGTTCATGAAACGCCGGCTCAAAAGCAAAACGCCGTTCTGTGAAAAAGTGCCGATCGGTGCTGCCGGACAGAATCCCTGACATCAAACGCCGCAGCGTCGTCTGCGGCGTTTTCAGCATTACGGACGTAAAATTTTTGTAAGCTCTGTAAAAAAGCGTCAGATTTTGTAGAAATTGCTGCTGCAGTTTTTGAAATGCAAACAGTTTTTGTGCGAAACGATGAAAATATTTCGCATTTTTCCCTCTTCTGCCTATTGCTGTTTTTCAGCTTTTGTTGTATGATTCTGGTATACCCTTTCGCATTTGCGAGAGTGAGAAAAAAGGAGGATACTATGAAGAAACTACTTGCACTTCTGCTTTGCCTGGTAATGGTTCTGGGTCTCGGGACCACGGCATTCGCGGCAGACGCAAAATCCAACGACATTGTCATCCTGCACACCGACGACGTTCACTGCGGCGTAACCGATGGCATGGGCTATGCTGGCGTTGCGGCATACAAAGCCGAAATGCAGCAGACCCACAACTACGTGGCGCTGGTCGACTGCGGCGACGCGATTCAGGGCGAGACTGTCGGCACCCTTTCTGCCGGCGCTTACATCGTCGACATCATGAACGAGACCGGCTACGACTTTGCGGCCTTCGGCAACCATGAGTTCGACTACAAGCTCCCGCAACTTGCCAAGCTGACCAAGCAGGCCAAGTACGAATACCTCGCCTGCAACTTCAAGTACCTCGGCACTGGCACGACCGATATCACCTACAAGCCGTACGAGATCGTCGATTACGGCGGAACGAAGGTCGCTTACATTGGCATTGCCACGCCGGAGTCCTTCTCCAAGTCCACCCCCGCATACTTCCAGGACGAAAACGGCAACTACATCTACTCCTTCTGCGAAGACGATGACGGTTCGGCGCTGTATAAGGTCGTGCAGGACACCGTCGACGAGGTCAAGAAGGCCGGTGCCGACTATGTCATCGCCCTTGCCCACCTCGGCAATGAAGGCATCACCGACATCTGGACGTCCAAGGCGGTCATTGCCAATACTACAGGCATCGACGCTATGCTCGACGGCCATGACCACGAGACCCTCACCATGAAGGTCGCCAACAAGGACGGCAAGGAGATCATCCTCGCCGAGGCCGGTCAGGCAGACGGTAAGCTCGCCACCATCGGTAAGCTCACCATCAAGGAAGACGGCACGATCACCTCTGAGCTCGTTGCCGCCAAAGATGTTACCGTGAAGGACGAAACCGTCGACGCGTACGTTCAGAATATCCTGAACTCCTTCAAGGATAGCGTCTCCAAGGTCGTCGCCAAGAGCGATGTGGAGCTGCCCGACTACAATGGCGATAAGCGCCTTGTCCGCAACACGGAGACCGCGCTCGGCGATCTCGCAGCGGATGCGTTCCGCGTCATGATGGACGCCGACATCGGCATCATGAACGGCGGCGGCCTGCGCAAGCCCATCCATAAAGGCAACATCACCCTCAACGATATGCTCTCCGTCTTCCCGTGGGGCAACCTCCCATGCAAGATGGAAGTGACCGGCCAGACCGTTCTCGATATGCTCGAGATGGGTGCAATGAAGTATCCGAAGGAATCCGGCGGATTCCTCAGCGTTTCGGGTCTGAAGTACACCATTCTTGCCGGCGTTCCGTCCTCGGTTGAGACCAACGACAAGGGCGAGTTCGTCAAGGTCGCGGGCGACTACCGCGTCTGCAACGTGCAGGTTCTGGACAAGAAGACCGGCCTGTATCAGCCGCTCGATCTGAAGAAGACATACACCCTCGGCGGCATCGACTACACCATTACCTACTGCGGCGACGGCTTCACGATGTTCAAGGACTCCAAGGTTCTCAAGGCCGGCGACGCGACCATGACCGACGCGCAGACTGTCCTTTCCTACATCGAGACCAAGCTCGGCGGCACCATCGGTGAAGAATACGCAAAGCCCGCAGGCCGCATCACCATCTACTCTGATGTCAAGGCCACCGACTGGTATCTGAAGGCTGTCAAGTACGCGCTTGACGCGGGTCTTATGAACGGCGTCGGCTCCGGCTTCGCACCGAACGGCGCGCTGACGCGCGGCATGCTGGTCACCATTTTGTACCGTCAGGCAGGCTCCCCCGCCGTCACCACCAAGGTTTCCGATAAGTTCTCTGACTGCGTCGAAGATAGCTGGTATGCACCGGCGGTCGTCTGGGCAGCGGAGAACGGGATCGTTTCCGGTGTTGACGCGAAGACATTCTCCCCGGATGCCCCCTGCACCCGCGCGCAGGCCGCCGTCATCGCCTACCGCACGGCAAAGAGCCCGGCAGCAGACGCGGAAGGCTATCTGGATGTTGCCAATACCAGCTACTACGCGCAGGCCGCCTCCTGGGCAAAGACCGCGGGTGCTGTCTCCGGCGAAGCATTTAATCCTAACGCCGCCTGCACGAAAACGCAGCTGGATGCGTTCGTGAACGCCGCCGCGTAAGAAAAATCCCCGAAGCTCGGAAAAGGCCGCAGGCTCTGCCTGTGGCCTTTGTGCGT
>ENA-ORSY01001984-ORSY01001984.1-human-gut-metagenome-genome-assembly--contig:-NODE-1984-length-12785-cov-12.346504_pt1 | contig 12785 bp, 8 predicted proteins | sample MGYA00242193_ERZ509160 | MGnify/ENA primary metagenome ERZ509160 (study PRJEB26280, sample SAMEA2338670) | human gut metagenome | biome: human gut; feature: human-associated habitat; material: faeces...
GCTCTCGCAGCCGGGCTCGGTGGTCACCTGGCTGGTCACCGCAGCGGTCAGCGTCCGGGTATGGCCAGCGTCACGGGCGCAGGCAAAGACAGCCTGGGCAGCGAAGCCGGTCCACTGCCACACGGGCTGACCCCAGACGTGGCCAGCGGCGGGCAGCGTCTCAGTCTTGGTATCCGTGTAGGTCTGGCCTTCGAAGGTCACCGTGGCGGTGTACGTCCGGACGCCGGTGCTCTCGCAGCCGGGCTCGGTGGTCACCTGGCTGGTCACCGCAGCGGTCAGCGTCTTGGTATGGGACGCATCATTGCCGCAGGTGAACACGGCGGAGGCGGACTCCGTTCCGGTCCAGGTCCAGGCAGGCTGACTCCAGGCGTGGCCGGTGGCAGGGATGGTCAGAGCCTCCAGGGTGGTCTCGTTCTTGCCGTCGGCGTCGCTGAACAGCTTCCGGCAGACGGAGCACTCCCAATACGCCTTGGTACCGGCGGTTTCGCAGGTGGCGGGCACCTCAGGTACCGCGGTGAGGGTATGACCATCGGCGCAGGGATCGGTGGTGCCGTAGGTCATGGTCACGTTGTCGATGGCGAACATGGCATCGGTATCGTCATAGCCCTGGTTGGCCTTCTTATAGAAGTGGAAGGCCAACTGGGCATTGTCCGTGCAGAAGGCGGCGGGAACGGCAACATGGGCCGTGCCGTTGTATCAATAGCCGGAAATTTCGCCCAGATCGGCGGCGTTCCAGATGGTGGTCCAGGTCCGGCCGCCGTCGGTGGTGGCCTCCACGGTCACGGAGCAGTAACGGCCGATGACATACTTGAGCAGCAGATAGTCGAAGTTCAGCGTAGGCGTCTTGCCGGTCAGGTCCACCACCGGGGAGATGAGATACTCATCCTGCAGCTTATCGCTGCCGCCTGCCATAGGCAGCAGAGGCTTGCGGATGCCGCCCACGCTCCAGCCGCCCCAGGGATCTTCATAGTAATCCATGTCGATGCGGGCCTGCTTGGTGGAATTGAGCTTGGTATTGGTGCCCTTGTACCAGGTATAGGGGCTGTCGGTACGGGTGCCCTTCACGGTCCAGCCGTGGCCGGGGAAGCTCTCGGACTCGAAGTCGTTGTCGAACTGCACGTCGGAGGCCGTCCTGGTGAACACGGCGGCAATGGTGTGGTTGGCGGTGACATTCTCGAAGGTGTAGCTGTCCACCGCGCCCACGCTCTGGCCGTCCACCAGCACGTCGGCAATGGCATAGCCCTCCTGGGCGGCGATGGCGAAGGTCTGGGACGCGCCCTCCTTCACGGACACCTCACCGGCGGGGGTGATGGAGCCGCCCTCACCGGCGGTGGCGGTGATGGTGTACTTCTGGGCCACGGGGCCGTCCTCCACCGCCATCAGCTTCACGTTGTCGATGGCCAGCTGGCCGGTAGTGTCCTCATTGGGATGGACATAGCGGAAGGCAAACTGGACGCCGTCCACATTGTACTCGGCGGGCACGGGAACCTCTGCGCTGCCGGAAATGATGTAGTTGCTGGCCTGCTGGCCGGTATAGCTGTCCTGGAAGTTCCAGATAGCGTTCCACGTCTTTCCGCCGTCGGTAGAAGCTTCCACCGTAGCAGTGAAGGTCTTGTTCTTGATGCCGTACTCGCCGTAGGCGAAGTCGAAGGTCAGCACGCCGTCACGGGTACCGGACAGGTCCACAGCCGGGGAGATCAGGTACTCATCCTGTGCACCCTTCCAGTCGTTGCTGATGTAAGCGTGCTTGGAATCATTGCCCTCGTTCTTCCAGTTGTAATAGGTATACTGCTTCCATGTGCTGCTGGTATCCTGCACCTTCAGGGTCCAGCCGTGGAAGGGGAAGCTGTCGCCGGTGACGGACTCGAAGTCGTTCTCGAACATCACGGTGGGGACATCGGGGATCTTCTCAAATACGGCGGAAACGGCGTAGCTCTGGTCCATGGTCAGGGTCAGGACATTGCCGGTAACGGAGGCGGTGCGGCCGTTGACCTTCACGGAGGCCAGCTGATAGCCCTGGTCCGGGGTGAAGGTAACGTCCACGGCCTGGCCGGAGACATAGGTGGTCTGACCGGCGGGGGCCACGGTACCGCCGTCGGATGCGGTGGTGGTCAGGGTCACGGTGTCGCCGGCAGTGCCGCCGGGAACGGTGAGCTTGGCGTTGTCCACGGCCAGAGGACCGGTTTCGTGAGTGGGATTCACATAATGGAAGGCGAACTGAACGCCGTCCACTGCATACTGGGCCGGGATAGCCAGCTCCTTGCGTCCGGAAACAACGCCGGACTTCTCGCCATTGTAGCTGTCGAAGAAGTTCCACAGAGCGGTCCAGGTCTGGCCGCCGTCAGTGGATACCTCCACGGTGGCTGTGTAGGTCTTGTTCTGTGCTCCGTAGTAGCCGTAGCCATAGTCGAAGGACAGGGTTGCTTCCTTGCCGGTCAGATTCACCGCCGGGGAGATCAGATACTCGTCCTGCGCGCCGCCGTTCCAGTCATCGGAGATATAGGCGTGCTTGGTGTCGTTGACATCCTTCCAGTTCCAGTAGGTCTGCTGCTTCCAGGTGTAGCCGTTGGTGTTGACACCCTTCAGGCTCCAGCCGTGGAAGGGGAAGCTCTCACCGGTCACAGATTCAAAGTCGTTGTCGAACAGCACCACGTCGCCGGACGGCTGGGCCTTCTGGAAGGTGGCGGAGATGGTGTGGTCCACGCCCACCCGCTGGAAGGTATAGTAGCTGATGGGGCCCAGATCCGTGCCGTCCACGGTGACGTTGGCAATCTCATAGCCCTGGGCGGGGGCGATGTCGAAGGTCTTGCTGGTACCCTTCTTCACCAGGGTCTGACCGGCGGGGGTGATGGTTCCGCCCTCACCGGCGGAGGCGGTGACGGCCACATAGTTGTCCCGCTCCTCGGCGTACAGCTGAACGTTGTCCAGCGACAGGTTGGAGCCGCCCTTACCGGTGTAGACAAAGGCGAAGCGCAGGTCCTTGCTGTTTTGCAGGCTCTCGGGAACGTTGACCTTGGCCTGGGTCTTGGTCCAGGCGGTGAACAGGCCGGAATCCCGCTGCAGGTTCCAGATCTCCTGCCAGGTGGCGCCGCCGTCGCCGGAGGCCATGACCTGGAGGTTGCAGTGCTTATACTCCACGGTGTGCCAATAGGTGGTGTAGAAGTCAAACACCATGTGGACCTCGGTATCCACGCCGCTGATATCCGTGGTGCGGGAGATGAGCCACTCGTTCTGCTGGTTGTCGTCGTCATAGTCCACGGTGGCCGTGTAGTCCTCGTCGCAGTACCAGGTGTTCAGAGAGCTGCCCTTGCTCTGGACGCTCCAGTCGTCGGGGAGCCACTTCTCGTTGAAGTTCTCGGTCCAGAGGATGTTGGTGGGCGTGATGGTGCCGTGATCGTCGGGGTTGCCGGGAGCGCGGACGGTATACACCTTGGAGTTGCCGGCGTAGTCGTGGACGATCATGCCGAAGGTCTCGCCGAAGCCGGTGATGTCATACTCCTTGATGTGGCTGGTGACGCCGGGCTTGTCCTCGCCGAAGCCCTGCATACCATAGAGCATCTCGCTGTTCTTGATGTTGTAGAACACCACGGCCGCCACATACTGGTTATCGGACACGTCCAGGCTCAGATAGTACCGGCCCTCGGACTCGGTGACCTTCAGGTTGTCGGCGTGGGGCTCCTCGGTGTCGATGGTGATGGGGAAGGACCAGGAACTCTTCTGGTTGGTCCCCACGCCGTCGCCATAGGGCAGGGTGGCCTCGATGGTCACGGTGGCCTTGGTGTTGTTGGGCAGCTTGGCGTTGTGGGCGTCGGTGCCGTACCAGGGCTCGATGCCGTCATATTCGGCGTCCACACCGGCGGGCACGATGCGGTAATAGTCATAGCTGTAGATGGACTTGCCCACATACTCGCAGTCCTTGCTGTAGTACACCTGGCCGTTGGCACCGGTGATGGTGTATTTCAGGCTCTTGGTATTGCGCAGCAGACCGGTGTAGATGCCGGTGAGGCTGTCCATAAAGTCATCGTTGTTGGGAGAGATGGCGTTGCGGTCTGCCAGATACGGCACGGTGGTGTAGTTGTTGTCACCCAGGTAGGTGTCCACCGTGTTCTCGCTGGAGGAGGAGAAGGCGGTGTTCATATAGGCCTGGGCCTGGCTGGCGGAGCCGTCCAGAGTCTCCCAGTAATCGGTGGAGTCCATGATGGGGGCCTTGGTCCAGTCGCCGTAGAAGGCCAGGAAGGGCACGCCCAGATCAATGGGATCCGTGAGGCTGCTGCCGTCTGCGGCCACCTGGGTCAGGGTCACGAAGCCCTCCACATAGCCGCCGTTGGGGAACTGGGCCAGCATCGTCCGGCCCTCGTCGGTGACGGTGACGGTGACGGTGACATCAGCGGTCTTGCCGGGAGCCACGGACACGCGGTTATTCTCGCAGTTGGTGGTGAAGGTGTGGGGCAGCAGCCGGGAGCTTCCGCTGATGGTGGAGAACTCCTGCTGATTGCCGTTGACGTAGCTCTCGGTGGTGTCCGTCAGGACGATGGGGGTCACGTCGTAATACAGGGTGTCACTGCCGGTGTTGTGAACGGTGAAGGTCATGGTATACACGCCCTTCATAGCGGGATCGTCCTTCAGCTCCAGCTTGGGACGCTCCATGCCCGCCACGGACAGATAACCCCGGGTATTCACGGCGTCGTTGATGCTCATCAGGCCGGCGCCCTGCTTGCGGGGAGAATAGGGCACGCCGTCGTTGTCATAGATCACATGGGCGGTGCTCATGAGCAGGGTATCGGTCATGTGCTTGCGGTCCGCGCCGGACATAGAGGCATCGCGGGCCTTCAGGGCCTGCTGGACGATGGCCATGCCGCCCGCCACATGGGGGGAGGCCATGGAGGTGCCGTCCATGCTCTCATAGCCGCCGGGCACGGCGGCATAGATGCCCGCGCCGGGGGCGGTGAGCTCCGGCTTCAGGGTCAGCTCGGTGGTGGCGCCCCAGCTGGAGAAATCGGCCATGCCGTAGGTGGGAGACTCCACCAGGGCGTCGGCCGCAGCCACGGACAGGGTCTTGGTCTGCTGCTGCTTCATGTATTCGCCGGCAGCCTGGGAGATAAACGCGCAGGGGATCTTCCAGTCGGTGATGGACATATACAGCATGCCGGGGACGTTGTTGTACACCAGCATGCCAATGGCGCCGGCGTTGGCGGCGGCGCGCTCCTTCTGCTCGTAGTACATACCGCCGCCCCGCTGGACCAAGGCGATCTTGCCCTGAACATCCAGGCCCTCATAGTCGGCCTCGGCGCCGTAGTTGGGCACCACCACATACTCCAGGGAGCCCCGGGAGGACAGGCTGCGGAAGGGCTTGGCGTTCTCGTCGTCGCTGATGGTGGCGCTGTCCTGATAGGCCAGGTTCTTGCCGCCCACGGTGACATAGGGGCTGTTGACCACGCCGTTGGACACGGCAGCCACGGACAGGGACTCGCCATAGGTAGAGGGCTCGCTGACCAGGCCGTAATCGGGGTTGGAGGCCAGGGCCTTGCCGCCGAAGGCGTCGCCATAGGCGGCGTTATAGGCGTTGCCGGCGGCCACAGCCAGGGACACGCCGCTCTCGCCGGTGCGCTCGAACACGTCCAGCAGGCTCTTGGTGAAGGCATCCTCGCTGTCATAGTCGATGTAGCCGCAGTCGGAGCCCAGGCTCAGGTTGGCCACGTCCACCCCCAGCAGGATGCAGTCCTCCAGGGCGGCCAGAATATCGGAATAGGACGCGCCGCCGCTGCTCTTGAACACGTTCATGTTGATGATCTGGGCCTGGGGCGCCACGCCCATGACGGCATCGTTGACGCCCACATTACCGGCGGCGGTGGAGGCCACGTGGGTGCCGTGGCTGCCCTTTTCGCCGGGATTGCCGTCCTTATCCTTGTCGCCGTAGTCGAACTGGAAGGGAATCTTGGCGCTGTAGTACAGGTTGGACACGCTGATGCCCTTGATGATGCTCTCCACCTGGAAATCATAGGTCTCCAGCAGGGTCCGGAGCTTTTCCTGGGTCAGGGAAGGGCTCTTGGGCGCGGCCTTGAACACCTCATGGCCCATGTCCACGCCGGTATCCAGAATGGCCACCAGCATTCCCTCGCCGGTAAAGCCGGTGGTGTTATAGCTGCCGCCGCCGATCATCTTGTTGCTGTTGGCGGTGTCGGGCAGCAGCTCAAACGTGGGGGAAATGAAGGCGGACTGGACGCAGTCCAGCCGGCGGATGGCCTTGTACTGGCCATAGGTCACCGTGGCGGAGAAGCCGTTGAGCAGGGTGGTGTACTGCCGCTGGGGCTCCACCTTGGTGTCAAGGGCGCGTTCGATCTGGGCCAGGGCGCTCTTCTGCGTGCGCAGCAGGGCGTTGACCTGGGCCCGGGAATCGGGGTCGGCCACGGAGTCGTTTACCACCACGATGATCTCGACTTCATCGCTGTCGTCGAGCTTGGCGGTGTTTTCCATCTGGATTCTTTCGCCGTCCTTCTGGCTGCTGCGCAGGACCTGGCGGGTGATATCGTTGGCGATACCATCCAACGTCGTCTCATGGAGAGAGGCGTTGGTCTCGTGCGCAGCCGTCTCGGCGAAGGCTGTCACCGGCAGGGCGGTCAGGATCATCAGAACCGCCAGGGCCAGTGCGCAGCACCGTTTGATAGCTGTCATCTCGTTCCTCCTATAAGTGTAAGTCGGACGCCATGCATAAAAGTATGGCGCGCTCTTTGTATTGTACCATCTTTCGCGGTTCAGCGCAATAATGCGATGTGTGCAAATATCCCGCCGAAAATTTGTGGGTTCCGTGAAAAATCCGGAAGCGGTCATTCCCTGCCGCCAACCGCGGTCAGGCGCTCTTCCTTTCGCAAATTGAAAATATTCAGCCGGTATTCACGGCAATCCGGCAGGACTTTCCCGATTTTTTCTCTTGACAACCGGTCCCGGGATAGAATATAATGAGTGTATCAATACAGATAATACACACAGAAAGGAGGTCACATGCGTGATACGCTTGGATTACCGGGATGCGCGGCCCATCTATGAGCAGGTGCGGGACGGCCTGCGGAGCATGATGGTGACGGGCGTGCTGGCGGCGGGAGACAAGCTGCCCTCCGTGCGGAGCCTGGCCACGGAGCTGGCCATCAATCCCAACACCATCCAGCGGGCCTATACCCAGCTGGAGGCGGAGGGATATGTTTACACCGTGTCGGGCCGGGGCACCTTCGTCTCCGAGGGCCAGGAGCAAAACCGCCAGCGGCGCAGAGAGGTGACGGCCCGGGTGCTGCCGCTGATGGCGGAGCTGCGGGACCTGGGCATGACCCGGGAGGAATGGACGGACCTTTGGAAGGGAGGGGATCGCGATGCTTGAAGCGAATAACGTGGTAAAAACCTTTGACGGCTTCCGGGCCCTGGACGGGGCCAACATGACGGTGCCCCGGGGGGCGGTATACGGCCTGGTGGGCCCCAACGGGGCGGGCAAATCCACCATCATCCGCCACTTCACCGGCGTGTACCGGCCCGACAGCGGCCAGGTGACCCTGGACGGCCAGCCGGTATATGAAAATCCCGCCGCCAAAAGCCGCATGGCGGTGATCCCCGATGACTGGTACTATTTCCCACAGGCCAGCATCCGGGACATGGCCCGGCTGTATGCCGGGACCCACCCCTTTTTCAGCTGGGACCGGTATCACAAGCTGCGGGAGGCCTTTCCCCTGCCGGAAAAGCAGCTGCTGCGCCGGATGAGCAAGGGCATGCAGAAGCAGGCGGCCTTCTGGCTGGTCATGAGCTGCATGCCGGAGGTGCTGGTGCTGGACGAGCCGGTGGACGGTCTGGACCCGGTAATGCGGCGGCAGGTATGGTCCCTGCTGCTGGGAGACGTGGCCGACCGGGGCACCACAGTGCTGGTGTCCAGCCACAACCTCCGGGAGCTGGAGGACGTGTGCGACCATGTGGGCATTATGAACAAGGGGCGGGTGCTGCTGGAGCGGAGCCTGTCGGAGCTGCAGGACAACACGGTGAAGCTCCAGGTGGCCTATGCCGCAGCGGAGGAGCCGCCGCTGCCGGAGGGCATCCGGGTGCTGCACCGGTCCGCCGTGGGCCGGGTCATCACCTACATTGTCCGGGGCAGGCGGGAGGAGGTCCTGCACCGGATGCAGGCCCTGTCTCCCCTGCTGCTGGAGGCCATTCCCCTGACCCTGGAGGAAATTTTCATCTATGAGCTGGGAGGTGCTGACTATGCGGTCCGCGACATCGTTCTTTAACCCGGCCCTGGCCCGCAGCGACCTGCGGCGGTATTGGCCGGTCCTGTTCCTGTATGTGGGGCTGTGGATCATTTTCCTGCCGCTTCAGCTGTGGCTTCAGGCACGATGGGACTATATCCTATCCACGGACCTGGCCGAGGTGTGCTCCGACCGGTACGTAGCTGCCGTTATCATGGCGCTGATCTTCGGCGGCATGATGGCCATGGCGTCGTTTTCCTATCTGATGAACCCCCGGTCCGTGGGGGCCATGCACGCCCTGCCCCAGCGGCGGGGGACCCTGTTCTGGACCCATTTTCTCACCGGCTGGGGCATGCTGACGGCAGGAAACCTGCTGGTGGCCCTGCTGACGGCCGGCGCGGCCCTGCTGACCGGCATAAAGCTGACGGCGGCGCTTTTGACGTGGCTGGTCGTGGTCACCCTGCTGGACCTGTTCTTTATGGCGCTGGGCACCTTCTGCGCCATGATCACCGGATGGCTTTTGGCGGTGCCGGTGCTGTACGGCGTGGCCAACACCCTGGCCCTGATCGTTACCTGGCTGGGCCAGCAGCTGGCCAGTCTGCTGCTGATTGGCTATGCCACTCCGGATGCCACGCCTCGTCTGACCGTATGGCTGACGCCGGTATACCGGCTGAGCCAGGAGCTGGGCCAGATCCGGCAAAAGGGCTGTACCACATCCTATAGCGCCAACATAGACTATCCCAGCGGCCTGACCCCGGAGGGCTGGCGGGCGGTGCTGGTATATGCCGCTGCGGCTCTGGTGCTGCTGGCCCTGTCCCGGCTGCTGTACGCCCGGCGGAAAAGCGAGCTGTCCGGCGACCCGGCGGCCTTTCCTTGGATGCGGCCGGTGTTCCGGCTGGGGGTGGGCCTTGTCGGCGGGCTGGCCCTGGGGATGGCGCTGTATGGGCTGGTGCTGGCCGGGCTTTCGTTCAGCGTGCCCCGGCTGTGCGTGTGCATGGCCCTGATGGGAGCCCTGTGCTATCTGGGGGCGTCCATGCTGGTGGGCAAGACCCTGCGGGTGCTGCCCAAGAGGCTCACCGGCGCGGCGGTGACAGCCCTGGTGCTGGTGCTGCTGTGCGTGGTGCTGCGGGCGGACGTGTTCGGCTACCGCACCCGGGTGCCCCAAGCAGAAAAGGTGTACTCTGTCCGGGTAATCAGCTCGGACGTGGATGTCAAGCTGACGGACCCGGCGTCCATTCGGGCCGTGGCGGAAGCACAGCCCGTGCTGGTGGAGCACCAGGTTGCCAGTGGGAATGGCGGCCGTATGTTCCGGGTGCAGTATAACCTGAAAAACGGCTCTGCCATGGCTCGCTGCTTCTGGCTGGATACGACCCCGGAGGCTCAGGCGGCCATGGCCCGGGTGGTAGGCCTGGAGGAATATCAGATCAGCGTGATGTTCAACGGGAGCTCCCCCCCGACGGATTGGAAGCCCCGGACAGGCTCCCTGTACATTATAGGCCAGGAGGAGCGGGAGCTGACTGCGGAGGAGGCCCAGGCCCTGTACGACGCTGCCTGGCGGGATATCCGGGCGGGCAACGCCCTTCCGGTGGACGGGGATTACGCCTTTCTGAGCTTTGAGATCTACCTCTCGGACGGAAAGGTCCAGTATTACATCGGCGCCACCAAGTCCACCTATCGGGAGCTGACTCAGGCCCTGCTGGACCTGGGCGTTCCCGAAAGCGACCTGGGAGAAATTCTTATTGATTGAGTGCAAGGCCCCGGCTGCGATGCAGCCGGGGCCTTGCGCAGCCTGTCAAAAATCCTTTTTGACAGGCTGAATGGGAGGGGCTGAGCCCCTCCCACTTTTTATGATGAGCTATTGCGTGCGTTACAGCTCCCCGGCCTTATACAGCTGGGACTCCCGGCGGTATCCGGCGGCGGAGGCGGCGTTCTGGGCGATCTCCTCCGGCGTCAGGGGGCGGCGGACCCTGGCGGGCGCACCCATGACCATGGACCCGTCGGGAATCACGGCCCCCTGGGTCACCAGGGCTCCGGCGGCAATGATGCAGTCCCGGCCCACCACGGCTCCGTTGAGAACGATGGCTCCCATGCCCACCAGCGTGTTGTCCCCGATGGTGCAGCCGTGAAGAATGGCGGCGTGGCCCACGGTGCAGTCCCGGCCGATGACGGCGGGGAAGCCGGGGTCGGCATGGACGACGCAGTTGTCCTGGATATTGGTGCCCTCCCCCACGGTGATGGGGGCCGTCTCCGCCCGGAGCACTGCGCCGAAATAGATGCCGGCCTCCGGGCCGATGGTGACGCTGCCGCGGACGGTGGCATTTTCCGCCACAAAGGCGGATTCGTGGATCACAGGCTTCATGACATTTCCTCCTTAATGAAACAGCCAGCGGGCGATGAGGATCACCACGCAGGCCCCGCCTACGCCGATGAGAATGGCCCCCACGGAGCCGGTGGCGGCGATGCCGATGGTGCCCGCCAGCCAATTGCCCACGGCGGAGCCCACCACGCCCAGGATCAGGTTACGGATCAGGCCGCCGCGGCTGCCCATGAGCTTGCCGGCGATCCAGCCGATGAGGGCGCCTAAAATCAGGGAACAGATCATGCTTTTGTCTCTCTTTCTACCCGCACGGGGTCCACAATATGAACATTCAGGTGGTTATACGGCATCTCCACGGACCGCTGGTCAAAGGCCGTCTTGATTCCCTCCAGCAGGGCGTAATACGCCGGCCAATAGTCGGCGGTTCTGGCCCAGGCCCGGACAATATATTCGATGCCGCTTTCGCCGTAGGCATTGACATAGACCTCCGGCGCCGGCTTGTCCAGCAGGCCCGGAGTCCGGGCCACGGCATCCAGCAGCGCCTGGCGCACCGTCTGCACCGGCGCGTCATAGGACGCGCTGACGGCGTGCTCAATGCGCCGGGTACCAAGAGCCGTATAGTTGGTGATCTTCCCGGCGGACAGACTGCTGTTGGGGGCGGCAATGCGCAGGCCGTCCGGCGTATCCAGATAGGTATAGGTCAAGGTCAGATCCTTTACCGTGCCCGCGCCGCAGGGGGTATCCACATAGTCGCCCACGGCGAAGGGCTTGGTCACCAGCAGCACCAGTCCCCCGGCCACATTGGCCAGGACATTCTGCACCGCCAGGGATACGGCCAGGGACAGCACCGACAAAAGCGCCACCAGGGACGTGACGGGAATGCCCAGCTGATCGGCGGTGATGAGCACCGTCACCACCCACAGCACCAGGCGCACGGACTGCACCAGGTATTTCCGCACCCGGGCGTCGATATGGGTTTTATCCAGGACCCGGCGCAGCAGCGCCGTCACCAGGCGCACGGCGATCAGACAGATCACCAGCGTCAGCAGCGCTCCCAGCAGCTTCCCCAGGGAGATGGTCCCCAGATGCAGGGCCGACAGGTCCAGCTTTTGATCCAGTGCACTTTCCACAGTCCGCACCTCCTTGCGCGTTTCGTGCCCCCCATTATACCCCAGGGCGGTGGAATTTGTCAAACCGGCAAAAAAAAGACTTACCCTTTTTGGGGAAAAGTGGTATAATATGGTAAAGAAGAAAAGAGAGGATGAGGGTCATGTATGCAGCGGGCGAATTGGTGGTATATGGCGGCGAGGGCGTCTGCCGGGTGGAGGGCGTGGGCGCGCCGTCCCTGCGGGGTATGGACAAGACCCGACTGTACTACACGCTGTCGCCCCTGTACCGGTCCGGCCAGGTGATGACCCCGGTAGACACTCAGGTGCTCATGCGGCCGCTGCTGACGGCGGAGGAGGTGGGGCAGCTCATTGCGGAGCTGGACCAGCTGCCGGAGGAGCAGGCCGAGAGCCACAGCATGCGGGCCATCAAGGACCTGTATCACCAGGTGCTGACCTCCTACGACTGCCGGCGGCTGGCGGGCCTCATCAAGGGCGTGTGCCGGCGGCGCAGCTGGGCCGTTCATCACGGGCGGAAGATAAGCCAGATGGACGAGCGTTATCTGAAGCGGGCGGAGGACGCCCTGTACGGGGAGCTGGGCGCGGTGCTGGGCCTGCCCCGGGAGGAGGTCCCGGCGTACATCCGGAAAACCTGGCCCAAATGGCCGTTATTCTGACGAGAAGGTCGTCAGACGGCCCCGCAGGCAATGCGGGGCCGTTTTTATGCGCAGAAACCATAAGGCGGAGAACCGAAAGCCGGTTCTCCGCCTGAATGGCAGGAAGATTGATGAAAAAAGTTTTTTGTCTCTTGCAAGTATAGAATACCCAAGGGATGTTACAAAAGTTCATGTATAAATATTAAAAAAGTATTAAACATCTTCCACCATTTGTCTCAAAAAGGCCCGGCAGAGCACACTCTGCCGGGCCTTTTTATTCAGCTATACGCCGGTGGGGGGAACGTCAATCAGTCGTTGTTGATGGCGATGACGACGCCGGAGCCCACGGTACGGCCACCCTCACGGATAGCGAAACGCAGACCGTTCTCGATAGCGATGGGGGTGATCAGCTCCACGTTCATGTCGACGTTATCGCCGGGCATGCACATCTCGGTGCCCTCGGGCAGGGTGATGATGCCGGTAACGT
>ENA-ORSY01002001-ORSY01002001.1-human-gut-metagenome-genome-assembly--contig:-NODE-2001-length-12681-cov-1.999762_pt1 | contig 12681 bp, 8 predicted proteins | sample MGYA00242193_ERZ509160 | MGnify/ENA primary metagenome ERZ509160 (study PRJEB26280, sample SAMEA2338670) | human gut metagenome | biome: human gut; feature: human-associated habitat; material: faeces...
CGCCCGCCGCGACTCCGTTGACGGCTACCGGCGTGCAGTCGAAGGTGATGGAAACGCCGCGCACCTTGCGGACTTCGCCCTGAATTTCCGTGCAGTCGCGCATCGCCCGGCTGAAGCTGTCCACCATGCAGGGGAAGGCCGTTTCGAGGGGCACGTCCTTGAGCGGGGCGTCGCGCATGAGGCAGGCGGCGGGATTGTCCAGCCGGATGATCCCGGAGGCGTCCACGTAGAGCAAGCCGTCCTTCACCGACTCAGTAATGATTTTATAGGTTTCCGTCCGGATGCGCTCCTGTTGGACGAGGGTGACCGTCCGGATGGCCTCCTCCAGCGACTGCGCGTAGGTTTCCCGGCCCGTGCGCAGCAGAATGGCGGGCAGCCCCAGAAGGCCCGCGTCCTGCTGCACAGAATAGCCGCCGACGATGACGTCGCAGCCGTCCTGCTTGGCCAGTTCCAGCGCGTGCCGGATCTCCGCCGCGCATTCGGGGATGTAGACGCGGATGTCGCAGCCGAACATGCCGGAAAACTGTTCGATCCCGTTGAAGGCATTGTAAAAGCCGACGAAGCCGATGCGCCGCGTCTGAAACCGCCGCTGGCATTCCTGAATGGAGCGGATGACGTCGTAGCCGGAAATGGCGATGTCGATGACGGGAACGCCCAGTTCCTGCGCCTTCAGCCGCCGGGCGGAATAGCCCCGGGCGATGATGGCGTCGCAGTCGCGCAGTTCCGAGAGGTCGAGCCTGTCCACGGTCGCGGTGATGATGCGGTTGTCGATGCGCCCGCGCTGAGGATGGGCCGCAATGACATCCTGAACGATCCTTTCCATTTCCGGATAGGGGGAAATGCTGACGATACGGATTTGAGGCAACGGCGTACGCTCCTGCGCGTTCGTTTGAGGGTCACGGGAATTATGCATGTCGTCTTTCAGTAACAAGGGTGGACGGGACGGGGCTTGCCGGAGGGCTTCTTCGAGGAAAGGCCATCCGGAAACGGAAGCCGCGCGGGAAACCGCCGGTACGCGGCACAGCCTCCTCACGCGGGAAGGTCCGCCGGCGCTGCCCGCGTGAGGAGGCCCTAATCCCGCAGCAGTTCGTCGGGCTCGGCACAGGCGTCGTGCAGGGCCTGAAAGCCTCGCCGTGCCTCGGCCTGCGAGGAGGCACGGACGGCGTCGAGTTCGTCGGCATGATCGCACAGGAGTCTGGACAGGTCGCCGTCAAGATGGCCCTGCTTCACCATGCCCTCCACGATGCGCAGGGCCTCGGGCGGCGTCATGCCCTTGCGGTAGGGCCTGTCCTCGGTCAGTGCCGTGAACACGTCCGCAATCGCCATGATCCGTGAGGGGAGAGGGATTTCCTCTCCCTTCAGGCCCAGCGGGTAGCCTTTGCCGTCCAGCCGCTCGTGGTGCCCGCCGCCCCAGACGCTCACGCGCTCGAAGCCGGGCACGGCGTCCAGCCACAGGCGGCTGAGGTCGGCGTGGCGCTTCACCTTGGGGAATTCCTCGTCGGTGAGCTGCCCGGGTTTTTCGAGCAGCGCCAGCGGGATGCCGAGCTTGCCGATGTCGTGGAGCATACCCGCGACGAACAGCGTGTCGAGGTCATCCTGCCCCATGCCCGTCAGACGCCCGAGCGCCACAGCCATGTGGGCCACGCCCGTGGAATGGGTGGCGGTAAAAGGGCTGCACGAGTCGATGATGTGCCCGAACAGGGTGCTGAACCGGATGGTTTCCTGCGGCGTGAGGATCTGATCGCCGTAGCGCCGCCGGACGAAGGAGGGGAGGCGCATGTGCGCCCCGGCGAGGTCATTGAGCGTTTCCTCGTCGTGCAGGATGTCTTGCATGGCCTTGATGTGGTCGGGCGAGTAGATGCCGGGGCGGCGTTCGCGCATCTTGTGTTCCGCGCCCTCCACGGCTTCCCGGAAATCGTTCTTGGCGCGCAGATCCACATCCACGCGATCCGCGATATTGATGAGGCTGCCTTCGCGGGCGGCGAGCCCCCTGTCACAAGCCTTTTCCCAGTACATGTGGTGGAAGCGCACCCGCTCCGCCTCTTCGGCCAGCGTGGGGCAGTTTTGCAGGAACAGGCAGCCCGCTTGCGGATGGAGATAGCGCTCGCGCTCGAAGACGAGATCTTCCGCACTGGTTTTCAGGGGGATGACCCCCACGTCGTGCATGATCCCGGCGAGGAAGAGCCGTTCCCGCTCCTCGGAGGGAAGGCCGAGCCGTTCGGCCAGCCTGTCGAGAAGGAACCCCACTCGCCTGTGGTGGCCGGTCAGGGCCGGATGAACCTGGTCCAGCGCGTTGGCGAAGGCCAAAATCAGATCGTAAAGCTTGATGCGCAGTTGCATGGCATACCCGAAGAGGAGCAAAGATGGCCGCCGGCGCGGGTCATCGGCGGAAGATTGCCGGAGAATATGGGGTCTGCCGCAAATGTCAACGGGGGATATGCGTAACGTGTCCATCGGTATGGGCGAATCCGTGGAAGAGATCTTCCCTTCGGCCTCAGTGCCCGGCGGCAGGAACGTGGCCGGGGGCGTGGACGCCGAAGACCCCTAGCCGTGGCTGGGCGCATCATAAGCGGGGCGTTACGGAATCTATCCTTCCCGCAGTAAAGCACATGGCAGCGCCCGCAACCCGGAGTTGTCCCAAGGCGTGTCGTTGCCCCATCCCGCAAGAAAAAGGGGGATTGACGCCGCCAACTGTTGTGGCTGGCGACAAAAACAGGTATATCATCACGGATAGTTTCAATCGAAAGAGAGGTGAAGTCCTTGTCCGAAGGGGTTTCGGCGGGGATAGCGCCAGTGTGAAGCGGCACAACGGCCTTGAAGTCGGAACCGCTACGGGAGAGGCCCGTGGAAGGGGCCATGCGCCGCAGCTTGTTCCGGGATGAAGGCCGCTCTTTTTTGTTGAATCGTTTTTTGGACAGGAGCGTTGTATCATGCAACCAGTCTTGCGCCCCGCGCGGATGTGCGATGCGAAGAAGATCCACGGTTTGCTCATGGAATGTTCGGCGGAGGGCCTGCTGTTGCCGCGTTCGCTGTCGAACCTGTACGGCCAGATCAGGGATTTCCGCATTCTGGAAACCGGCGGCGGGGAATTCATCGGCTGCGCGGCGCTGGCGGTGATCTGGGAAAACCTGGCGGAAGTCCGCTCCCTCGCCATTGCCAAGCCGTGGCGGGGGAACGGGTTCGGCAACATCCTTGTGGATGAGTGCTGTAAGGATGCCCGCAGGATAGGCATCGACCGGGTATTCGCGCTGACGTATCAGGTACGCTTTTTCGAGCGGAACGGCTTTGGCGTGGTGAGCAAGGATCTGTTGCCCCAGCGCGTCTGGATCGTCTGTGCTAACTGCCCCCGTTTTCCCGACTGCGATGAAGTGGCGGTGATGCGCCATCTGGATGCGGGCGGCGCCTGAAGGCACGCCGACTCTGAGGGCGTAGGTTTCCTCCGCCATATTTTGTGAGCCGTTATCTGCCGGAGGAAGGCATCGCGGCGGGGCCGGCACAGGAAAAGGGCCAAGGTTGGACGGAATTCCGCCCAGCCTTGGCCTTTTTCCTTCAGTGTCGGTGCGCCGCTAGGCGGGCAGGCTGCCGCGCAGGAAAACGCCGCGCCGGGCGTCGTCGAGGATTTTTCCGTCCTCATAGGCGACCGCGCCGCGCAGCAGCACGGTGCGATGCCTGCCGAGGCAGCCCATGCCCGCGAACAGGCTGTAGTCCACGGCCATGTGCTCGTTCCTGTCGGGGATGATCCAGCCGTCGCCGGGATCGACGATGACCACGTCCGCATCCGATCCGGGGAGGAGGGTTCCCTTTCTGGGGTACAGGCCGAAGCATTTCGCGGGGTTTTCGCACAGGAGCCGCACAAGGTCGGGGATGGCGACGCGGCCCTTGGCAATCCCTTCGTTCCACGTGACGCAGAAAAGCGTATCCACGCCGGGCGCGCCGTGCGGGGCCCGGAAGGTTTCGGCAAAGAGCGGTTCGTTGGCGGCGGTGGCGTCCCCCGCCGCATCGGAGGCGACGACCTGTATTTCGCCATTGCGGATCGCTTCCCAGAGCGCCTCGCGGTCTGCCTCCTTGCGCAGGGGAGGGGACATCTTGGCGAGGTTGCCGCGCAGCGCAAGCTGGCTGTCGTCCAGCGTCAGATAGTGGGGGCAGGTTTCAGCGAAAAGCGTGGGCACCGTGCCCCACTTCCTGAACAGCCTGATGGCTTCAAGCGATTCCTTACAGGTGACATGCGGCAGGTAGATGTTGCAGCCCGCGACAGAGGCCAGCGAAAGCACGCGGAAGATGGCCTCGGCCTCGGAAATGTTGGGGTGCGTCGCGGGGTAATCGCGGGGGTGCTCGCGCCCCTCGGCAACGGCCTTGGCTTCCAGATGTTCAAGGATGGCGTCGTTTTCCGCATGGAAGGCGAGGAGGGCCTTTTCGCGCGCGACCAGTTCCATGAGATGCAGGATCTGGTCGTCCTCCAGTTTCATGCCCCGCTTCCTGTAGGATGTGAACGCCTTGAAGGAAATGACCCCGCGCGCGACCAGCTCGGGGATGGCGTCGTCGGCCTCTTCCATGACGTTGGCGGTCAGGGTGCAGTGCAGCCCGAAGTCGATGCAGGAACCGGTTTCCCCTTCCCTGATGAAGTCGTCGATGGCCTGAACCAGCCCGCCCTGTTTGCCCCATGCGGCGACGGCCCCGATGTAGGGGATGACGGTGGTGACGCCGCCGGACAGGGCCGCCCGCGACAGGCGGTCGATGCGGTCGGCATAGACGGGGTGGTTGTGCGCGTCGATGATGCCGGGCAGCACGTAGCGCCCGGAGGCATCGATGACCCGGTCGGCCCGCACCTCGGAGCCGCGCGGGAGGAGGCTTTCCACCCGTTCCCCGGAAATGAGGATGTCCAGCGGGCGCATGGTTCCGGCATCAACGACGATGCCGTTTGTGATCAGAGTCGTACTCATGGCGTGTCCCCAGTGAAGCACCCCTGCCTTGTCCGGCGGCCTGATGGCTTCCCCCCTCCCGTTGGCGGGAGCCGCCCCTCATGCCGCCCCCGGAGGGGTTCCGCCGAGGGGCGCGTCGGGGCGGTTCACCTTGCCGCTTCATCCCATCCCCGGAGGGGCCTCCGGCAAGGGCATTGCGGGAACCCCGGATGCCTCGCGGCGGGCGCGTCCTGAACGGGCGCCTTTGCCGGGGGCGCGGGAATCCCAAGGCGGTCGAGGCCCTCGGGTACAGGAGGGCCTTTGCCGGGATGCGGGCGAGATCCGGCGTCAGGCGACGGGCGCGGCGGAATAGCCTGAGGTCATATCCCAGACGGCCTTTTTCAGATGCTTCACGATGTTTTCCACACCGTACTCGCGGATGACGGAACAATGCCCCGAAAGGCTGATGGCCCAGAGCCCGCCGTGCGGGGTGAGGATGGGCACGGCGACGCAGTGGAGCGAGTCGCTGATTTCGGAGATGTCCTCGGCGTATCCCTTTTCCTTGGCAGCGAGCAGGTCTTGCTTGAGGCGCTCCCCGTCCGTCAGGGTATGCAGGGTGTAGGCCGTCCGCGGGACGGTGGCGATGTATTCGTCGATTTCCTCTTCGCTTTTCGTCGAGAGGAGAGCCTTGCCGAGCCCCGTGCAATAGGCGGGGAGCTGCTGGCTCAGATCGATGCGCGTGACGCAGTTGCGGGGGTATTCGCGGCGCAGGACGAGCACCTGCTTGTCCATGAACGTGGCGAAGCTGACCGTGGCCTGATCGAACGTGGCCACCAGTTCCCGCATGTACGATCTCCCGGTTTCCACCATGTCGATCTTGCTGCTCACCATGGCGCCGAGCTGCACCACCTTGAGCGTCACCGAAAAAAGCCCCGTCTGGTCGTCCTTGCGGACATAGCCGAACTCGATGAGGCTGTTGAGGAAGCGGTGCACCGAGCTCTTTTGCAGAGACAGGGCCTTGCTCACCTCAAGGGCCTTGTGCGGGCCGTTGGCGCAGAGGAATTCCAGAACGTCGAAAACTTTTTGTGATGATGTCAGCATGGGAATCTCCGGAAAGGGATATGCGGCGGCGGGGAAAGCTCCGTCCTCCGGCGTGAAAGTATGCCTACCCGTCATGAGAAAGGCAATACGCTCCGGCACCTGAAAGCGTTCCCCCGCCGTCCGTTTCGGCGCAGGGATCCGAGTATTGTTTCCGCAGCCTGTTATGGCTGCCCGCGTTCCGTACGGGCAGCCGCTTTTTGTCCGATGCGTCCGGCCTAATCCCTGATGACCCTCCCGGGCCGTGCGCCCGTGAGCGCGGCGTCCTCCACCACGAACACGCCGTTGACGAGCACATGCCTGATCCCGGCGGGATGCACGCGGGGATCGTCATAGCTGTTCTTGTCGATGACGGTATCCGGGTCAAAGACCACCAGATCCGCGTCGTAGCCCTCGGCGATGACGCCCTTGTTCCGCAGCCGGATCTTGCGGGCGGGGAGCGAGGTCATCTTGCGGACGGCCTCCTCAAGGGAAAGGACGCCCTGCTCACGCACATAACGGCCGAGGATGCGGGGATAGGTGGCGTAGGCGCGCGGGTGGGGCCTTCCGCTCATGAGCCCGTCGGTGATGAAGCTCACGGCGGGGTGGCGCATGATCGCGGTGATGTCCGCCTCGTCGAGCCCGAACGAGATCATGCCCACGGCGAGCTGTTCTTCCACCAGCAGGTCGAAGGCGGCGTCGGCGGCGTCGGCATGTCCCCGTTCGGCGGCGATCTGCGAGATGCTCTTGCCCACGCAGGGCTGGTTGGCTTCGCTGACCACCGAAGAGACGAAGATTTTTTCCCAGCCCACGGACTGCGAGAAGTTTTCCCAGTCCATGCGCGTGTCGAGGTCATGCTTGATGGCGCCGCGCTCCTCGCGCAGGGCCCGCAGCAGGCCGTCCACGCCCCGGCTGTGGTACCACGGCGGGATGACCACATGCAGGAACGTGCTCCCCGCCGTATAGGGGTACTGGGCCATCGTGACGTCGATCCCGGCGGCGCGGGCCTCGTCGATGCGCCGGATGAGCGCGGCGGAGCGGCCCCAGTTCTTTTTCCCGCGGATCTTGAAGTGGGTGATCATGGCGGGGATGCCGGAGCGTTCGCTGATGGCGATCACCTCTTCCACGGATTCGGCGATGGCGTCGGCCTCGTTGCGCATGTGCACGTCGTAGATGCCGCCGTGCGCCGCCGCGGCCTTGGCTACGGCTACCGTTTCCTCAAGGTTCTGGTAACGGCTTGGAGGGTAGATCAGCCCGGCGGAGATGCCGCGCGCGCCCTCGTCCATGCACCGGGCGACCAGATCCCGCATGGCCCGGATTTCGTGGTCTTCCGCTGGCCTGTCGGTCATGCCCATGACGCTCAGGCGCACCGTGCCGAGCCCCACGTACGAGGAGACGTTGAGCGGCGGCTTCGCGGCCTGCAGGCAGTCGAGGTATTCCGCGAAGCTGTTCCATGTCCACGGCACGTCGAGCGTCCCGGCGAGGCCGGAAAGGTGTTTCTTCCAGTCGGCCTTGTCGCCGTCCTTGATCGGCGCGAGGGACATGCCGTCCAGCCCGAGGTTTTCGGTGGTCACGCCCTGCATGATCTTGCAGTCCATGATTTCCCCGGCGAGGAGCGGCAATTCCGAATGGCTGTGCCCGTCCACGAAGCCGGGGCAGAGCGCCTTGCCGTCCACATCCTCCACGCGGCGGGCGCGGGCCGTGGAGCCGGGGGGGGAGCACGGCGGCGACGGTGCCGCCTTCCACGCCCACATCACCGTAGAACCACGGGTTGCCCGTGCCGTCGATGACCTTTGCATTGCGGAACAGAATATCAAACATGGGAATGTTCCCCCACATGCCGCGGGACCCCGCGGCGGCGTTAGAACGTGTGGTTCAGCCCGGCATCGAATGCCCGGACATTGAGATCCCGCACTTTGGGCGCGACCCGGTCGGCGATGACGGAGCGCCAGACGTCGGCGTCGCCCCCGACGAGCTGGGCCAGCCCGCCCATCATGACGCTGTTGAACACGCGGGCGTTGCCCATCTCCACGGCAAGGGGCGTTGCCGGGATCTGCCGCAGGCCCGCGCAGCGCTCGCGGATGGCGGCTCGGATGCCGTCCTCGTCGGGATAGTCGGCCTGCCCGGAGCTTACCGACACGGGGTCGATGCGCCAGTCGTTGGCGAGCACGACCGTATCCTTATTCGTATAGACGAGCCGCCGCAGGCCCTCCAGCCATTCGAAGCTCAGGTAATAGTCGGCGGTGCCCCGGTCGATCATGGGCGCGCGGACGTTTTCGCCCCAGATGATGTGGCTGACCACGGAGCCGCCGCGCACCGCGAGGCCGAGGATGTCGGATTTCTTGGCGTCGTGGCCGAGCCGGAGCCCTACTTCGGCGAGGATGTCGCTGGCGAGGATGGTACCCTGCCCGCCGACCCCGGTGATGAGGAAACGGATGGTCTTTTTCATGGGGATGCGCTCCTTAGGCTTGTTCGGGGCCGGAGATGGCGTGGACGGGACAGATCTGGGCGCAGATGCCGCAGCCGACGCAGGTCACAGGTTCGATGCGGGCCTTGCGCTTCCCTGTCTTGGGGTGCTTTTCGTCGGACAGCACCACGGAGGGGCAGCCGCTCTGGATGCACTTGCCGCAGGCGATGCACTTGTCCGCATCCACCACGCGGGCGGGCTTGGGGCTGCGGGAGACAAACACGCAGTCCCCGCGCGTGATGAGCACGGAAACCCCGTCGTAGGCGGTGCACTCTTCAAGCGCCTTGCGGACGGCGGCGAGATCGAAGGCATCTGCGGTGAGCACCTTTTCCACGCCGCAGGCGCGGCACAGCCCGGCGATGTCCACAGGCGCCACGGTGCCGAGGGACAGGGTCGCCTCGATGCCGGGGTTGTCCTGATGCCCGGTCATGGCGGTGGTGCGGTTGTCCATGATGATGACCGTGCCCTTGCCCTTGTTGTGGACCATGTTCAGCAGCGGCGCGACGCCCGCGTGGAAGAACGTGCCGTCTCCGATGGTGCACACGGCGGGTTCCGGCAGCCCGGAAAGGCCCATGCCGTGCAGCACGCCCACGCTCGCGCCCACGGCCCCCATGGTGTGCTGGGCGTTGAAGGGCGGCAGGGTGCCGAGGTTGTAGCAGCCGATGTCGCCCGCCACCGGCACCTTCATCTGGGAAAGGTTGTAGAACGTGGAGCGGTGCGGGCAGCCGGAACACAGCAGCGGGCTGCGGCTGGGGAGGGATTCGGACGTATCGCTGAACGCGGGGGCCGTATCCTTGAGGATGCCCGCCCTGCGGCAGCTTTCGGCAATGTCCTCCGGAAGCAGTTCGCCGCAGATGGAGAAAATATCCTTGCCGCGCGCGGGGATGCCCATAGCCCTGACCTGCTCCTCGATGAAGGGGTCAAGCTCCTCGACCACGATGACGTTGCGCACGCCGTCCGCGAATTCCCGGATCAGCTTTTTCGGCAGGGGGTAGCACATGCCGAGCTTGAGGATGGAGGCTTCGGGGAAGACCTGCTTTACGTATTCGTAGATGATGCCCCCGGCGATGAAGCCGTATTCGCGGCCGCCCCATTCGATACGGTTGCCGGGCCACGTGTTGCTCCATTCCTCGATGTCCAGCAGGCGCTGTTCAAGGATGTAGTGCCGCTTGCGCGCCCACGTGCACATGGAATTGTATTTTTCGATGTTGCGGGGGAAGGGGCCGACCTCGCGCCCGTAGGCGCCGGGGGTGCCGAGCTCCACCACGGACTTGGAATGCGAGGTGCGCATGGTCGTGCGGATGACCACGGGCGTGTCGAAGCGTTCGCTCATGTCCACGGCTTCGATCATGAAATCCTTGCATTCCTGGCTGTCGCAGGGTTCCAGCATGGGGAACTTGCCGAGCTTGGCATAGTGGCGGTTGTCCTGCTCGTTCTGGGAGCTGAACAGGCCCGGATCGTCGGCGGTGACGACCACGAGCGCGGCTTCCGCGCCGGTGTAGGCGGTATAGAACAGCGAATCGGACATGACGTTCATGCCCACCTGTTTGGTGGTCACGAGCGAGCGGCGCCCGGAATAGGCCGCGCCCGCAGCGGCGTCCATCGCCACCTTCTCGTTTACCGACCATTCGGAGTATATTTCTTTGTACTTGCTGACGTTTTCAAGGATTTCCGAACTGGGTGTCCCCGGATAGCCGCAGGCGATCTCTATGCGCGCTTCCAGCGCGCCCCGTGCGAGGGCCTCGTTGCCGGACAGAAGTTTCTTCATCGGCTTTTCTCCATCAAGATTAGTCGGTTTCCCCGCAATGCCGTGCCGGAGCCACCTGCATCACGATGTCCACAATGCGTACGCCTTCCCCTTCCGGCAGCACCATGACCGGGTTCAGGTCGAGCGAAACGAGCCTGTCGCCCAGCGCGCAGCACATGGCTGCCACCCGGACGAGCACATCGGAGAGGGCTTCCACGTCGGACGCGGCGCGCCCCCGGAAGCCGGTAAGCAACTTGGCGGCCTTGAGCCTGCCGATCATGGCGCGGGCGCCTTCGGGGGAGAGCGGGGCCAGCTCAAGCGAAACGTCGCGCAGCAGCTCCACGAACACGCCGCCGAGCCCCACCATGACCGCCGATCCGAACCCGCCGTCACGGTTCACGCCGACGATGGTTTCCACCACGTCGCCGGATTTGCCGCCCGCGCTCCGCACCATGCCCTGCACGAGCATCCCCTCGCGCCGCGCGCCCGCATGGTGCTGGGCAAGGATGCCTTCAAGCTCGCGCCATGCCGCCGCGAATTCCGCGCCGGTGCGGAGGTTGAGCTTGACGAGGCCGGTCTCGGTCTTGTGCGCGATGTCGGGGGAGGCGGCTTTCAGGGCGACGGGATAGCCGATGCGCCCGGCTGCCGCCATGCCTTCCTCAAGCGAAACCGCAAGCTCCTCGTGATCTATGGCGATCCCGAAATGGCGCAGCAGGCGGGCGGAAAGCGCGTAGGGCAATACGCCCGAACTGGCGTCGAGTTCCGAAGCCAGTTCGGGGGGGAGTATGGAAGGAGTGGAGGAATCCTTCCGGGGGGAGGGAGATGCCGTTTTCGCCGCGCGCGCGGCGCACCAGTCTATCCAGCGCCGGACGGCGGGGATGCCCACGCCGCTGCCCTGCACCACGGGGACATTGCCCTGTGCGAGGATATCGCCGATGGCAGGATCGATGCCGCCGGAGATATTGGAAACGACGATGACCGGCTTGCCGGAGGCGGCGCGCACGGCGACGGCGGCGCGGGCCCCGTCCGAGAACTGCTCCACCTGTTCGGGGGCCATGTTGCCGGGGATGTCCTGCGAGACGATGAGCGTTTCCACGTCCTCTTCGGCGGCGAGGATGCCGAGGCTGGCGGGGTAGGCCTCGCGCAGATCGCCGCTGCCCCATGCGTCGAGGGGGTTGGCGATGGGGGCGTAGGGCGGGAGCACCTTGCGGAGCCGTTCCTTCCCGGCCTCTGAAATGGGCGGGAAGACGAGGCCGCTGTCCGCGCACACGTCCGCCAACATGCCCATTTCGCCGCCGGAAACCGTGGCCATCCCCACCTTCGGCGAACCGGCGGAAAGGCTGCGCAGCCCGCTGAACAGGACGGCGGTTTCGAGCAGATCGTCGAGGGTGTTGACCCGCATGACGTTGGCACGGCGGAAAAAGGCGTCGAGTATCCGGTCGCTTCCCGCGATGGCCCCGGTATGGGTGGCCGCCACGCGGCAGGCAAGCTCTGAGCGCCCGACCTTGAGCGCGATGACGGGCTTGCCCTTTTCCGCGGCGCGGGAACACGCGGCGGCGAAGGCTTCCGGGTCGCGGATGGTTTCGATGAACAGGGCGATCACATGCGTGGCGTCGTCGTCGACCAGATAGTCCATGTAGTCGGCGAGCCCGAGGGCCGCTTCGTTGCCGGAGGAAATGAGGCGGGAGAACCCGGCCATGCGGTTGGCGTTGCCGAGCGCCAGCAGCACCGCGCCGGGGGCGCTCTCCTTCACTGCGGCGCAGATGGCATCCGCCAGCGCGCGGTCCTTGCCCGCCATGTTGTACAAAGCGCCGTGGGGCTTTACATGGTGCAGCGGCACACCGGCGGCATCGCAAAACGCTTTCAGCGCACCGATCTGATACTGCACACAGGCCTTGGCTTCCGCCGGGGTCAGCTTCATCTGGCGGCGGCCAAAGCCCTGCAGATCAGGGAAACCGGGGTGCGCCCCCACCGCCGCGCCGCTCTGTTTGCACAGCGCCACGGTGCGCTGCATCACCAGCGGATCGCCTGCATGGAAGCCACAGGCCACATTGGCCGATGTGATAAACGGAATCACCTTTTCATCCATTCCGATGGTATACGCGCCAAAGCTTTCGCCCAGGTCACAGTTCAAATCAATATGCGGCATGGCTCAATCCTCCACTTTCAGGCATAAGGCAATGCTTCTGCCCCGCAGGGGCGCACAGTGTGCGCCCCTGCGGTTTTTACTATCTGCTCTTAATATTTCAGCTCCACATTTTTTACGTCGGTCACAAACATGTGCCCCGGCGCATGGGTGATGCAGAACTCCGGCTTGGAGTGCATCACAACGTTCTGCGGGGTCACGCCGCAGGGCCAGAACACCGGTGTTTCGCCGGGGTTGATGGTCACGGCATCGCCGTAATCCGGGTGAGCCAAATCATGGATGCCGATGGCTTCCGGCTCACCGATTTGCACCGGCATACCGTGCACGCGGGGCATGCCCGCTGTAA
>ENA-ORSY01002011-ORSY01002011.1-human-gut-metagenome-genome-assembly--contig:-NODE-2011-length-12599-cov-5.294802_pt1 | contig 12599 bp, 10 predicted proteins | sample MGYA00242193_ERZ509160 | MGnify/ENA primary metagenome ERZ509160 (study PRJEB26280, sample SAMEA2338670) | human gut metagenome | biome: human gut; feature: human-associated habitat; material: faeces...
GCACAAGGCGGCGGGAAGCGCAGGCAAGGACGTGAACAATCTGTTTGCCGAGGGCACGCCGCAAAGCGCGTTGGCCGCGTTGATGGCCGGGCTGGCCGAAAGCCCCGCGTCCACCGTCGTCACCGTCGAGGAAATGGCCGCGCTGGCCAAGGCTGACAGCGCGGGATGCCTCACTGCCGACGGACGGCGCGCCCTCGACATAATAAAGGCCATGTACGCCGAAGCCGAAGGTCGCTACGGCGAGCTTACAAAGAAAGGAGCGGAGCAGCACCGGCTGCTCGTTGACCGCATGGCCGGCCGCTGGCCGGAAGTGTTTGCCGACGGAGTGCATGTAGATGCGCGCTCAACGACAAAGAGCCGCGCCTTCCTTTCCATGGCCAACGGCTGCGTGGAGCTGGCCCGGCTGAACCCGGAACTGCGCATAACGATGGACGCCAGCCTGAAAGACGTGCCTTACATAAAGTACAAGAGCAAGGCTTACGACAAGCAGCACCTTGCCAACCAAGACGAGGTGTACCGCCGGGCAGACAGCGCATACGTGCATCCGGCGCGCCTCATGGCGCAGCTTTTCACCGGCACGGCATACGTCCGTGACAACATCGCATCGCCGACAACGCTGATGCAACAGCTCTTCGAGCTTGACGGCATCAGCCAGAGCAGCTACGGCATGCCCTCGCTCGGCTTCCTGTTCACGCCCGAAGAGCGCTACGACCTGTGGCAACGCAACAACTTCGAGTGGTATTACGAGAAGGGAGCGTCGCCCCTTAGCGACGGCTGCATGTACAAGCTGGGGCGCAACCTGCTTGAAAACTTTGTGCTGACTGCCGACACCGTAATCGCATCGGGCAACAAATGCGTCACCCTGCGCTACGGACACGACACCCAGCTGGCACCCTTCGCCGCCCAGATGGGATGCGGAGAGCTGACCCGACAGACAACCGACTGGCAGCGCATAGCCGACACTTACCGCACATACCGCATCATACCGATGTGCGGCAACGTGCAGATGGCTTTCTACCGCAAGGCCGGAACAGACGACATCCTCGTGCGCGTGCTGCTCAACGAGCGCGATGCCGACCTGCCTGTAAAGACCGACTGCGCCCCGTTCTACCACTGGCGTGACCTCCGCAAATACTGGATGAACACCGTAAACGCCATCACCCTGCCGCCCGTCAAGGCCGAAGAAGACTGACAAATATCACCATCCACATAACGCATTGACACTCAACGCATTACAAAAGGCCATGTTTTAGCTTCTAAAACATGGCCTTTTAGCGTGCAAAAGACGGCCTTTTACATTGCAAAAGGCCATCAATTAGAAAACCATAGCTGTGTAGCCAAATGCCAGACTACCGCCAACCACAAAGAAACGAGTCGTCCAACAGTCCCATTACTCCCAGTTCTACCAGCCCTCCCAGTCACATTCCATCCCACAATCAGTAAAAAAGCAAAAGACCACCAACGAAGAAACGGTTTCTTGAAAAAATGACGTATATTTGCAGATACAGGCATTATGAATAACATTTTACAACCGACATGACTATAAAAGATTTCGTGACAAAGTTCCGCGAGGCGTTCGGCGACAGTACGCCGCTGCCCGTGGCCTTCGGCTACAGCCACAAGGCGGCGGCTGAAGCAAGGCGCATTCCGCGCTGCATGATAGGCGCAATACGCAAGGTTTGTGACGGCGAGCCGCTCACTTTGACAACTGACAACGTGCTGTGTGGCGGCGGCGGACTGTACACTGCATTCCGGCCGATGCCCGAACGGGTGCCGGTGTTCGTATCGGAAGCGGAGCATTACAAGCAGACAAAGGAGATGGTGAAAGACTATATCGACCGTCTGGACATACGGCTGGCGGACAAGCCTTGCCTGAACTTCATGCGCATTGACCGCTTGGAGAGCCTTGACGGCGTGGAGGGAGTGGTGTTCTTCGCCACGCCCGACGTGCTTTCGGGTCTCTGCTCGTGGGCGTTCTACGACAACAACGCCGATGATGCCGTGTGCACACGCTTCGCTTCGGGATGCAGCAGCATCGTGACCTTCGCCGTAAACGAGAACAGACGCGGCGGACGGAGCTGCTTCGTCGGCCTGCTTGACCCCTCGGCGCGCCCCCTTGTACCAAAGAACGAACTGACGTTTGCCGTCCCTGCCTGCCGGTTCAGCGAGATGCTTGGCACAATGGAGCAGTCGGCCTTGTTCCAAAAGGCGTATTCGATAATAAGGAAACGCATAAACGGAGAGATACAAAAGGAGTGAACGGACGACCCACCCCAACCCTCCCGAAGGGAGGGAGTTTGATTACCTGTATCCGTTTGGCTATAGATAAATGTGAGTCTGGTATCGTTTTTCTACACGTTACGGTACTACCTGCATAACGCATTGACACTCAACGCATTACAAAAGGCCATGTTTTAGCTTTTAAAACATGGCCTTTTGGATGGTAAAAGGTGGCCTTTTGCATTCCAAAAGGCCACCAATTGCAAATATAACTGATTTTACTTGCTTCGCGTCACAGCCTCACCGTGACTTTCTTTCCTTTGTAGGTAACGGTCTTTTCCTTACCGTCGGGCGTGCGGACGGTGAACGTGCGGCTTGCCAGCATACCCGGATAAGAGCCGCGGCGCGCGCCGATGGTGAGGCGGCGAGCCTTGTCGTCCCATGTCATCGGTATTTCGGTGTACGCCCCTTTCTCGTAGTTGTAGTTGTCAAACTCGTCCTCATAGAGCGTGAACTGCCCGTCGGCACCGGGATAAACGCGGATAACGAGCGCGTCCCAAGGCTTCTCCGTGGCATACTGAACATCCGGGCCGAACGGCACTATGCTGCCTGCGCGGACGTAAAGGGGCACGAGGTCAAGCGTGGTTTCACGCGTTATGTCCTGTCCGCCGCCGTGCCTCTCGCCCGTCCAGAAGTCATACCACGTTGCGCCTTCAGGCAGATAAACCGTTGTCTGCTTCTTCTGCGTGAAGTCAACGGCAGCCTCTTGCCCGTCTGCCTTGCCGCTGCTGTCGCGGTTCCAGCCGGTCATTTCGTCCATCTTAACCACCTTCTCAGGGGTATATTGAGCCTCAAGCACAGGGGCGACAAGCAGCGACCGACCGAACATATACTCATCGGGCATGTCCCATACGCGGCGGTCGCCGGGGAAATCCATCACCAACGCGCGCATGAACGTCGCCTGGCGGTGGGTCACATCCCAAGAAGTAGAGTAGATGTAAGGCAGCAACGAATAGCGCAGACGTATCATTTTCTCGATGGCGTCATACACAGGTTCGCCCTTTTCCCCGAACAGATAGATTTCACGTGGAGTGTCGGCGCCGTGCGAACGCATCATAGGCGTGAACGCGCCGAACTGCAACCAGCGCACGAAAAGCTCCTGAAAAAGGGGGTTCCTTGTGGCTGTTCCGTCGGCAAGGTTATACTGGCTGGCAAAGAATCCGCCGATGTCGTTGTTCCAATGAGGCATGCCGCAGAGCGAGAAATTAAGCCCGGCAGGCACTTGTTTGCGAAGGTTCTCCCATGAAGAGGCCACATCGCCCGACCATACATTGGCTCCGTAGCGCTGCTGTCCTACAAAACCCGAGCGCGTAAGTATGAACACACGCTTGTCGGAAGTTACGCCGCGCTGATGCTCGTAAACGCCTCTGACAGCAGCAAGTGGGTACGCATTGCGCACCTTGCGGAACGAACCGAGGTATGTCTTCTGGTCAAGGTCAGAAGGTTTGAAGTCAAGATGGTCTGGGTCTGTAGAGTCCATCCACCACGCGTCCATGCCATACTTGAAGATGCCGGCGTTCAGATACTTCCAATAAATGTCCCTGGCTTCGGGCGAATAGGCGTCATACACCTTCACGCCTGATGGATAATCCGGGTTCGGAGGCCATCCTTCCGTACCGGCCGAAGGCCATGTCTTGAAGTCATAGAGCAGGCCTTTCGGTGCAAGTTCGCGGTAAGGCTTAGTCATCGGGCCGAAAGACGACCAGATGGATATGGCCATGTGGGCGTTCATTGAGTGCACGTCGTCGAGCATTTTCTGGGGATTATAGAAAAGCGGATTGGTAAACTCCATCGAGTTCCACAGGTAATTGCCGCCCCAATACTGCCAGTCCTGTATTATTCCGTCAAGAGGCACGCCCAGCTCGCGGTACTTGCGCACAACGCCAACCACCTCGTCCTGGCTCTTGTAGCGCTCCTTGCTCTGCCAAAAGCCGTAAGTCCACAGCGGGAACATGGGCACCTGGCCGGTGAGCCGGCGCATGCAGGCCACCACTCCGTCGGCGTTGCCGCCGTACATGAAGTAATAATCGACGCACGTTCCTACCTCGAAGTCGAACGAAAGGCCGCCGGCATTGTCGGTGAACGTCACTGGCGAATAGTTGTCGAAGAACAGGCCGTAGCCCTTTACCGACTGGATGAAGGGGCTGCTGTCCTCCAGATTGCTCTGTATGAGATATTTCTGCTGGTCGCGCTGGCTCATCTTGCCGGTCTGGAGCTGGCCCAATCCGTATATGGGTTCATCCTTGTCAAGGGTGAAAGACTGGCATACGCGGTAACAGCCCTTGTCTACACCGCTCTCGACAGGTGTGAAAACCGACGCGCCCTTTTCCTTCAGCAGGCTGTTGCCTGCGGCATCAGCGAAGCTCACCGTGCCGTCGTTTCTGTCAATCGTGACGCTAACCTCGCGGCTTTTCAGCGTCACTGTGCCGTCAGCCTCGGCCAGCTTGAACTTTGTCTCTTCAGGAACCATTACCACGGCGAGGCTCTTCTCTTCCGGCGCAGCCGCCTGCGGAGCCTTCACCACGCGGACAATCGAAGGCGAATAAAACGTGACCTCACACTTGAACTTGCCCCCCTGAACGTCGAGACGCACACCTTGCGCCGTCCGCCCGACGCCCTGCGCCGCCGCAGGCAGACACATCAGAAGTGCAAGAAAGGCCACTGCCAAATAACGAAATGCTTTCATTGATACGTGTTTTTAATTAGGAATTAGATATTTCAGCCGCAAAAATACGAAATAATAAGACACCAAGCAAGCATCAGCCACACTTTTAGCAGCCTTTGGATTACGACGCACGGTAATCGTCATGCCGCACAGCGATGCGGCATCCAGAGGATATAAGAACCTCAAATTGTGATAGTTGCATATACTGGATGCCGTATCGCCGTGCGGCATGACAGTTACCGAGTGCCTCATTTGCAGCTAAATAAATAATGGTAATCAAGCTCCCTCCCTTCGGGAGGGTTGGGGTGGGTGTTAGGTTTGTCTGGGGTGGGTTTCTAAAAGGCCGTCTTTCAGCTTCCAAAAGGTGGCCTTTTGCACGGTAAAAGGCCATCAATTGCACGCCAAAAGGCCACCTTTTGGAAAGCCGCTGAAAACAAGGCGTTTGGCAACCGTCCGACAACGGCGGAAACAAAGGCCGCCATACGGTCTGCCGCCGGTATGGAACGAACCGCCGAACAGTTAAAATATCAAAAAAGAAAGGCTTTATAAGGTTACACCGTATATCTTTTTTCCTTAACTTTGCAGCCGCAAACAAAGGATAGGGAAACAAAACATGGGAATTTATACAGTCTTTTACAAAAACAAAATCAGTAAATTCCACTCATGGGGAGCGGCAGCTTTGATTTAAAGCCAGCTTCTCTTTTTACCGCCATATCCATTCCATCATTATAACATAACCAATCAACTTATGAGCAAAAAGAAAAGGCTCATAGGGCTGTTGTGCGCCACAGCCCTATGCAGCCAGGGGTTATATGCCCAGTCACAACTGATGGGCATAGACGAATTACTACGCCTTGCCGACGCACAAAGCAAAAGCATCCAGACTTACAGAACCGGGACTGAAGCCGCCGGTGAAGCCCTGAAAGCGGCCAAGGCACAGCGGTTGCCCGACGTAAACGTGTCGCTTTCGGCCAGTTATCTTGGCAACGGGAAGATTTGGGACAGGGATTTCGGCAACGCGATGACGGTTGACATGCCCCACTTCGGCAACAACTTCGCCATTGAGGCGCAACAGGTAATCTATGCCGGAGGCGCCATCAGCAGCGGCATCAGGCAGGCCGAACTCGGCAAACAGCTGGCGGAACTCGACCTGCAAAAGGACATTCAGGAAGTGCGTTTCCTGCTTCTCGGGCATTACCTGAACCTGTACAAGCTGGACAATCACATCAAAGTGCTGCAAGACAACATAAGGCTGACCGACGAGGTGATTGCCAACATGAAGGCAAAAAGGGAGCAGGGCACCGTCCTGAAGAACGACATCACGCGCTATGAGCTGCAAAAGGAACAGCTGAACCTTCAGCTGACAAGGGCAAGGGACGCACGCACCACAGCCAACTTCCAGCTTGTTACCACCCTGCATCTGCCCGAAGGGACGGAAATAAAGCCTGACACCGCAATGCTGGAACAGAAGATACAGACGCTCACGGAGAACGAATGGCAGGACATGGCGAGGGCGAACAACATTCTGCTGAAGCAGACGCAGACCGCCATACGGCTTAACGAGCAGAAGGTAAAGCAGGAACGCGCTGAACGGTTGCCCCACATCTCGATAGTGGCCGCCGACCATCTTGACGGCCCGGTAACCATCGAAGTGCCCGCGCTTGACAACAACTTCAACTACTGGTACATAGGAGTGGGGATAAAATACAACCTGTCGTCGCTGTTCAAAAACAACAACAGGCTGCGGCAGGCACGGCTGAACGTGCGGCAGGCGCAGGAGAACCACCAGCTGGCACAGGAGAAAATAAAGAACGACGTACAGGAAGGCTATGTGAACTTCATGACCTCCTTCACCGACTTGAGGACGCAGGAGAAAAGCGTTAAGCTGGCCGACGAGAACTACAGCGTGACCGACAACCGCTACAAGAACGACATGGCGCTGCTTACCGACATGATAGACGCAAGCAACATGAAGCTAAGCGCCGACTTAGGATTAGTGAACGCGCGCATAAACATCCTGTACAACTATTACAAGATGAAATACATCACACACACATTATAAACACATTAAAGAACAGATTGTCATCATGGTAACGAGAAAAACAAAAAAGCTGATTTACAATACAACCGTCATTGCACTGCTGCTGATTGGCGTCGCGTATGTATGTTCAAGGTTCATACACCTTGGAAACGTTGAATATACCGACAACGCGCAGGTGAGGCAGCACATAACTCCTGTCAACACGCGCGTTCAGGGCTTCATAAAGAAGATTTATTTCGATGAATACAAGCCTGTACACAAAGGCGACACGCTGCTTGTCATCGAGGACTCGGAGTTCAAGTTGCGGCTGGTGCAGGCCGAAGCCGACCTTGCCAACGCCCTTGCAGGCCGGCAGGCAACCAACGCAGGCATAGCAACCACGCAGAACAACATCAACGTGAACGACGCTACGGTTGAGGAAATACGGGTGCAAAGGGCGAATGCCGGACGCGAACTGCAACGCTACAAGAAACTGTTGGAGCAGGACGCAGTGACCAAACAGCAGTATGACAACGTGAAAACGGCCTACGACGCCATCAACGCCAGATATGAACAGGCACTCAGGACACGGCATTCAACATCGCTGTCGAAGAACGAACAGGCCCACCGTTTGGGGCAAAACGAGGCCGCGGTGCGCCTCGCACAGGCTGCGGTTGACCTCGCCAAGCTCAACCTTTCATACACTGTCATAGTGGCGACATGCGACGGAGTGACGGGCAGGAAGGACATACACGAGGGGCAGCTGGTGCAGCCCGGGCAGACGATGGTTGACATTGTGGACGACGGTGAGCTGTGGGTTGTCGCAAATTACCGCGAGACCCAGCTGCCGAACATAAAGGAGGGAGCCAGCGTAACGTTCACGGCCGATGCCGTTCCGGGCGTTGAATACAAGGGCGTTGTCGAGTCGTTGTCCGACGCTACGGGCGCGGCCTTCTCGCTGATACCGCAAGACAACGCCACTGGAAACTTCGTAAAGGTGGAGCAGAGGGTGCCGGTGCGCATCCGTCTGCAGGGCAACGACACGGCCGACGTACGCCGCTTGAGGGCCGGCTTCAATGTGGAATGTAAAGTGAAATACTGAAAATGAACGGTACTATGCCTTTTCCCATGCCGATGTTCAGGAGCTTCGTGCCTGAAAAGATACGGCCTTGGATTTACGTTTTCATAGCCGTCACCTTCCAGTTCTCCGGCGGACTTTACCTCGGAACGCTTAACCAGATGATGGGAGAGACGGCGCTTATGAGGGAAGACCTCACGATGTGCCTTTTCGCCAACCTGTCGGGGATGGCCATCTACTTTCCGGTGTTGTTCCGGATGAAGTTCCGTTTCACCAACAAAACACTGCTGTGCGCCGCGGCTACCGGCGTTCTGCTGTGCAATCTGGCCGCACCGCACATCACACTGCTGCCCTTGCTGTGGCTTGTGTGCTTCATCGAGGGTGTATGCAAGATACAGGGAACGTTCGAGTGCATGTCGAACATACAACTGTGGATGACCCCAAAGCGCGACTTCACAGTGTTCTTCCCCATGCTGCACATAATAATACTGGGCAGCATGCAGCTGTCCGACCTGCTTGCCACTTGCCTGATGTATTACTACCACTGGGATTTCATGCAGCTGTTCATCTGCGGAACAATGATGGTTGACCTGCTCATACTTACCGTTTGCACGCGACATTTCCGCATGTTCAAGAAGTTTCCGCTGTTCGGCATCGACTGGCTCGGAGCCGTTCTGTGGGCGGCATTGGTATTGGAAGTGACGTTCCTGTTCAACTACGGCGACTATTACGACTGGTGGAACAGCCCCGTGATACGCCGGTTGAGCGTCGTCGCGGCGGTAACGTTCATCGTCTGCATAGGCCGTATGTTCTCAATCAGGCATCCATACCTTGAGCCTAAGATGTGGACTTACCGCTATCTGCTGCCCATACTCATATTAGTTGCGCTGGTGGAGATGCTTCTCTCAACCGAACATGTGCTTGAAAAGATATTCCTTGAAGAGGTGATGCACTACGGAACTATGACCGCCGTGCAGCTCGACTGGCCGGTACTGGCCGGATGCGTTGCCGGCTGCCTGTTCTCGTTTTGGTGGATGCACGTAAGGCGTTTCCACTATCTGCGCCTGCTGATAGTCGGGCTTTTCGGGGTGGCGTGCTACCTGCTGTACTTCTACTTCGCAATGTCGGGCGACATGCACATATCCCAGCTCTGCCTGCCTATGGCCTGCCGGGGCTTCGGCTACGCCGTGCTGAGCGTGACGTTCATGACCTGCGCGGAGGAGATTATGAGCTTCCAGCACTTCTTCCAGGCGTTGTCGGTGTTCAATATGCTGCACATGGTGATGGGCGGAGTTATCGGCGCGGCCATCTTCACACGTGCAATGAAGTACTACATTCCCGACAACATGGCACGCTACGGGGCGGCGGTTGACAACGTGGCGGCAAGCAGGGAGGCCGTGAACGTCCCCCACTTGATGGAGACCTTCATGCAGCAAATGACCGAAATCAGCATCAAACAGGTGTACGGATGGGCGGCATACGCCTGCATCTTCCTGCTGTTGCTGTTCCTTCTGTACGACGCTCCGATGCGGAGAAACCTCAAACAGATGCCCAGTTGGCAGGCGGTGAGGAAACAGGTGATGAAGAGCCTCACATCAAGAAAAACGAAACAGCAAAACGCCTGATAACCACCGCCTTTGCAAAAGGCCGTCAATCGCATTGCAAAAGACCGTGTTTTACACGCCAAAAGGTGGCCTTTTAGCTTCTAAAAGGCCACCTTTTGGGAAACGCCCGTAAACAGGCCACTGGCAAAGGCTCGGCCCCTCAGCCTGCCACAGGCCGGACATAAGACACTGCATGACAAAACTCCACACGACAGCCAATGGCTGGCATACCTGAAAAACATCATATTATTCCGCCACGCCAAAGGCATAAAGACCGATGTTTTTTGTATTTTTGCAGGACAACATACGATAAACGACATGGCAGAATACAACTTGGAAAGATTTATAAAGGCGCAAGACGCTGCTTATTCAGGCTACACCACAGCCTTGGCGGAAGTGAAAGCCGGGCGCAAACGGTCGCACTGGATATGGTATGTGTTTCCACAAATAAAAGGCTTGGGGCACAGCTACAATTCCGAATACTACGGCATCTCATGCCTGGCCGAGGCCAAAGCCTACCTTGCCGACAGCACTCTCGGCCCTCGCCTGCACGAAATAACGCAGGCGTTGCTCGCCATCGACGGCAAATCGGCAACCGAAATACTCGGCGGAATAGACGCACTGAAAGTGAAATCGAGCATGACCCTGTTCGACGCAGCAGCCCCCGGCGGCATCTTCGCCACCGCTCTGGAAAAGTATTATGACGGCAAGCGCGACGCGCTTACCCTATCAAGGCTCGGCAAGTAAACACCGGAAATACCGTAAAAGGGCATGCGACAGACACGACAAGGCACACACAGCCGGCCTGCCGACAACTTCAGACGCATGGCAGACAGACTTTTGGGGTGGCAATGAAAAAGAAAATCAGGAAAAGACATGGACAAGTCGGTTATAATAATGAACTTCTCGGGCGTGTACAATGAAGAGCCTTTTGCACGAAACCCACGCTTCACGCATCTTGACTGCACACACCTGCACGGCACAGACTGCTACTGCGACGAGGAAGGGCAACGCTCCATACGCCGCATCATAGCGCCCTACCCTGCCCGGGGCATACACTTCATCGACTCGGGCGACTACCATTACGTAACAAAATTCTGGACGGATAAAATCAACACGCCGTTCTCGCTCGTACTCTTCGACCACCACACTGACATGCAGCCGTCACGGTGGAGCGGCGTATTGTCGTGCGGAGGCTGGGTGAAAGACATGCTCGACAGCAACAGTCTGCTGTCGCACGTCGTAATACTTGGCATCCCGGAAGACAGCGTAGCCACAATTCCCGGAATATATCTCAACCGGGTCATGGCATTCACCGACAGTCAACTGCACGGCCATGCGGCAGAACAACGTCCTCTGTCAATATCGGAACCGCTGTACATCTCAATAGACAAGGACGTGCTTGACACCAATTCGGCACGCACCGACTGGGAACAGGGCACGCTGACGCTCGACGAAATGAAGCGCGTGCTGCACCTCATCCTGAAGCATGAAAAAGTTATCGGCATTGACATCTGCGGCGAATGCCCCGTAACGCTCCGCCTGTTTGACGACGACAACACCCTCGCCATCGACGACAAGGCCAACCGCGAGTTGCTTGCCATGTTCAAACAGCAGGGGCTTTTCTAAGCGGAAAAGCGGCTACACGTCAGCTTCCACACCGTATTTCGGAGATACTCCGTAACGGTTGGGTTCCGGGTCGCTGTCAATACACAGCATTACTATTAAGACAATCTTGTAAACCACAACCAATACTACCAACAAGATATACTTTCCCAGCAGGAAAACAATGATGCCTGTATCGTCAAAACCCGCAGCAACAGGGTACAGGCTGAGACGAAGCGCATCATAGACGAAAACAACAAAAAGCACAACCTTGAGCAGGGCGAGTCCGCCCCACCACCATCCGCTGCGCCCAGTGTCGTGTAAACGGCGGAACGTAAGCGGTATAGTAAGAAGTGAAAGCGCAAACGCACCGAACGGCGTAAGCACGAAATTGGCGAGGAACACGACAAGAAACGTCCACCAATACTCCGAACGGCGCGAACGCCCGGTAAACAGGAATATCTTATTACCGGCAGCCTTCAACGCCTCGGCAATTCCCAACATGGGATAAGAATCGTCTTTAATCATTGCTGTCATGTTTTAACGTAAGCCCGGTATAATGGCAATGACTTATAAATGTCATGACTTATCCTTTGTAGGGACATGATTATACCGGACTTGCACTGTATCATTATCACTTTACAAAAGTAACAATATTTTGCCAAAACAAAAAATCAGAGCCGACTATTATGGCAACTTACAAAAACAGCTGCCGGAATACACATGAAAAAACGCTCCTTCCCGTCACAGGAAGGAGCGTTATAATAGAGATATACTTCTTAACTTGATTATTCAGCCTTTGCTGCTTCTTCAGCAGGAGCTTCAGCCTTGGCCTCCTCAGCTACGGGAGCTTCGGTTGCAGCAGGAGCTGCTTCAGCACCCTTTGAACGGCGGCTGCGGCGTGTCTTCTTGGCTGTCTTCGGAGTCTTGGCCATGTTCTCATCGAAGTCAACAAGCTCGATGAAGCAAACATCAGCAGCGTCACCCTGACGGGTACCGAGCTTGATGATGCGGGTATAGCCTCCGGGACGGTCGGCCACCTTAGGAGCAACTTCCTTGAAAAGCTCTGTTACGGCATACTTGTTCTGCAAGTAGCGGAAAACGACACGGCGCGAAGTCGTAGTGTCGGTTTTTGAACGGGTAATCAGAGGCTCCACATACATCTTGAGGGCCTTGGCCTTTGCGAGAGTCGTAGTGATTCTTTTGTGCATTATCAGCGAGATGGCCATGTTTGCGAGCATAGCCTTACGGTGAGATGCAGTACGGCTCAAATGGTTGAATTTCTTATTATGTCTCATTTTTGTTAATTCGTTTTGGGACAACCTGCGTCCGTGGCTGCCGAAGCAA
>ENA-ORSY01002013-ORSY01002013.1-human-gut-metagenome-genome-assembly--contig:-NODE-2013-length-12593-cov-5.367922_pt1 | contig 12593 bp, 8 predicted proteins | sample MGYA00242193_ERZ509160 | MGnify/ENA primary metagenome ERZ509160 (study PRJEB26280, sample SAMEA2338670) | human gut metagenome | biome: human gut; feature: human-associated habitat; material: faeces...
CAAGGACGCCGACGAGGCCATGATGGACGCGCTGGATGCCGGTGCTGAGGACTTCAGCGAGGAAGAGGACAGTTATGAGATTCTCACTGCTCCGGATGATTTCAGTGCAGTTCGCGAAGCTCTGGAAAAAGCAGGTCTGCCTATTGCAGAAGCACAGGTTGCCATGATTCCTCAGACTTATGTGGAGCTTACAGATGAGCAGGCACTCAAGGATCTTCAGAGAACTCTGGATCTTCTGGATGATGACGATGATGTCACAGATTACTGGACAAACTGGGATGAGCAGTAAAATACCGCAGGTATATTGAGACTGCCTGTTTTGGGTTATTGCTGTCGGACATGTATAGTTTATAAAAGAAACACACATAATACCTCCATAGAGAAAATGGAGGTATTTTTATGTCTGAAAACAGATATGGAGAAAAAAGAGAAGAGTCTGAAACAGGGATGAAGCTGCAAAACTGTGAGACACAGGAGTCAGAAAATAAAATTCAGGAAAGTACCAATGAGCAGATCAAAGATATGGGACAGGTGGTTTTAAACAGCAATTCCCGAAAACACAAGGTAGAGCTTCTGACCATCATTGGTGAGGTGGAAGGTCATGAGTCTGCACCCTCCCATTCCAAAACTACAAAATATGAGCATGTACTTCCAAAGCTTGCCATCATTGAGGATGATGAAGAAATAGAAGGCTTGCTGATCCTTTTAAACACAGTGGGAGGAGATGTGGAGGCTGGGCTTGCCATTGCAGAGATGATTGCCTCATTAAGTATACCAACAGTGTCACTGGTTCTGGGCGGCGGACATTCTATCGGAGTTCCGATGGCCGTATCTGCGGACTATTCTTTCGCAGTACCAAGTGCTACGATGGTGATCCATCCGGTACGTTCCAATGGTATGTTTATCGGAGTGGCTCAGACTTACCGGAATATGGAGAAAATTCAGGACCGCATCACTACATTTATTTCCGAACATTCCAAAGCATCTCAGAAACGTCTGGAAGAGCTGATGCTTGATACTTCTCAGCTGGTAAAAGATGTAGGAACCATGCTGGAAGGAAAAGAGGCAGTAAAAGAAGGGCTGATTGATGAGATTGGAGGAATCCGTGAGGCACTTGCAAAACTGCATGAGATGATTGATGCGAAAAATAATAAAATATAAAAAATTGTGAAAAAAAAGACATTTTTATGCATCTTTATAAATGTTTTCCTTGTCATATAGCAGATTTTAGCGTATTATTATTAGAGGATTGAATGAAAATATGCTAGGAGGGAAACAATGTATAAGATTTTAAAAGCTGAAACACTGGCAGCTAAGATCCATCTTATGGTTGTACACGCACCGCGTGTTGCAAGCCATTGTCAGCCAGGACAATTTATTATCGTTAAGTTAGATGAGAAGGGTGAGAGAATCCCTCTTACTATCTGTGATTATGATCGTGAAGAAGGTACGATCACAATCGTATTCCAGGAGATTGGTGTATCTACCATCAAGATGGCAGAATTAAAAGCAGGAGATGCATTCCGCGATTTCGTAGGACCTCTTGGATGTCCATCTGAGTTCGTACACGAGGATATCGAAGAACTTAAGAAAAAGAAAATGGTATTCGTAGCCGGTGGTGTTGGTACTGCACCTGTTTATCCGCAGGTTAAATGGCTTCATGAGCACGGTATCACAGCAGATGTTATCCTTGGTTCCAAGACAAAGGATATGGTTATCCTTGAGAAAGAGCTTGCATCTGTTTCCAATCTCTACGTTACAACAGATGATGGTTCCTATGGCCGTTCCGGTATGGTAACCAAGACTCTTGAGGATCTTGTAACAAACGAAGGCAAACATTATGATGTCTGTGTAGCGATCGGACCGATGATCATGATGAAATTCGTCTGTCTTCTTACCAAGAAACTTGGTATCCACACAATTGTCAGCATGAACCCGATCATGGTTGACGGAACCGGTATGTGCGGTGCCTGTCGTCTTCAGGTCGGCGATGAGATTAAATTTGCCTGTGTAGACGGACCGGAGTTCGACGGACATCTCGTTGACTTTGATCAGGCTATGAAGAGAAGTCAGATGTATAAGACCCAGGAGGGACGTGCATTACTGAAACTTCAGGAAGGCGATACCCACCACGGTGGATGCGGACAGTGCGGAGGTGACAAGTAATGGCAGATGCAAAAATGTTAAAAAAAGTTCCTGTAAGAGAGCAGGATCCGAAGGTACGTGCGACAAACTTCGAGGAAGTATGTCTTGGATATAATCAGGAAGAGGCAATGGAAGAGGCACAGAGATGTCTCGGATGTAAGAAACCGAAATGTGTAGAGGGATGTCCGGTATCCATCAATATTCCTGGATTTATCGAACACATCAAAGAGGGCAACATGGAAGAAGCTTACAAAGTGATCGGATTATCTTCCGCACTTCCGGCTATCTGTGGTCGTGTCTGCCCACAGGAATCCCAGTGTGAGGGACAGTGTATCCGTGGCAAAAAAGGCGAGGCTGTCTCCATCGGCAAGCTTGAGAGATTTGTTGCTGACTATGCTCTGGAGCATGATATCAAACCTGCAGGAGCAGAGGTTAAGAACGGACATAAAGTTGCAGTCATCGGTTCCGGCCCTTCAGGACTTACCTGTGCAGGTGACCTTGCAAAAGCTGGTTACGATGTGACTGTATTCGAGGCTCTTCATGAACTGGGCGGTGTTCTTGTTTACGGTATTCCGGAGTTCCGTCTTCCGAAACAGAAAGTCGTTAAGAAAGAGATCGAGAAAGTTAAAGAGCTTGGCGTTAAATTCGAGACAAACGTTGTTATCGGTAAATCCACAACGATCGATCAGCTGATCGAAGATGAGGGATTTGAGGCTGTATTCATCGGTTCCGGTGCAGGTCTTCCGATGTTCATGGGTATCCCGGGTGAGAATGCAAGCGGCGTATTCTCTGCAAACGAGTACCTGACAAGAAGCAACCTCATGAAAGCATTCGATGATTCTTACGATACACCGATCGCGGCAGGCAAGAAAGTTGCAGTTGTCGGCGGTGGTAACGTTGCTATGGATGCTGCAAGAACAGCTCTGAGACTTGGCGCTGAGGTACATATCGTATACAGAAGAAGTGAGGCAGAGCTTCCTGCACGAGCAGAGGAAGTTCATCACGCTAAGGAAGAGGGTATCATCTTTGATCTTCTTACCAATCCGAAGGAGATCCTTGTAGATGAGAACGGCCATGTAAATGGTATGAAGGTTGTCAAGATGGAGCTTGGCGAGCCGGATGCTTCCGGAAGAAGACGCCCGGTAGAGATTCCTGGTTCCGAGTATGACATGGATGTAGATACCGTTATCATGTCCCTTGGTACTTCACCGAACCCTCTGATCTCTTCCACAACCAAAGGCCTTGACATCAACAAGAGAAGATGTATCGTTGCCGAAGAAGAGACCGGTAAGACATCCAAAGACGGTGTATATGCCGGCGGAGATGCCGTTACAGGTGCAGCTACTGTAATCCTTGCTATGGGTGCAGGTAAAGCTGGTGCAAGAGGTATCGATGAATATCTGAAAAATAAATAAGTAAAAATTCTGTTCATAAGCAGATGAATAGGTCCTCCGACTGTTGCTTTTTGTTGCGGTCGGGGGATTTTTTTGCCTCAACACAAAAAAGAACACATGTTTGAAAGTTTTGCCAAGTGTGGATTGTAAGTTTTACTCAGTTATGCTATAATATGTTGGAAAAATTTTTAGAAAAGGAAATATCATTATGTCAGTGATACATGCGATTATATTAGGAATTATCCAGGGAATCACCGAATTTCTGCCTGTAAGCAGTTTTGGGCATCTCTGCGCAGTACAGGATCTTCTTGGTGGAAGCCGGGGTTCCGGCGTACTTTTTGAAGTGATGTTACATCTGGGCACCATGATAGCGCTGATCTTTGTTTTCCGGAAAGATATTAAGAAGATCGGAATAGAACTGATCGGAATGTTTCTGGATCTGATCGGAAATGCCAATATTTTTCTTTATAACAGGAGAACAGGAAAGAATTTAACCTATGCAAAGATTGTGAGCGGAACGTATCGGAAACTTACCGCGCTGATCTTTGTATCAACGATCCCCACCATTCTGATCGGATATCAGTGTAAACGTCTGGTAGTACGCAGTGCATCTTCTCATATGTTTTCCGGGATCGGGATCCTTCTTACCGGCGTGATCCTGCTGGTTGTGGATTACAGCAATATAAACGGTAATAAGGGCACGCGGGAAGCGAATTTCGGAGATGCCATGTGGATGGGAATATGCCAGGGAATTTCTGTGCTTCCAGGTCTTTCCAGATTTGGTCTTACGATCAGTGCAGGTCTTTTTTGCGGCCTCAGCCGGAAATTTGCGGTGAAGTATTCTCTGCTGATGAGCATACCTGCAGTAATCGGAGCTTTTTTTGTAGAAGCGGGAGAATTTACTGCTGTCAGCATGACAGTTGGAAAGGGTTTTACATATATTCTTGGAATGATCGTGGCTGGGGTTACCGGTTATCTGGTGATCCGTTTTATGCTTAAGCTTTCGAATCAGGTCAGACTGCGTTATTTTGCGTTTTATTCCTTTGCAGCCGGGATCCTTATTCTGGCAGCCAATTATATTTGATTTTAATCAACCGGGAGGAGTCTGACAATGGCAGCTTCAAAAACAACTAAAAAAAGAAAAAGTAAAACTGCGTCCAGACAGCAGGATACCGGTAATCGGTTTCAGACGGAAATTTTAATTCTTGTTATGTTTGCGGCCTGTCTGATCCTGATGATCAGTGCGTTTGGTATGGGCGGTATTGTGGGAAATGCGATCAGCAGTATCTGCTTTGGGATTATGGGGTTGTGTGCGTACCTTTTCCCCATCGTTCTGTTTGGAGGCGTTACTTTTCTGATCGTTAATAATAAGAATCGTCTTGCATATAAAAAGATTTTTGCAGGAATTGTATTTTTTATTTTTCTGTGCGGACTTTTACAGCTGCTTACAGAAAGATATACACCGAGTACGACCTTTGCGGATTATTATGCGCTCAGTTCAGAATACCACACTGGTGGCGGAGTGCTGGGAGGTGCTGTCTGCATTTCAACAGCATCTGCATTTGGCACAGTTGGGGGTGTAGTGATCATTGTTCTGGTATTGCTGGTGTCTATGATCATCATTACGCAGAGATCCTTTTTTGGATTTATGAATAAAATTCTGGATCTGTTCGCGGATGCTGCAAGAGAGGGACGTGAGGCATATCTGGAGGCACAGCCGGACAGAGAGAAACAGAAAGAACTCCGCAGAAAGATCCGGGCGGAGAAAAGGGCAGAGAAGATCCGACAGCTGGAGGAAGAACTGGAAGAGGAGGAACTGGCTCTTTCGGAAGAAAATCCGGCAAAAAAATCCGGAAAGCGTAAAACAAAATCCAAAAAAGCTGAGAAAGAGAGACAGGAGGCAGTAAGAGCCAACCGTAAAGGTGAGTTCAATCTTCCTTCTTTTCTTGATGAAGAAAAAGCTGCACTTCCAACTGAAGATACAGATCTGACGGAGGAGGCGGAAGAAGGAGAAATAAAACCTCCCAAGCAGAAACCTCTGGAATTTCAGATCCATCGTTCGCAGCCGCAGACACCACGGGAAGAAACAGAAGAGCCGGATTTTGAACGGGATATGCAGAAAGCGCAAGAGGATGACTATGATGGATACGAGGATGCGGATATTCCTCAGATGAGTCAGATATCATCCCAGAAGCAGAAATCCAGGACCGGAAAATCGTCAGCAAAAACAGAAAAGACATCCGTTCCGGATATCGACGATGAGACAGCAGCGCAGCCGGAAGAAACAGAGAGGATTTCTCATTCGTCCACCAGAAATCCGAAATCTTCCCAGGCGGAGATTGAGCATGGAATTAAAAATATCCAGCATGAGATCAGCAGCACGGAAATACCGGAGAAAAAACCATATCAGTATCCGCCTCTGAAACTGCTGAAACGTGGAGATGGAAAAGCCCAGGGGGATTCTGATGCGCATTTAAGAAAAACAGCCCAGAAACTTCAGGAGACACTTCATAATTTCGGAGTAAATGTAACAATTACCAATGTCAGCTGCGGACCTACGGTAACCCGCTATGAACTTCAGCCGGAAATGGGTGTGAAAGTCAGCAAGATCGTCGGACTTTCCGATGATATTAAACTGAACCTGGCAACGCCGGATATCCGTATTGAAGCGCCGATTCCGGGAAAAGCGGCTGTGGGAATCGAAGTCCCAAATAAAGAAAACAGTCCGGTTATGCTTCGGGATCTTCTGCAGTCCGACGAATTCAAAAATGCAAAATCCAAACTTTCCTTTGCAGCAGGTAAGGATATTGCCGGTAAACCGGTTGTAGCGGATATTGCCAAGATGCCGCATCTTCTGATCGCGGGAGCTACGGGTTCCGGTAAATCGGTATGTATCAATACCCTGATCATCAGCATTCTTTACAAGGCAACGCCGGATGAAGTGCGTTTGATCATGATCGATCCGAAGGTGGTAGAGCTGAGTGTATACAATGGAATCCCACATCTGTTCATTCCGGTTGTCACAGATCCGAAGAAAGCTGCAGGCGCATTGAACTGGGCCGTTTCCGAGATGACCAGCCGTTACAATGCTTTTGCGGAATATGGAGTACGTAATCTGGGTGAATATAACAAGAAAGTTGCCAATATGCGAGTGCCGGAAGGCGAGAAAGCTCCGGAAAAAATGCCACAGATCGTGATCATCGTGGACGAGCTTGCAGATCTTATGATGGTTGCACCCGGAGAGGTTGAGGATGCGATCTGCCGTCTGGCTCAGCTTGCACGTGCGGCGGGAATCCATCTGATCATTGCGACTCAGAGACCGTCTGTTAATGTTATTACAGGACTTATCAAGGCTAATATGCCGTCAAGGATCGCATTTTCGGTATCTTCCGGTGTGGATTCCAGAACCATTCTGGATATGAATGGTGCAGAAAAACTTCTTGGAAAGGGCGATATGCTGTTTTATCCTCAGGGATATCAGAAGCCGGCCAGACTGCAGGGCGCTTTTGTTTCCGACGAAGAAGTCAGCGCTGTTGTGGAATATGTCTCTGACAAAAATCAGGGTGCAGTTTATGATACTGCAATTGAAAAACAGGTGAACACAGCCAGTGCTCCCGGAGGAGCAGGCGGCGGCGACCGGGATGTGTATTTTACAGAAGCAGGCAAGTTTATTATTGAGAAAGAAAAAGCTTCTATCGGTATGCTCCAGCGTATGTTTAAGATCGGCTTTAATCGTGCGGCAAGAATCATGGATCAGCTTTGCGATGCCGGTGTCGTGGGACCGGAAGAAGGAACGAAACCCAGAAAGGTTCTTATGTCAGCAGAAGAATTTGAAAATTATCTGGAGGAGAACGGCGGATGAAGATCAGTATCCTGACAGTAGGAAAGATAAAAGAGAAATATTTAAGAGATGCGATCGCAGAGTATTCCAAGCGCCTTGGCCGTTACTGTAAGTTGGAGATCATAGAAGTATCCGATGAGAAGACACCGGATAATGCAAGTGAAACAGTGGAGGAGGCTATCCGTAAAAAAGAAGGAGAACGCCTTCTGAAATATATCCGTGATGATGCTTTTGTGATCACATTGGAGATTGCCGGGGAACAGCTTACTTCGGAGAAGTTTGCAAAAAAGATCAATACCCTCGGCATCCGTGGAGTCAGCCATATCCAGTTTGTGATCGGAGGTTCCATCGGCCTTGGAAAAGAAGTTCTTGCGAGATCAGATTATGCGCTGAGTTTTTCGAAGATGACTTTTCCACATCAGCTGATGCGTGTGATCCTTCTGGAACAGATCTACCGCAGTTACCGGATCATCAACGGAGAGCCATATCATAAATAAGAATGAGAGAGCGGCCTTTCACAGCTATCTGTGGAAGGCTGTTTTATATCTGAATTTCTACAGAAAAAGTAAAAATTGGCAAAAAAGATTGACGAAACTAACTCGTTATTGTATAACAAAGTTATAGATAATTAACTAATATCATGGCAGAGGGAGTTATTCGGTATGAAAAACAGAAAACGAAGATCAGCTGCAGTATTGGCCGCGGGTATGTCTGTATTACTGGGAGCAGGTACGATCACAGGTGCCACGGAGCAGACAGATGCAGATAACAGTATCCGCAAGGAAGAAACTGTTTATGTTAATACAGAGGCAGACGGGACAATAAAAGAGATTACCGTGTCAGAATGGCTTAAAAACGCAAAGACATTATCTGATTCGACAATCACGGATATTTCAGATTTAAGTGATATCAAAAATACAAAAGGTGATGAAGGTTTTACCCAGGATGGAAAAACGCTTACCTGGGAAACAGATGGAAGAGATATTCATTATGAAGGAAAAACAGAGAAAGATCTTCCAGTGACTTTTTCCTATGACGGAGTCTTCGCTTTCCGGGATTGATTACAGTACCATGGATGAGGGAACCAGGGCGGCGGTGCAGGCTGCACTTGAAGCAGTCCAGGCCGCCAGAAGCAGTGCGGACGGAATTGATACTTCCTCTCTGAAAGGACAGCCGTCAGATACTTCACCATTAAAAAATGCAGCAGATACATTGAAAAGTACTGCATCTTCCACAAGTACTGCCGCACAGAAAACGCAGGGTGCTGTTCAGAGTCTGAATGCACTGGCAGATACCGTGGATTCAACAGGAGGGGCGATCACAGAGCTTCATGATGCGGTCAATAAACTTGAACAGGAGGTACAGGATCTGGCAGGAGATGGCCAGAAGCTTAAAAATACCGGAAGTTCACTGGATGATCTTGGAAAACAGCTTTCTGATACGGTAAAAACTATGGATAATGCCCTTTCGGATCTTGGAAAGCAGCTTCCGGGAATTCAGACAGAGATCAGTACATTAAAAGATACGGCAGATACACTGTCTCAGAAAAATAAGAAAATTCAGTCTGGCTATCAGAGTAATCTTTCGGCAGCAGGAGAGCAGTTCGAAAAGAACGCAGATACGCTGGATACACTGGGAAATGCTGTGAATTCAGGAATTACCGATCTGCAGGGCAAAAAAAATAAAACCGCAGATTCGCTGATAAATGGAGCTTCCTCTCTGGAAACGACAGGAAAAACACTGACAGCAGGAAGTAAACAGATTGAAGAAGCCCTTGCACAGCTTCAGAGCGGCGTTCTGGCACTTTCTTCAAACAGCAGTACTCTGACATCGGGAGCGGATCAGCTTGTTTCGTCAGGAAAACAACTGAACGATGGCGCCAGCCAGTTTGCATCTGGTGCCGGAAGTCTTGCGTCCGGAACTCAGGCTTTGAAGAGCGGAATGCAGACACTGTCATCTGGAGTGGGAACTTTGTCTGACGGCGCGGATAAGCTGAAAGATGCAAGCGGTCAGGTGCAGGAAGGAATCAGCAAGCTGAGTGAAGGTGCAAAGACTTTAAGTGACGGACAGACAAAGTTCTATAAAGAAGGTGTGAAAAAACTGGATGACGGTGTGAACAAAGATCTGAAGAATGTTATTGACCGTTTTAAAGATCTGAAGGCGGAAGATGTTTCCTATGACAGTTTTACACAGCGTTCAGACGATATGGAGGGCAGTGTGAAATTTATTTATGAGACAGAACCTATAGAAATCAGCGACAAAGAATAAAAACGATAGGATCCTGATGAAACTGTGTGGATTGCGGTAAATATCTTGACAATTTCCGGATTTGTAGTATGATAAGAAAAGAGTAGCACTCGTATTAAAAGAGTGCTAATAAATACAGAAAGAAGGAAATAAACATGGCATTAAAACCAGTTGCAGACAGAGTAATCGTGAAATATTTTGAGACAGAGGATAAGACAGCATCCGGTATTGTTCTTCCGGACAGCTCCAAAGAGAAGACACAGCAGGCAGAAGTTATTGCTGTTGGTTCCGGTAAGATCGTAGACGGGAAAGAAGTTCCGATACAGGTAAAACCTGGCGACCGTGTAATCTACGGAAAATACACAGGAACTGAGATCAAATACGAAGGTGAGAAATATCTGGTCATCAATGCCGATGATATTATTGCCATTGTAAAAGACTGATGAAGAATTTTTACCGTAATTTTCTGAAATTATGCTCCATGCTGGTTTTGCAGAATGTAGTAACTTTAAGTGTCAACCTTGCTGACAACATTATGCTTGGTGCATTCAGCGAGACTGCATTATCCGGAGTAACCACTGTAAATCAGGTACAGTTCGTCTTTCAGCAGCTGCTCATGGCGCTGGGAGACGGACTTGTCATATTCGGAAGTCAGTACTGGGGAAAGAAAGAGACAGAACCGGTGAGAAAGATCAGTGCCTGGGCCATGTGCACAGGCATTTTTATTGCTCTCATCCTGTTTATCCTGGCAAGCTTTTTTCCGCGTCGGCTGCTGGGGCTTTTCACAACAGATCAGACAATTATTGAAGCCGGTCTTTCCTATCTTGCGATCATCCGTTTTACCTACTTTTTTTTTGCAGTGACACAGATTTTGCTGGCTACGCTGCGCTGTGTGGAAATCGCGGGGATCGCTTTCGGGCTTTCTGTCATGACCCTGGTAATTAACTGCAGCATCAACTGGATTCTGATCTACGGACATTTCGGTGCGCCCAGAATGGGTGCGGCAGGAGCCGCTGTGGGAACACTGACTGCCCGTATTGCGGAGATCTGAAGCTTGCAAAACTCTATTCCAAGAAACTTCAGAAACTTTTTGTATTCATGGGAATTATCTGCGGCGTTCTGCTTTTCTTTATCCGTATTCCGGTCTTAAGCCTTTACCAGCTTTCTCCGGAAACCAGAGAAATGGCGAATACATTTCTTATTATCTTAAGCGTGGTGATGGTGGGAATGTCTTATCAGATGCCTACCAATGGAGGCATTATTCGGGGAAGTGGCAGTATTGCCTATTCCATGAAGGTGGATCTGATCAGTACCTGGGCGATTGTGATCCCGTTATCCATGTTCATGGCATTTGTGGTCAAAGCATCACCGGCCATCGTTGTGTGCTGCCTCAATGCAGATCAGATCTTTAAGTGTGTACCTGCATTTCTGAAATGCAATTACGGGCACTGGATCAAAACCATGACAAATATTTCTTGACGCCTGTCTTGCCTGTAGGTAGAATAAAAGATAAGGTTTTATGTGCGAAAGGGAAATTCCGGATAGAATTTCAGGATAGGCTTGACAAAAATATGAGGATATAGTACCATCGTACATATATCATAGTAACTCAGTGGGAAAACGGGAATACCCGCTGAGCCAGAGGAGGAACAAAGAGATGAGAAAAAAAGTACTGGCAGCGCTTCTGGCAGCTGCAGTAGCAGGAACGACTGTTATGGCAGGAACAGCAGTATTTGCGGCAGAGAACACCGAAGGAGCCAAGGCTGCCGGCGGTAATATTACAATTGCAGAAACCACAGATCCTCAGAATATCAATCCACTGTATGTTGTGGATCAGACAAGTTTTGATATGATGCAGGCACTGTACAGCCCGTTTTTTGAGATCGTGAACGGAGAGATGTATTACGGAAACGGACTTTGTGAGAGCGTGACAGCCAATGAGGATGCCAGCGAGTTTACTCTGAAGCTGAAGGACGGACTGAAATGGCATGACGGTGAGCCGCTTACTGCTGATGATGTGGTATTTACCATGCAGGTTCTGGTAGATGAGAAACAGAATGTGCCATATTCTTCTTACGGATATGTGAATGATAAGGCAGTAGAGGCAGAAAAAATTGATGATCTTACTGTAAAACTTTCCCTTGGATCTTCTTCCGCAGGATTTCTTGGCGGTTTAAGCCAGGTTTACTGTATTCCGAAACACATTTATGAAGGTGTGGAGAATATCGGAGAGAGCGATCTGAACAATGAGCCGGTAGGAAACGGACCGTTTAAGTTCGAAGAGTACAAATCCGGTGAGTACCTTAAAGTAACAAAATTCGATGATTATTATGAAGATGTAAATCTGGATTCCATCACTTTCAAGATCGTTAAAGATTCCAGTTCCGCCAATGCGGCACTTGCAAGCGGTGATCTGGATGCACGTCTGATCAGCGCGGATGATTACGATACAGTCAGTGCATACGACAACGTAAATATCAATACCTACAATTCCGGACGTGTTAATGCCATGTTCATGAATGAGCTGAATGAAGATCTTCAGGATGTAAAGGTACGTCAGGCTATTGCATACGCACTGAATAAAGAGGAATTCTGTCAGTTTGCATTCATTTCCGAAGATTATGCAGAACCGGCGGATTCCCTGTTTACACCGGATACTCTTTATTATGCAAAACCGGACAATACCTATGACAATGATCCGGCCAAGGCACAGCAGCTTCTTTCCGAAGCAGGAAAGACATCTCTTTCTCTGAATCTGATGTATATCTCCACAGACAAGACTATGGAGAGTGAGGCCCTGTATGTACAGTCTGCACTTGCAAATGTGGGAATCACGGTAAATCTTGTTCCGACAGACGAATCAACATTCAAGAATAAAACCAAGGATCCGGAATGTACAGATTATGACCTGGTATTAAGCTTTTATACTTTAGGTGAGGAACCGAGTCTTTATGCGGATATGTGCT
>ENA-ORSY01002016-ORSY01002016.1-human-gut-metagenome-genome-assembly--contig:-NODE-2016-length-12568-cov-2.826261_pt1 | contig 12568 bp, 10 predicted proteins | sample MGYA00242193_ERZ509160 | MGnify/ENA primary metagenome ERZ509160 (study PRJEB26280, sample SAMEA2338670) | human gut metagenome | biome: human gut; feature: human-associated habitat; material: faeces...
AGGTGGGTAATAGTTTTTTTGTCTCCAAAAAAACTATCACGCAAAAAAAATTGAATTATTTTACCATCTATTGAAAAATAATCGTCGCATTATTTGAAATAATAAAAATATATATATAAATTTGCACTCATTAAAAGATTCCGTTACCTACAAAGTAACGGATTTTTTTCTGACTAATTGTCAGACATTTACCTTCTTGATATCACATAATTCCTATATTATTCTCAACACAACACCTTCTTTGATAAAACAAAGGCCACAAGTGCATTATTCAATTGATTTACCTCATCTTCCCGGTAACGCTGGAAATAAGTCTCGGTCACCTTTACCGATGAATGCCCCATCGCGTCACAGATCAGGCTGGAATTATAATTTTGTCGCAACGCCGTGGTTGCCCAAGTATGACGTGCCACGTAAGTACTCAATTGCTCTCTGATCTTCAAGAAATATCCCACCTGCCGCAACCGGTAGTTATGCAGGCGCAACATCCGAGAATACTGCCGGTACTCGTCCTGCTTGGGATCTTGAATAATAGGGAGCAAATAAGGAGAATCAGGATACATGTCCTTGTATTTCTCTATAATGGCCATCGCTTCCGGACAAACCACAACAGTTAGTTTTCGTCTCGTCTTGTGCCGGTGATAAACAATCACGTTCCCCTGTAAATCACATTTACGCAGGAATGCCAAGTCAACAAAAGGCATCCCTCGAAGCAAAAACAGCAGGACAAACATATCCCGGGTAAAAGAAAGCCGTTCAGGCAAAGACTTTTTATCTGTCATCAACCGACAGATTACCTCCGGGGAAACCGCCCTTTTCACCTGACAATCGATCCCGGTATGCACCCGGCTGAAAAGACGGGGTGTATAAGAGGCTATCCCTCGCTCAACCGCTTGATTATAAACAGATCTCAGCGTCCGCATATACGTTGAAATAGAATTCCACTTCAACTGGTCGGACAACAGTTTCCGCTCGAATTGAGACAACCACTCCGGGGTCAATTGCTTAAAACTAACTTCACGTCCATTCGCAAATTTCTTCAACCGTTTCAAAGTACTCTGATAAACATGAGCAGTACCATCCCGCTGCTCCCGTTCCAACTCGACAATAAGTCGCTCCATAAACTGTGTTAAAAATTCTCGTTTCATTTTCTATCTGTTTAGATTTCAATTTAAGTGTTTTATAATTTACCCCCAATTGACACATGACCAAACACGTGCCAACTAGCTATTTATGCAAACATTTCAACAACCGACCATTCACTTGTCATAAAATCGTACATCCAAACCATGAGAAAATTAAAAGTCTATTTTTAAGAGAATACAGTCTAGGGCTACTTCTCCTCTACCACCAAGACCTTTTCCATTTTGGTGTTTTTTTCCTTCACGGGTGCATTCATCCCGGTGGTATTACAAACACCATCGAACCCGGCATTCGGCTCTATTTCCAGCTTACGCGTGTAAACATCACCTTTCACCATGCACCCGGATTTCATGTACAGCTCATTCGTCGCACGAATATCTCCTTGCAACAAACCATACAACACCGCAGTATCACAGTTCACATTTCCCTTGACTTTTCCTTGTGGACCAATCACAACTTTTCCCTTACAAATAATGTCTCCCTCTAACGTTCCCTCCAGATGTAATCCTCCAGCAATAGTGATTATCCCTTTCACTATCGTCCCTATTGTTATCATTGTCAGGTTGTCAGCACTGACTTTCATTACTTTTTCAGTGTCATCTTCATTCTTTTTCTTTCCAAACATATCAAATATGAATTAGTCATTAAAAAGATGAACACTCTTCGATTTTCAAATATTAGTATCTGACAAATATAAAATAAATAGGTGAAAAATAGAACACACTGTCGACAAAAATAGTAAATAAAAAAAGTTTTACATAAGTAAAAATAATGACAAGAACACCGAAACGAACGGGAATAATACTGCACGGCAAGATTCACGACTATCGAAAAACTGACAAAAAGTCTTGTTTATCCCCCTCTTCATTTTCTGTTGATCGTAACCCGAAATATATTACCTTTGTATTTATAAATAACAGGAGAAAAGAACATCATGAAAAAAGCGCTTGTTTTATTATCCGGGGGACTGGATTCCACGACAGCCCTATACGTTGCCAAAGAGCAAGGATTTAATGAATTATACGCCATCACTTTCGAGTACGGGCAAAAACATGATAAAGAGATAAAAGCGGCAAAAGCCGTGGCAAAAGCCGCCGGAGTGAAAGAACACAAATTCGTGAAAATCATGCTGAATCAATGGGATGGTTGTTCCCTCACGGACGAGAAGATGGACATTCACGATGGGGATATAAATCGAACCACCATTCCGGACACGTACGTTCCTGCCCGGAACATGGTATTTCTTTCCGTGGCGGCCTCCTACGCGGACGCCCTCGACATCACCGACATCTTTATCGGGGTCAGTGAGGTTGACTACTCCGGGTACGTGGATTGTCGGGAAGAATTCATCCGTTCCATGGAACAAACCATTAACCTAGGAACTGTTCTCGGTGCCGAGAAAAAACAAAAAATCACCCTTCACGCTCCCTTCATGCACATGACCAAGGCCGACGAGGTGCGTCTGGGGAATCGTTTAGGAGTTGATTACAGCCTCACTTGGACTTGTTACCGCGGCGACGAAAAACCCTGCGGTACCTGCGATAGCTGCCTTCTCCGGGCCAAAGCATTTGAAGAGGCGGGAATAAAAGACCCGTTGTCTAATTGAAAATGAAAAATGGAGAATTGAAAATGAAAAAACCGATTTAATTTATGATTTATGAATTACGATTTACGATTGAAAAAGCGTGGACTTCGTGGGTGGAAATCTAAAATCTAAAATCTAAAATCAATAAATTAGTAGGATTTAAAATTTAAAATTGATAAATGGTAATTAGAAAGTTATTCAAATTCGAGGGGGCACACATCGTGCGGAATTGTTCTTCACACCGTTGCCGGGAGAACATTCATGGACATTCGTATATCGTGGAAGTATTCATCACGTCCGACAAGCTGGACCGGGGATACATGGTGATGGACTTCGTGCTACTGGATAAGGTGAAGGAACTCGTGGATAGTTTCGACCATACCTACTCGTTGTGGCAGGAAGAATCCGACGAGTTGAAGACTTTTGTATACAAATACAACCGCCGGGTAGCTGAAATACCCGTCTCTCCTTCTGCTGAAGGATATGCATTGTTATTCCTTTACCTAATCGACAAAATCCTGCAAAACACGGAGCATAAAAACGGGGAAGGAAACGTACAACTCTCCTCCGTTCGGGTACATGAAACGGCAACCGGGTATGCCGAGGCTTTCCGGGAAGACCTGAAACTCGTGAATTTCAATGTTCACGACATCCGTTTTTCCGAGGCAATCCGGGAAGAATGGAAAAATGATCAGTGGTGGGAAGGAATTAAGATAAAAGATAAAAACTAAGAAACTCACGTATGTTACATTTGGCGAAGGATGGTATTTTCCCGATCACGAAAGACAAGGACGGTAAATTGCTAAAGGAACTGCCCGCCTCGGGATTGCACGTTGCAGGAACGATACAGGGCGAGGGAAAATTAAACGGTGTACCTTCCCTGTTTATTCGGTTAGCCGGATGTAACCTCCATTGCACGTGGAAAACACTTGCCGGGAATACTTGCGAATGTGACACGGCATACGCAGCCTTTAAAGTAGAGAATTCGTTCTCCCTGCCCGTGGAAGAGATCGTGCGAATTATAGGACATAACCGGGGAAACATAGATCATATCGTAATCACAGGTGGCGAACCATTCTTGCAAGCGGATAAAGTCCGGGCATTGTGCCTACAATTAAAAAAAGAGTCCCATTTTCATATTACCGTCGAAACCAACGCCACGCTTTATGTAGAAGAATGTGCCGAGATGATCGACTTTTTTAGTCTTTCCCCAAAATTATCCGGCTCTGTTCCCCCTGCACCTCATATGGACCACCACAACAAGACCCGCATTAATATCCCGGCTATACAATCATTTATCACGTATGCCCGTAAAAACAAAAAAGACTTTCAACTAAAATTCGTTTACTCCGGGGAAAACGAAATCATCGAAATACAGGCACTTTTAAAACAACTGGATGGATGGGGAAACGAAGACATCCTATTGATGCCGATGGGAGCCACTCCCGAAGAATTAAGCCTCTCGATTCCCAAAACTCTGGAACATTGCCTCCGAAACGGGTGGCGTTTCTGCGATCGGCTGCACATATCTCTTTTTGGCAACAAACAAGGAGTATAAATATAAAAGCGGTATTCTATCCCATTTAAGCACGTGAACATCCGTCAAAAAATACACATTAAGAAAACCCGGACTAACAAAGACGACTCAACTCGGCTTTATCTCGGCTTTAAGTCAGCTATATCTCAGCCGTGTGCAATATTCTGGGAATAATATCGGTTGTAAATCTTTCTGATCACTTACAATAGTCTATCTCTACTCCTTCTCTTACATACGTGTCATTATCTCTTCGTTATTCGTCGTTATCCACTCGCTCCTAGGAACGGAAAGATAACGAAAGGATAACGACAAAATAGGAAAAGGATGTAAGCTGAAGAGTGGAGATAGACAAATTCTAACATTAAAAAGAAAATGCACTATTGAATAGCTTGAGCATACTCTTGCTCACTCATAAGATTTCCTAATTGATCTCTTTTCAAATGGCATTTATATACCCAAACTTGATTAGGTTGCATATCGTAAGGATTTTCAATCATAGGATTGATCCCCTTAACCACTCCGGCACAAGGCGCATACAATTTTGTAGAACCATCTGCACCTTCAATTTCAGCTAGCAATTCACCCTTTACAAAAGTTTCATCTACAGCTTTTGCAGGAGAAATAGAAACAATTGCATTTCCAATTGCAGATACCATGAAATAAGAAATCCCGACTTGAATATGATCATCGCCATTTTTTAACCACACATGATCTTTCATATAACGATTACCACTCTGTTCCAATTGTGAATAATACGCCTGATCCCGAGCCTGTGAAGGCAACGAAGACATATTCACGTTACCAGCCTCGATATCCCAGTTACCCCCGGAAAACAAAGCTATTAAAAATAAAATTTGAATAAAGAAAAAAACTCTTTTCATGCCCCTTTATTTTTTTGATTATTAAATAAAACACGTTTACACGCTGTCAGCAAAGTTAATAATTGTATTCAACATCATATCAGATTCTTACAAATTATTCTTCAAGTTTTAATGTTGCCTGTTCTACTACACGCGCCCTTTATAAATAATCGCAATAGGTTTATCCGCAATATTGTGGTATTGATTTACCAAGACAGAAGTCTTTACATCGTAGATATACAAATGCCCTTTCAGAGCTTCCGTTTCATCTTTTTCGTACAAACCAACATATAGTAAGGTTCCATCCGTGTTCATCGACAAACTGGTGATCTCCATTCCCTCAGGTATCGAAATAACAGGGGTTGTTGCCAACCGATTCTTCAAATCCCAATAATATATACCATCCTCACACGTGTAATACAGACAATCACATGATTTACTTCCGGCAAGCAACGAATTCCGGTTAACTTTCAGTGAAACCGGACTATCATAGAATTGAAGAATCGTCGGGTTTCCTAAGCTGAAAGTTGTCTGGGACAAATAGATATAGGAAGGCATCACTTTATAGGTAGCTATGACATACACGCTACTCCCAACAGGACAAATACCCCAAATATTAAAATCGACATACCTGTTTAAAGAGCTATTTACCCCTCCGAGCGAGGGTGAATAAAACACGGACGTTTCATAATTAACAAACACGGGTCTATCCACCGAAACTGCCGCATCAACATCCAGATTTTTAAAATATTCTGTCAGCACTAATTCATCTAAACCGTAATCATACACGTATCCCCGTCTGTCACGAGAGATGAGATATATGTTATTATTAGCAGAAACCCCGGCAAACTTCACGAAAGCACATCCCGGATATAATTCCTTAAACGAGGTCATTCCTTCAACATCGAAAGTCCGGGAATCCATATTATAAATCCTTCCCTCCTCACCGGAACAAACCAATAAACGATTATTTACCTGCACCATGTCGGTCACATCTTCCATTTTCGTTTGCGGGTTTATCTGCTCCATTATATCCGTCCGGAACGTAGGTGCTTTCCCGGTATTAATTTTCTCCTTTGTTAGTGTTCTCATAAAAGAAATTCGTCCTTTTCCATCCCCATCCCGACTTAACACCGTGATTCCCTCCGAAAACTCGGTATCTATCTGTAAAACAAAATATTTATACCGGATCGTTTCCCCGTTATCAACCCTCAATCGTAACCCGAAAGTTCCCAGTTCCCGAAAAGCATATCTCAATTCCGGATCGTGCGACACGATATGTAACGAATCTTTAATCGGATAGGACGCCATTCCATTTTCATCCGTATTCAACGTTCCGTAACTCCATTCATAAGCGAGAGGTAGCTCTTCTCCGGATTGTTCCACGCTCAAATCACTTACCACAAATTCCTCACCGAAATAAGCCGTCAGCGTGTCATGAGGTGCGGAAATTGTGATTTCCGATAACTCCCGATCTCCCAACGAAGACTGATCATCCAGACAGGCACCCAATCCGAATAAGGTAAAACACAAGATCCCGATACTGTATTTCGTTTTCATCTCCAATAACTTTTATTTGCTTAACGAATAAACCGATCCGGATCAACCATGGCAAACCCTTCGTACGTGTTTTCCGGATCACTATAATACTCGTAAGCTGGTTTCAACACGTATTTTATCCAAATCATATTTCCCGGCATCTGAAAAAAGGCTGTCGGGGCATTTTCCAAAAACTTCCCGTACTCCTTCTCTTTTTCGGCATAAAACACGGGTTTTAACTCTTCCAAGGCCCAAAAATTTTCCAGTATCTTCAAATATAATCTATCATTATTATTGTTATATTCTCCTAGGTAATAACTGGTCCACCAAGCCGGTTTCGCCAATTTCCCATCTATAATGGAAAGGCAATAATGATCCCCTTCCATCGGTCTGAAATAGTCGTTCTCCCGAAACTTCAAATAAAGAAGAACAGGATGATTCATCAGGTCCTCCGTCCGTTTCAACTTCAAGGGTAACACGCCTTCCACTTCATTTTTAGGAATGATCAAAGTACCAAACTCATAATGTTTACCGAATTCCGCTGTGGTTGAATCCTCCACGACTTCCAACTCAAAACATTGATCCTCATCAACAGACATTCCCATACTCTTCACCGGAATACGATACTCCACCTCTTTCTCTTCATAAATTGCGAAACTGAAAAATACAGTATCGGGAGCCACGTTAGAAACATATTTATTAAGATCCCAATTAAAATAGATACTTCTCTTCTGGTCCGGATTGTAATAGATAGCCTTGTTCGAACAAGCTCCTAACAGAAGGAATATTCCTGTATATATCAAATACTTTGTCGTCATACGTTTTCTAATTTTATAATTTAACGAGGATCAAGCTCTTCCGTGGGTAAAGGCAAGGTGTAGATTCTATCACTCCCTTTTAAAGTTGCACCTAACGCATGAACATAAATATCCCGATTCAATCTTTTTAAACAAAACCACCATTGCCCTTCTCCAAATAACTCTTTTCTCCGTTCATTCATAATATCATCCAAAGTAATATCTTTACCCACATCCCGATCTGCAAATTTCACCATACCTCTAGCCGACACCACGGCATTCAAATAATCTCTTGCACGTTCTTTATCTCCTTCCCCCAATAAGGCCTCAGCCATAATATAATACATTTCCGGAATACGAATCATACTAAAACCGAAATATGCACCTCCGGAATATTCAGAGGCATCATTTGATTCATCCATGATTTTGACACAAATATCTTTTGAATTCCCTGTATTTTCTTTAGAAAGAAACCAAGCAGATAACCGTTTATCTTCCCCCAGTTCCGGTCCTTCTGCATTTTTATATAATAATTTCCAGCCATTATGAAGAATCATTATAGTTTTCGCAGCATGTCTATCATACAAATACGAACTAATATTCGTCGTATATAATCCCCAAATCGTCTCGGACAAAGAAATGCGTCTCTTCATGAATGTCGACAAATCCTCTTGATTCACAAATTGGAACTTTTCCGATTGAATTACTTTATTCGCATACTTTTTTGCGTTTTCCAAATCCCCTTTCATCCAATACACTCTAGCTAACATTGCTTGCGCTGCATACAAATTAAAATGTAATTCTCTGGCTCCCGTAAATCCCTTTTCTCCACCTTTACGAATCTTCGGCATCAAGGTCTCATCTTCAGCCAAACAAGTTTCAGCCTCTTTCAGATCTGCAATGATTTTCTCATACACTTCTTCCACTGATGAAAAAGGAGTTACTTTAAAAGTATACTTCGTTACATAAGGAATAGCCTCCGTTTTCGCATTTTCATCCGTTGAATTCACGTGAACAGCAAACAATCGCAATAAATCAAAATGGATCGCCGCTCTCAATCCTAAAGCTTCTCCACGATATAAGTCATAATACTTAAAATCTTTCACACTCTTCTGATCTAAATTCTCTATAATATTGTTTAGATAGCTAATTACGAGATAACTCGCTTTCCACATATCCTTTGCAATATATTTTGCCGATTGACTTGCAAAATTCAATGTAGACAAATACCTGTAAGTTCCATCATCCGTAACAAAATTTTGCCCCAACAACTCCGGTATCAACACAGACATATCCCCACCATACATATCCTCCTTCACCATCGACATATACACCCCATACAACGCATCCTCCACACCTTCCGCCGTACTGAACATATCATCGTTCACTACCTCCGATTCGGGATTTATATCCAAGAAATTTCCACATCCCAAGAAAAATAAAGAGACACATGCCAATAATATTCTTTTCATCATCATCTTCTGCCTTTAGTAGTTATCAAAATGTCGGTCTAAACGTGATATGGAAACTCCGTTGAAAAGGATATTCCGTACCTCGTTCCTGTTTCACGGAAGAGAACCGGGCAATATCGGCAACGCCTATGCCTAGATTCAATCTCTTAATCCCGATCTTGCGCAAATAACCGGATTTAAACTCGTAATTCAACATGATACTCGTTATCGCAAACGTGTTATCCCGTTCCACGAAACGCTCGGAATACCGATTTTCATCGCTCACGTTCTCCGGAATCCCCAAGAAACGCACCAAGTCTCCCGGTTTCTTCCACCGTTCGGTAAAAGCCCGACGATCCACATTCCCGTAGGGATCAATATACTCCACTTTATTCGCCAAAGTCGTGTTGTAAATATCACCGCCAAACTTGTACGCCGCGGTGACATTCAACGTGAATCCCCGGTACGACAAGCTCGTGAAAAGACTCCCCTCCAGCATGGGATTCGTGTTTCCAACCTCCACTCGCTCGTTCTTATCGTAAGTAAACGTGTAATTCCCATTCTTCTTGATATACACCTCCTGCCCGGAAGCCGGATCAATTCCCGCAGAACGCATGGCATATATACCGAACTGAGATCCCCCTTCCACGAACATCGGCTGAGGTTTCACGCCATAATAAGCCGCCATATTCTCCGCCTTCAACGCATCCGAGATACTCGTCAGTTTATCAAACACGTGCGATCCGTTTACCATCACCATCCAAAGCAGGTTATTTCGCTTGACCACTTGTGCAGAAATGGAAAACTCGTAGCCTGAATTCTGTAACTTACCCATATTCACCAACACTGAAGAAACACCGACAGAAGACGGTAAGGTCAAAGGCATCAAGGCATCCTTCGTTTTGTTCACGTAGTAACTGGCCTCCACGTTCACCCGTTCTTTCCAGAAAGTAGCCGTCAATCCCCAATTATACTTTCGGGTAACCTGCCATTTCATATCGGGATTCCCCATCGTGATCGGAACCGCACCCATCCCGCCATAATGAATTAAGTCGGAATCATAAAGATAAGTGGTCAAAGCCTGATAAGGCGTGAAAGTCACGTTAGCCGTCGAACCGACGCTAAACCGAAGACGCAAAACGTTCAACCAATCGAAATTCATGAATCCTTCTTTATGCAGATTCCAACCGATTCCCACCGACCATACCGGGGCAAAACGATGTTTACTGCCAAACTTCGACGAACCCGCTGTCTTGTAGGAGGCATTGACAAAATATCGTCCCAGCAAATCAAGACTACCGTTCACGAAGAACCCCACCTCTGCCGATTCCTTCTCGCCACCCACGGGACGCGTAGTCGCGTACTGCGAGGCAAATTTAATATCCGTCATCTTGTCCTTCATAAACCCTTCCGCCTTCACCTGCATCGAAGAAGACTTGTCCTTCCCGATGTCCGTACCCGCGCTCAAGGAAAGAACCGTAGTCCCAGCATCATTCAGCGGTAAACGATAATTAAGTACCAACTTCCCCGCCCAATCCGTCGTCTCGGTTGAATATGCCGTGTAAGTCCCTTTCTTGTTTTGAGGAATCTCCTGCAAGGTGAAACTCGCATCCTCCGGGGAAACATACACCTTATTCCACGTGTCACCCTGTCGCACACTCACGTTTCCCGTGATAAACAAGGTCTCGTTCATATCCCAGCGTAACGACAAATAATTCGTGACCGCTTTATTCTGACTTTTCGAAAAGCTTGCCAGCGTGGCATTATACAGTGGATTGACTTGCCGTTCCATTGTCCGGTTTACCGGATCGAAATAATAATTCCGTATATACTCCCCGTCCCCGTCATATACCGGGTTGTACGGGTTCAACCTCGTGTACTGCGCAAAACTCCCGTAAGGACTATTCTTTCCCTCGGTCATGGTATAAGCCAACTGGTAAGTGGCCACCACATCCCGGGCAAACCGGTACGACAAAGAAACATTCACCCCGTAATTCCGGCGATAATCACCTTTCATCACGCCGTATGTATCGGAGAACCGTCCCGTTACCTTATACTCGATTCCGCCACCCCGCCCTGTCATCGTGGCAGAATGACTATGCGTGAAAGCATTCCGCAAAGGTTTCGTCGTCCAATCCGTGTTGACACCCCGGCGGATGTTCTCCAGCTTATAATCATAAGCCGGGTCAAGACTACCATCTACCCGGTCATACAATCCCGCCAAACGCTCCAGTTCCAACTTTTCCTCCGCATCACACAAGCGAAGAGAGGTCAAATCGGGAAAACTGAACATCGGCGTGAAATTATAACTGAATCTCGGCTTATCCGACTTTCCCCGCACCCGTTCCACCAATATCACCCCATTGGCAGCTTTCTCCCCGTAAAGCACCGCCGCGGATGCATCCTTCAACACCAGTACCTGTTCTATATCGTAAATATCCAGATCATACAAATCCTCCACGGAAATCTCCACCCCGTCTAGCATAATCAAGGGGGCATTTACCCCTTCCTGTCCTTTTGTCATGATTGAACTCGCCCCACGAATCAGAATCTCAGGCACGACGTTCGGATCAGACCCCGCCTCGTTATTCTCTACAATCCTCAATCCCGGTGTCAAGATTGCCAATGCCTGTAACAGGTTCGTCGGGGATACCCGCAACAAATCCTCTCCCTTGATCCGGGTAATCTCCCCGGTAAAAGCATTCTTCGCCTGCGTGTAATACCCGGTCACGATCACATCATCCAATTCTTTCATATCCTTCACCATCGTCACCCGGATATGCCGGGTACTGGTAACCGTGACTTCTTGATTCTTCATCCCGACAAACCGGAAAAGTAACACCATCTCCTTTTGTTCCGGAATTTCCAGCCGGAACTTCCCGTCCGTACCCGTGGCACATCCCAAAGAAGTCCCTTTCAGGACAACCGTCACGCCCGGAAGTGGTTCGCCATCTGCATCCTTCACCTCTCCCGTGATCACGATCAAGGAAGAACGCGATTCACCCGCCACGGGGATTTCCGGAAAACATACGCAGCAGAACAACAGAATCCATTTCACAACACCACATAAGTTGCCGTCAAACTTCAATACCAAGTCTACTCTCATTTAATTTGATCTTTTAATACCATACGTGCAAGATATGTTTCCATCACTTTATTGTCTAAACATATCCATTCGCACCTAACATCATTCATCGCACCATGCGGTATAAACCCGTAAAATACATCATCACACCATCATTGCTACCTGACGCGAACCCTCAACTTTATCATTCACGTTCAATCGCACAATTTACCTTCTATCCCTGTTTTCTACAACTATTTCAAAACAAGGGGAACAAAAGTAATAAAATAAATAAAAAATTTCAATCAAGCAAGTATCGATTTTGGCGAGTTGCAAGATTAGGGAAAAAAGAGATACCAAGTTTCAATTCTTAAAACGTGAAGTAACCAATTATATCGGTTATAAATGGTATCGTCTCTTTAAATCCCTTATCAAAGTATGATAGAATAGCATTAAGGGTTGAAGGGAGCTGTTTGTCGTGTTTATGATTAATACAGGATGTATATGCTGTGCAATTCTCGCATTAACATTCTTGTTTTATTATATAATTTGTACATGTCTTAAAGGATTAGGTGTTTATCGTATTAGTGCA
>ENA-ORSY01002019-ORSY01002019.1-human-gut-metagenome-genome-assembly--contig:-NODE-2019-length-12548-cov-2.723045_pt1 | contig 12548 bp, 12 predicted proteins | sample MGYA00242193_ERZ509160 | MGnify/ENA primary metagenome ERZ509160 (study PRJEB26280, sample SAMEA2338670) | human gut metagenome | biome: human gut; feature: human-associated habitat; material: faeces...
AGAGGATCTTCATACTCGAAAATGAAAGACGTGTCAAGTTTAACTTTTAAATAAATTTGCCCTTCTTTATCATCAAGGGAAGTGTAGCTAATCAGTGTTAGCCCGTCTTTCCTGTATAGTCTTGAATCTCTTGTTGTCACGGAATCTATTGGGTTGTTATACACGTATACTCTTTCCAAGATTCTATCACCTTTTTGATGCATATATATTCGTGCAGAATATCTAGTCATACTACTATCTTCTTTACACGTCTCTAGAGAGTAATAAACATGATCTGTTTTGTTAATTGGGGAATTACATCCCCAACAAAGAATAATACTACTAATTATTCTTATTGTTTTTCTTGAATTTTTCATAAAGACTATCATGTTTTTTTTCGCATTATCTATTAATTTTGGCGTTATTGGCGATATGTTCATTTTTCTTTAGTTGTTGTAAATAGGTATTGAAAAATTTGTAATTCTCATTTCCATTAATGTATCTAGAATGGTCATAATCACCACCATCTTTATTTGATATATCCATTAATCTATCAAATTCTTTTTTATCATTTTTCAAAAAGGAAACTAGATATTTAACATACCATTGTTCCATATGGATAAACATCTCGTGTCCAAGTGTTACAAGATAATTGGCAAATCCATTAACATCATTTTTTCTAGTTGTGTTTATTGAACTCATTTCTATTCTAAAATTTAATTCATTTTCATTTAATTTTTTGTTCTTGTATAGGAATTCTGCTTGGAAAGAGCCTAATTTCCCCCAATAATCAAAATCATAAATGATAATGTTTTAATGAAATTTTTGTTATTGAAATCAAAATAATATATAAACATCAAATGTAATACCACCGATCGTTTGTCCTTTGTTAGCGTAAAGGGATAATAGGTTATAGCCCAGTTCAGTACTTGCAAATATTTCCCATAAATGTTCAATTTGACTATTTCTAAGCCCATTATGTCGGGTAGTTGTGCCATTTCCATTATTTTCCAGCCAGTGGAAAACAAGCCTTTCTCCATTAGGAGCAATGTACATTAGTGGATTGTTATTGCAGTATGAATACGGGGAGTTTACGGCAGAACTTTCAGATACCGGGTCTATGGTCATCCATCTCGCTAACTTGCTGTCATCCATCCTTGCCTCGTAGTCTAGATAGCCGAGATTTCCTGTTATCTGTTCTTCTTTACCGTTATACTTGTAGTGATTTCTTACTGTTTGAGGGTATTGACTTTTAATGTGTCTCGTTCCAAATGGATAGTAATCATTCCTTTCGACCATTTTCCCAAGATTACCAACAACCATCCTAGTGCTTCCCAGGTGATCTTTCAAGAAATAGTTTACCTCACTTCCGTTACTGCTTACTAAAATTATGCCATTGTCGGAATTTGCCGATTCAAGTTGTAACCCTGCACTATTTTCCTGTATTTCAAAGAACCTAAGTAATCAAAACGATTCACCCCCTCGCTATCTTGAACCCGTAATTTTGTTCCATCTGCAAGATAAATATATTTCGCTTTTAACGTGCCCGATGTGGTTTTGACTTCATTCAACAAATTTAGTACATTATACGATAAATCCAAAGCTCTACGGCTATCATTAATCATGTTGCCATTCTTGTCATAACAGTATTCCCCTTTAAGAATGCCATTAGATATGTATATGTCATTGTCTTGATGTTTTATAATATTTTCAGTTAGCTTTTTAAGTTGATTTCCTGAATAAGTGTACGCAAGACTATCCACTAGAATGCCGTTAGATGTTCGGTTTAGCATGTCGTATTCGAAAGAATACATGAAAACAGTATCTGTGCCTCAAATGTTCGTGGATGATAAAAAAATAACCCTCGAATTTGCTTGAAATTCAAGGGTCTTCTCCGTTTTTTCTTTTTTTTGTGTGGTACCACCAGGAATCGAACCGGGGACACAAGGATTTTCAGTCCTTTGCTCTCCCAAGCATCAAAAGCTGTCGCTTTTGACGCAACCAACTGAGCTATGGCACCATACGAGTTACTGAAATTCTATCTTTTGCTGTGTGCTAACTTGTGGTTTAACTGACGGTTTAACTCAAAGCTAAATCAAGATTGATTAATAATGTTATCTAACTCTCTAATTATAAGTGTATAACTGTTGTTCTAAAAATGTGTTTTTTCTTCTCCATACGTGTATGTTTTTCATGTTAATATTCGCTCTACCGTAAGGTGACTTTAGAGTTGTTTATTTGTAAAAAATGGGTGACAAGCATAAGCCTATCACCCCTCACACCATACCTAGCACACGCTAACTATTATTTTACAGTGTATATGTATCTTTGGGGATCACTTTGTAGTGTTCTCTCTTCGTCAATAACAATCAATCCTTTTTCTTTCATGTCCATTAATTCCGTATCAGAAATCAAATGAATGGATGCAATACCGTTTTCCTTTTTTAAAGCGTCAATCAATTTCTCTGCCCAATCTACCTCTTTTCCATTTCTATCATTAATTTGAATATCCACTAACTTACTATCCACACAACCAAATGAGAAGACACCGTTTATAATATCTTTGTTTTTCAACGCTGCCCATTCATTGCGATTGAAAAAAGATTCTGTTAGTTCTTGCGGAGTTTGATCTGTTTGTTTCCAACGTATCTCTAATGTAATTTCACTCATAATCTCATAAATAATTGTCACTCCCAAGACCGAAGGGTCAGAAGTGATAATATGTTGTTTTTAATATTCTACTTTCCAATTTTTATTCAGTGCAATAGTAGTGTTACCTTTTGCATCATCTTTGTATAGATTAATAATTCCATGATAGTCATCTCCTTTTTGATCAGGCAATCCGTTGTAAATTGCGTTCATTGCATTGTTATCAAAGTTATTACCTCCACAATATAATTCTCTCAATGTAGGACATTTACTAACATCTAAAGAAGTTAATTGGTTGTCTCCACATGATAAACAAACCAACGTGGTACATTTTGTAACGTCTAATGCTGTAATGTTGTTGTCAGAACATGACCAATTTATTTCGCCTTTGCCTTTTACTGTGATATTATATGTTCCCGTACTGTAATAATGTGTTAAATCTCTACTAATGTTTTCATCAATATTACCGTCCCCCCAATCAACAGATTCTATTATTTTTGCATTGCTGATTGCATCATAGGCTGTAAAAGAAATTTCTTCGTTTTCTTTTTTAACCTCAATAGTCATTTTAATCTCCCAAGGTGTTTCTTTGTCTTTGTCATCATCATCAGAACACGCCACGAACACCGTAGCAAGTAACATCATCAATAAATAAATCTTTTTCATTTTTAATTGCAATTAATCTCTACTTCCAACTACCAAAGAAGTAATTAATATAAACAAGAAAGCGTGGTAGTTGTAAGTTTATCTAGTAAGAGGTATCGCCAAACACCCGACTAAAAAATAAACAGCAACCCCACGCTAAACCATGTATATAGTAGATATATATACGGCAAGCATGAGCGTTTGTATCTGTTTATCCCTTTAGTCTAAAAATTGGCGATTTCCTTACTAAGGATAAAACAAAACGCTTTCATTAATTCAATATGTCTGCCCACCAGTTAAACTGGAAGACAACACAAAAGTAAACAAATTTCAGCATCTAACAAACGCTTTCGGGTTGCTGTGTGGCAAAGTTAAATCAAAACTTTCAAGATTAGAGAATCCCGTTATCTGAAAAGCTGTAATATCCCTCGCTGGTAACGATGATATGGTCTATCAAGATGATGTTTAATAACTTGCCCGCCTCGTGTATTGTCCGAGTTAAATTCCGATCGTTATTACTTGGTTGCAGGTTGCCACTCGGATGATTGTGGCAGATGATGAAACATGATGCGTTGGCAAGTAGTGCCGTTTGAAAAATCAACCTGATATCAACAGAAACACGTTCAATCCCTCCCTCGGCAATGCTAGTAATGCCGATCACTTTCATCGCCCTGTTTAAAAGTACAAGTTTAAACGATTCCCTGTACTCTATCGTGTTAATATCGAACACCTGTTTCAGTAATTGATAGGTTTCCTCGGATGTCGTTAATTTCAGCCTCTCTGACGGTTTGATCCTCGGTGAATAAGTTACTTTCACCTCCGCAAAATTCATTAAATCGTTGTTCATACAATTTCGGTAAATCGGTGTGCTAGTTAAAATAAAATAGTGTCGTTCTCTAGTGTTATTTAAAAGCGAGAGAGAGAAAGTACGGTTGCCTATATTCTCTTTTTGAATAGTTTAAATACCGTTCCAAGTTAGAAATATGAAACACCGTCTTTCCCCCTCCACGCTTTCCCCTTATCTTAATTGTCTATGTAAGCGAACTTGTTCATAAATTTTGATTAATAACATTGTTTTCCTTTAACAATGGGGTGGGGGTCTATGAGGTCACACAACCATAGCGAGTGTTACCTGCCATTCTTTAAACGGGAAGTACCGTTTCTTTTATACAATCAAACAACAAGCACCAACCAACACTATTATTTAAAGAAGTGCTATTTTCATTTCGTGAGGTGTTCCCGAAGTCGTACCTTTGTGGTGTTATACATTTACTATATACAAGGTCAAAAGTATGAAGCAAAGTTGCAACGAGCCTTTAATGTTGGACTTCATTCGAGATGTTCACTACTCGGAGGCGTATTATTTGCCCGCGCGGGAGGCGATTAAAAAGCATTTCCCCGAACTGTTTCAGATTCCTAAAGAGAAGGTTAAGAAAAGATTTGTTAGAAAACAGAAGTGAATCCAAATGATCAAAGCCAGCACCCTAAATGTCCTTAAGGTGTTGGCTTTTTCTGTTTACTCGGAGTATATGATCTTTCGCCTAATGGTCTTGTAACAGCTAGTGCTTTTGCCGTCGATCTTTCTAGTCACGCTTTCAATCTCGAACCAGTTCGACAGGTCTGTCGCCACAGGCTTCCTGTCTATTTCAAGAAAACCGTATATCTCGTTCAAGTCATTCTTTATTTCCGTTGCGGTTTTCACCGTTCCCGTGTCCGTGTACCCTTTTTGATACAGTAATTCCACGATCTTGTTGCCCTCGGAGGTTAAAGATAGCTTTGTTAGTTCTCTTTTGATGTTCGTGACGTTGTAATTCAACTCTTTAACCCTGCATTCCCCGATCTTGTAAAAAGCGGGTTTCACTAGCGGGTTTTGCCTTTCAATGATCGTTGCCCTGTCGTCCTCGAAAGAGAGAATCATGCTACCCGATCTTTTTAAATCGGCATACTCGTTAAACAAGTCCCGAAATGACTCCCTAGGTTTGGCAGGCATTCTCTTTTCCTTTTCCACCTCGCTAACGTGTGCCTCGTATTGATTTTTTAATATTAAACCTCTCTTGCGGTATTCTTCACGCACGGATTCTAAAGAGGTGTAATCGTGATTGGTTAACTTGAAATTTCGGGTATCCATTTTTAACAGGTTGGGATCGTATTCCAGCGTGTTAGTTTCATCGTTCCACGTTATGTACTTCCCGTCAAAGCCTGTCTTCTTTAAACTCGTTATAACGGTTTTCCTGTGTTCCTCTTGCATTTGATTGATCGCCTCGACAAACGATTTGCTCTTTTCAGCTTGTCTTCCCGTTGCCGCTCTAAATTCTTCAAGGCTGACGTTCGTCCTGTATTGATTCGTGTTATACAGGTGTGTGATCTCGGACTTGTAAACACTATCCCTCACACGTCCCGCCACCTGTATAAACGTTGTACTCATGTCAAGCAAGGTATGCCCCCTGTGAATATCCGTGATAATAAACGTCTTTCCTCTCTTGTCGTAAATATCGCATCCCTCGAAAGCGGTAGAGGTGTAAAAGTTAATCCTTTTAACGGGTGTTGTCGTGTCTTCAATCTCGTATCTTTCACCTAGTTTAGCTTGATTCTTGCCCCGACTTTCCGTTGAACAAACAATCCTAACCTCTTCGGGTTGCAAGCTCGCTTTTTTAATAACAGAGGATATAAACTCGACACTGTTCACGAATAAATGCAAGTTGTTATCTCTCGGTTCAATTTCTATCAATCCAACGGTAGAGTTAATTAAATCGGTTGCGTGTATGGAGGTAATCCCCGTAATTTCGGGTTCTTCCCATTCAACCTTGACAACGGGTAATCCTGCAAGTTCATCAAGTAAAAATTCACTATCGACAGGCGTGGCAGTCATGTAAGTAACCCTGTCGAATTGCAGGCTTTGCGCAACCAGCTTTCTAATGGCATTCAATCTAAAGTTATAGCTATTTGTCAGCACGTGCAATTCATCAACGAGTAAATCCATGCCAGTGTACGGGTTCACCCCGTTTTGTTGAAGTAACCTTGTCACCCTCTCCACGCTGTTGTAAGTTGTCGCTATTTTTAACCTGTCTCCATGTTCATGTATGTATCTAGTAATTTCGTCGTCCCTTGTATCTCCTGTCACACCCAGCAAGTGTTTAAACTGTCCCGTCTTGTTATAAACCAGGTTCTTGTAAGGCATGGCTATTAACGTCGGGTAATCGTTGTTTATGGCAACGTGCGTTCCCCCACACCCCGTTCTTCCCTTGTCAAGAATACACTTGTTGAAATCTTTATCGTTAAACCTGTCACTGAATACTAGCCGATCGCATAGATCGCTTAAATAATTTGTCCCTTTTGGTGCTGTTATACATTCTGTTTTCATTCCCATTTAAAAATAGGTGTTTATATATAGATAATCTCTGTTTCCCGCTAGACAGTTTTTTTAATTCTATATTCTTTATAAACAAGTGGTGAACTCGCAAGCGGGATTCCTGTCCGAAGTTGATCTTGAAAACGGGTTGATCTCGACAGGAATATTGATTTTGTAAACTATATAAAGGAATAGTCATTTCAGAATCAGAAAACCTGTCCGAAGTTGGAAGTTGATCTTGAAGTCAATTTGTAATCGTGATCGGGTTCGTGTTGATAAGTGCCGATCTCGTTATAAAATCTTGTTAGAGGGCGGTTGCTCGGGAGAAAAATCTACTTGATGATTAATTGGCTTGAAAGCGATAGTAAACGGGATATTATTCATCATTCAAACTCTTACTAGTTTCTCCCAATTCTCTAGTACAAAGATACTTCAAAAGATGATCTTAACCTAACGTGTACCTCTCTTTTAAGATGTTTTATGTTAGCACGTTTCAAACAGGTTAAACGTCATGAAAACACGTTTTAAACAGGATAATCGTGCGTGAAACACGTTTTTGTCACGTTTATCGTGCAAATAACAGGCTAACGAGAGGATAATCGTGAATTATGATTGTAATTTAAAAAGGATTGAATACCTTTGCACTTGGAAGGACGTTTATGACGAAGTAGTCCCAGCTATGGAGTAAAGCGTGTGTTGGGGAATAGAACGTGTGGAGGGTCTATTTCTCACTTTTGGTCATCTGTCCACGATTTTATAGCCCATTGGCTAGGTGGTTAGTGATAACCATTATTAAGATGACATACAGCAGTTATATTGGAGAATTGGTAAAAGGTCGATAGTCATTAGACTCGGCTATATTTGATTAATTTAAAGATATAATTGACATGGAAACATATTCAGAGTTCCGCAAGGTCGTGGAAGAGCTGATAGCGACTCAAAACAAGTTGGCTCAGGTTGAAAAGGAGTTAGAAACCTTGAAAGCCAAGCGTGAAAGTAAACGGAGGGCGAACCCCGATAGTGCTTTTAATAGTGTCCTGTCTAGTGCTAGGATGCGGTTAAGAGCGCAGGAGGGAACGCACGAAGAACTTGCACGTAAAATAATATTGAAGGCTCTAGTTAAGAACGGGATGCCCACAATCGAGTTCTTCGTGAAGTTTGATAAAGCTGTTAAGAGATTATTAGCTTTGAAAACTTTTAATGAAGAATGCAAGACATTCCGCTATTCTTTAACACCGAGATTCGTAGCTCAACACGTCGTGCTAGCAGGCGAAAAGCTAGTAAATGAAGTGTTCAAGAATGGACTAGAGAACACGTTTCATGAGAAATTGTATCGGATGAACTTCGCCATTTTCTCGGAAGATGAATTGACAAGGTATCAGAATGATCCTCTTTCAAAAGAAACTATTGATGAACTTGCAGAGGTTTCTTCTGCGGAATAGTCAATACAAATGAACAGCCTTTCCATTGCTGGGGTTCTTTGGAAAGGCTCATTTATTATAACCGTTTCCCCGAAATTGGAGAAACGGTATTATTGTTTATAGTAAGTTGCTCATTGCAGCCTCCATTTGCGTGTTCTCGAAACTATCGAGGTAGATTTGTGTTACTTTCTCCGAACTATGACCGAGAGCCTCACAAATGAGTGATGTACTAACTCCCGATCGTTTTAGGGCGGTTGAAAATGAGTGTCGGGCAACGTATGTAGTTAGTTTCTTGTCAAGTTCTAATTCCGCACCTAATTTTTTCAAATGCTTGTTCACTTTGCCAATTACTTTGTGAATCCTGTTTATCTTCTGTTGTTCCGTTTTGTGAAATGGTGACAGGATCGGGAAGATATACGGGCTATCGGGTGATCTGTATTTATTGATGATCTCGATAGCTTTAGGTTGCAACGGTAATTGGATCAACTTCTTTGTCTTTTTCCGCTTATATGCCAATCGTCCGTCCATGATGTTATCGTGTTTGACACGTGCCATATCTGTAAAGTTGATACCTCCCGTGAAGTAGGAAAAGGTGAATAAATCTACCGCAAGTTCCTTGTATGCGTTGTTTGTGGGAGCCTCGTTAATGATCTTTTTCACGTTATCTTTCACTATTGCCCGTTTCGGGGTAGCCTCGTGTAGTTTTGACACCTTGTAATCTTTAAATGGATAGTGTTCCGCTTTCACGTGTCCCCCTTTTATAGCGATATTGTAAACCGCTCGTATATTTCTAAAACGAATACCAATAGTGTTGGTCGCTATCTCTTTAGTTCTTAACCATGCCTCGTAGTTTTTCAACCATTGTTCGTTAATGTCAGAGAAGAATACATCCAAGTGCTTGTTGTATTCTAGTAATGAATTATACGTTTGCTTGTACGATGCGGCATAAGCTAACCTTTCCTCTTTTTTGAATAAAGCAATCTGTCGTAGGAATAGTTCTCCTGCTGTTAGTCTTTTAGTCGTGTTTGTAACCTTTTCAATTAAAGAAGTCGGGGTGAAGTCCTTGTTTTCAGCCTTTAACTCGATCACGTGATCATTATACGCTTTTGCCTTGTTAATGATAAGTTTCTCGATCTGTTCTTTATTAGGACAGTTTGCTTTCGGTTTGTTCTTTATAAAATCCCAATACTTTGGATTAACAGATACTCCTAAACTCACATACTTCTTTTTTCCGTCTTTACAGACTCTAACCATTAAAGGGTGTTCTCCATTTGCAAGTGTTTTTGATTTGTAACACAAGATGTTAATACCTTCGCTCATGTCGATTTTCGGTTTAACTCTTGGTTTAACTTTGATCTAAAAATGTCGGTATTTGAGGCAAAAAGAAGAGAGAGTCACTTTTGTAACTCTCTCATTTTCAGTGGTGCCAACTGGAATCGAACCGGGGACACAAGGATTTTCAGTCCTTTGCTCTACCAACTGAGCTATGGTACCATCGCTGAATTGCGAGTGCAAATATAGAGGTTTTATTTCAATCTGCAAGAGCTGAGGCAAAGAATCTCGAAAAATATTATTTCCCGCTTTGTCGAAGACGGATGCAGAGGTATATCATCCATACCATGATGACCATGGAAGCATAGGGAACTGCCGGAACGAACAGGAACCATAGCAAAAAGCCGATGATCAAGAGATAGAGGTAGATGAACAAGTATTTATTGATGATCCACGGTAGAGTGCGTTTACCGAGGAAGAAAGCGGCGATGAGGTTTAACGGATTTGCCCAGAAAGCATTGAAGTTGGGGAACATCGTGGGATGTTTCGTGAAGAAACACAAAAAGACGATGAGGCACCCGACAACGCCTGTCGCAATAAAGAAGGGAATAGCGATAGCTTTTAGCAAACGGCGGCTTTTTACCTTTTGTAAAAATAAAATGAGTGCAAGCGTACAAATGGCAAAAACAAAGAACGGGGAGAAATACCAAGGTGTTGAAAGGTCTTGTTCCGGGGCCTCGTATACTGTCTCTATCGGTTGCACGAGTGGAGTCCCATTATATGCCGCGGAATCTAAACGATACATGAGGTAATCGGGAAGAAACATTTGTTCATGGATGGTAGCCGTGGAGGTTGCGGGAGAGCCGAGGATCGTGTGAATACCCCATTGAATCCATGGGGAACGACCTAGATATTCATCCAGAAGATTCCAAAAGCTTTTCGTGGAAGGCTGAGCTATCCATGTGATTTGATTACCTGTACTTTTCTCTATGATGTCCCGAACCCGGGTTGAACAATTGTCATATAGAAAGTTGTAGAGGTATTCCCGGTTTGCTGGTTCATAATTTTCAACGAGTAAGTCCATCAAGTATTGCTTTTGAATGGAATCCAAGTTTAAGGTTTGGGAATACACGCTACGCTCGTCGTGAATGTAGGACGATAAAAAACGACGGAACTCGGAACACGATAATTGGTAGGGAAGTAGTCCACGTGCAAATTTGAAATAGAATCCTTGGGTTGCAAAATCAAACGTTCCGTAATTGAAAACAATATCCATGTTGTTTGCCTTGTCAACCACCCGGATGCCCGTGTGTCCGAACAGCGAGTAGAGTTCGTTACCCGGGGAACACGTCAGAATACTGATCGTGGCGTCTTTGGACAACTTGACGGAGGCTGACGTACTCGCCGTGAGTAAAATCAGGAAAAAGGATATGATGAATAGTTTTGTTTTCATGTGTTTCAATATTATAGTTTACACGGGGGATATTCAATATCACAAAGAAACAAGGCATTACCGGGAACGGAAGTTCCTGCTTTGCATCGATCCTTGCTTTCAATAATCTGTTGGAATTGTTCCAGCGTGATACGTCCTTGCCCTACATCCAACAATGTTCCCACGATGGCACGTACCATGTTACGCAGGAAACGATCGGCTTTGATCGTGAATACAAGTTGTTCATCCGTTTCTTCCCAGTTGGCCTCCATCAAATGGCAGATGTTCGTTTTTACATCCGTGTGCAGTTTGGAGAAACTGGTGAAATCCTCGTAACGCAGGAGAAGTTCACAAGCGTTGTTCATTAACCGGATGTCCGGTAGGGGGTGCGGTCGGTAGGCAAACGGGTAAGTAAACGGATTCTTGCTTTTATTGATATAATATTTGTACGTACGCGATATTGCCGAAAATCGAGCATGCATATCAGGCAACACGGCGTATATATCTTTGATCGCGATGTTTTTTCCCAAGAAACGATTGAGTTTGTCTGCCAAGGCTTTTGTGTGAGAAATGGCGACATCACTCTCAAAGTGGGCCACGAAAAACGATGCGTGTACTCCCGTGTCTGTTCGTCCGGCCCCGGTCACGTTGATTTCTTGTTTCAACAAGAGGGAGAGAGCCTTGTTGATTTCTTCTTGGACAGAGGGGGCATTGGGTTGTATCTGCCAACCGTTATATCCACTTCCGTTATATGCTAATTCAATAAAATACCTGTGCATGTTTCCACTTTTTCAAGATTCAAAATTAACAAAATTCCGTGAGAGTAGAAGAACATGAAACGTTTTTTACTTTGTCTGTTCTTCGGGCTGCGGGAATGCCATGCACGGGTAAATTTCAATTAACTTGCGACTTGTGACCCGAGAACCTGTAACGGAAGGGTATAAACGTTAATTTTTAACGCTTGTATACTGACATTATATTCTGATTTTACGTTATATTTGTAAGTCCGTAGTATTTCAAGGGCATGTTAAATGTTGAAAAGGAATGAACAGTATTGTAGAAAATTTGAAAGAGATTGCCGGTAGTTTGCCGGAAGGAGTAAAATTAGTTGCCGTATCGAAAACAAAGCCCGTGGAGGCGATAGTGGAGGCATACGAGGCTGGGCAGAGAGTATTCGGGGAAAACCGGGTACAGGAACTAGCGGAGAAGTACGAGGTACTTCCCAAAGATATAGAATGGCACATGATCGGTCATTTACAAACGAATAAAGTGAAGTATATGGCCGCTTTCGTTTCTTTGATTCATGGTGTGGAGAGCTTGAAATTGTTGGAGACCATTGACAAGGAAGGGAAAAAACATGATCGGGTGATCCCTTGCCTGTTGCAATTTTATATAGCCAGTGAGGAAACTAAGTTCGGGTTGGATATGGAAGAGGCGAAAGCTCTCTTGGAGAGTAACGATTACAAGCAGATGAAGAACGTGAAGATCGTGGGCGTGATGGGGATGGCGACGAACACGGATGATGAGGTGCAGGTCAGACGGGAATTTCATCACCTGAAAGAGATTTTTGACGAGTTGAAGGCAACTTATTTTGCGGAGAACCCTGAATTCAAGGAATTATCCATGGGGATGTCTGGTGATTACCGGATAGCCGTGGAGGAAGGAAGTACGATGGTACGCGTGGGGAGTTCCATCTTCGGGGCGAGAAATTACGCGAATATATAATTTGAAAGATTCATTATTAACTATTTAAATAAATCATTATGGCAGATTTGAAGACGAAATACATGGGACTGGAGTT